>Ga0209174_10002710_pt1 | contig 11542 bp, 12 predicted proteins | sample JI91814BDNA_FD_187505 | JGI IMG/M metagenome (GOLD analysis project Ga0209174, IMG submission 187505) | Wastewater effluent complex algal communities from Wisconsin, to seasonally profile nutrient transformation and Carbon sequestration -... | ecosystem: Engineered > WWTP > Effluent > Algae...
ATAGAGCGCGATAGGGAGTACGACATCGGCATCTAACAACCGTCGATTGACGTAGATGGGCAAGGCTTCTTCGGCGGAAGCGGCGAGATAGCCAAGTTCGCCTGGATCGGTCGGGTTGTGAACAAAGATGGCCAACTTCTGATGTAGATGGGGCGGCAAGTTGTCGCGGACCGCTTGCAGTGTGGCATCGCAGCATGGGGAAAGGACTACGGAAATATTATCCAGACTGGCTTGATGAGCGAGCAAATAATCTACGGCACCCAAAACAACTTCGGAGAGAGAGGGGAGGGTGGAGTCTACTGCCAATGCAATCCGGTCGTCATCGACCATGGCGGACGCAAAAGGGGGGAAGTTCAGCGGATGGGATAAGGCAGTTGCGACCGCGCCCGCGACATCAGTTATGGGTTGGATCTGTGACTTGAGGGGAACGACTTGGCCCTTTTCTAAGATGGAGGGATTCCGAACGGTCCTGAAATCGATCGATGTCATGGGGCGGTACCTAGCAGTGGCGAAAAATAACAGGGCCTAAAACAACAGGGCCAACGAGTTCCACGCCCGTAATTGTGGATCTACCTGGGAACTTGGCAATGGGGCAAGGAGGCTGCTGAGTAGGCGTTGCAGTGTATGTAGGGATCGTAGCGGTAAGGAAAGCGCGGGGATTACACATGGACTAATCCGCTTTGTGAAGATAATCGGAATGGCGAACTGGTGATGACTGGGAAATTTCTAGGGGTTTGTGTGGAAATGCCCCGCAGGTCGTCGAATTGAGGGAATGGTTGTTGAGTTATTGCGATCGACGAAACCACGACTTACCCGACACCGCAAGTTCCGGCAAAGAAGCTAAAACGCAGCTGGATTGCGGGTAGAACCACTCACGGGTGGAGTCCCAAGAATCGACGCAGACCAATTAAAAAACATTTTTTCTGGAGAGTTTCCAATGCGTTTCATTTTCTCAGCTTTGATTGCCGTTTTCGCTCTTTCCTTGAGCGGAGCTAGCGCACAAGCAGGTTTGTTCGGTGGTTGTGGTCTTGGTTGCAACTCATGTTGTGAACCAGCACCTGTTTGCTGCGAACCAGCTCCTGTTTGCGATGCTTGCGATCCATGTGCTCCTAAGTGCCGTGGTGGTTTGTTGCACAAGCTCTTCCACAAACATCATCATGCAGATTGCGGTTGCGATGCAGCTCCTTGCTGCGAACCAGCTCCAGCTCCATGCTGCGAGCCAGCACCAGCTCCTTGCTGCGATGCAGCTCCTGTATGCTGCGATCCATGTGCTCCTCGCCACAGCCACCTGAAGGCTTTGTTGGCCCGCATCAAAGCTCGTCATGCTTCTTGCTGCGAACCAGCTTGCGATTCTTGCGGCGTTGAAGTAGCTGCTCCAAGCTGCGGCGGTTGCAACTAATTTAAGAGCCCTTGGGCTCACGCGATCCAAAGGTTTTTTTAGAGAAGTTGAAGGACTGGAAAAGTAGTGGAACGGAGCGATACATGGCGGTGTCGCAACCTCACCCAGGGAGGGCTTCCTGTCTTATCGTTTTGACTAAAACTTCTAGGACCCTCTAAACTAAACCGCTCGATCCGAGGTGAAAAACCCGCTGGTTCAAATGAATCAGCGGGTTTTTTCGTTTTTGGATCGATTGGGTGGCGAGAATCTCCTGAGAAATTGGGCAAAATCGGAGATTGCGCCTCGTTTTCACCGATTTTGCCCAATTCCTGGCCGCTCCCCCCTCTCCCCTACCCGTCCGCATCTTCCGGAACCCATGTTCGAAATTCTCTGGCTCTAATTTTCAGGCGGTAATTCGACCAGCGTAAATCGTCCAAGCGGCTTGTCAGATCGCCTGCAAACCATTAGTTTCTTTCTGTGGGGAAATCCCCGTTTCAGTAGGGCTCGATGGATTCGAGCTGAGCAGGCTTTGTGGCGAGTTGCATTCCTATGGTCACTGTCGATCGAACCGCTTCCCTTCCCGACGACCAACGTATCGTGGTAACCGGAATCGGGCTTACCTCTCCCAATGGCAATGATTTGGAAACGTATCGCAAATCGTTGCTGGCCGGTATTAGCGGTGTGACCGACTACGAAATCCGCTATCTCGGAAAAACGCTGGCGGGGGTCTGCAAATTTGAGACCTCGAAATACCAGTCGAAGAAAGACTTAAGACGCGGGACACGAGCTGGCAGTGTCGGTATTTGGGCCGCCAATGAAGCGATCCATCGATCGGGTATCGATTGGGCCAACGTCGATCGGTCCAAGGTGGGCATTTACATCGGTGTTACCGAGCACGGTAACGTCGAAACCGAAAACGAAATTTACCAGATCAAACAATACGACTACGACACCCAATTTTGGTCACATCATCATAACCCACGCACAGTGGCCAACAATCCAGCAGGTGAAGTGGCCTTAAATTTGGGCGTTACAGGTCCGCATTACACGATTGGTGCCGCGTGCGCCGCTGGCAATGCGGGAATCGTTCAAGGGGTTCAAATGCTGCGACTGGGCGATTGCGATTTAGCGATTGCGGGGGGCGTTTCTGAGAGCATTCATACCTTTGGAATCTTTGCGAGTTTTCGCAGCCAAGGGGCGTTGGCCACCCACGAAGATCCCACGAAGGCGTCCCGACCTTTTGACAAAGATCGTAACGGTATTGTCGTCTCCGAAGGGGCTTGTCTCTACATTTTGGAGCGACTATCGGACGCGAAAAAACGCGGTGCCAACATCATCGCCGAAATCGTGTCGTATGCGATCAACACGGACGCTACCGACTTCGTTTTGCCCAATCCGGAACGCCAAGCTCAATGTGTCGAGCTGGCTCTCAAACGGGGTGGGCTGAATGCTAGTGATATTCAAATAGTCAGTACTCATGCCACCGGAACTTCCAGCGGCGATGCCCAGGAAAGTCAGGCGCTCCGTAAGGTTTTTGAAAATGCTCAAGGGGTGCATTTCAACAATACCAAGAGCTTTATCGGACATGCGATGGGGGCGGCTGGGGCGCTAGAACTCGCCGGTAACATTCCATCATTTGATGACGGAGTCTGCCACGCCACAATCAACGTCGATAACCTGGACCCAGACTGTGCGTTAGAGGGACTGGTAATCAATACCCCAAAAGAAATAGGCCAAGTGCGATATATTCTCAATAATTCGTTCGGGATGCTTGGAATCAACTCGGTACTCATCGTTCGCAAATTCTAAGCCTGACGGGTATTCTTAGATTGCCCGCGATCGGCTAACATACGAAACCTACCAGGGGACATTCTCCCCTCCTTTGGCTAGGGTGCATGTCTCGCTTGGGCTTTAAGAGTTCATACGGTCGGGATGCCTGCCCCCTTTTCACCGTTTTATGATGTAAGGATCGGTCGATGACGCCAGCTCAGATTCGTGACGAGATTCTCGATATTCTCAGCAAGGTCGCGCCAGATGAAGATCTGAGCGGACTAGAGGATGCCAAGAATTTCCGCGAGCAGTTAGAGCTTGATAGTATGGACTTCTTGGATATCGTGTTGGAACTGAAGCGACGCCATCGCGTAATTATTCCAGAAGAGGATTACGGCAATTTGGCAAGCATGGCCAGCACGGTTAGTTATCTCGAACCGAAGATGCGAGACATCGTCAAAAGTTAGTGTGAGATAACGGGTGGAAGAGTTCGATACGATTATCATCGGTGCCGGTATGTCAGGCTTGGCAGCCGGCATCCGACTTGCATACTTCGATCAAAAAGTGTGCATCCTCGAACGTCACTATACCATCGGTGGCCTCAATTCGTTCTATCGACTCAATCATCGTGATTACGATGTTGGTCTGCATGCAGTTACCAACTTCGTGGGCAAGGGGGCCAAGAAAGGCCCCATCGCCAAACTCTTGAGACAACTCCGTTTCAGTTGGGATGATTTTCAACTTCGCCCACAACTGGGCTCTGCTGTCGTCTTCCCCGATGTCGAGCTGAATTTCAACAACGACATCGAATTGCTTAAGGCTGAAATCGCGGCTAAGTTTCCCACACAGCGAGATCGGTTTGAAATCTTGCTCAAGCAATTGGTGGACTACGATGATCTGAACGACGAAATGTTCGGCTTGTCATCGCGCAAGATTTTGCAAGAAATCTTCACCGAACCGTTGTTGATTGAAATGCTACTATGCCCTTTGATGTGGTATGGGAACGCCCGCGAAAATGATATGGACTTCGGGCAATTCTGTATCATGTTCCGCAGTATCTATTTGGAAGGCTTCGGACGCCCATTTAAGGGTGTGCGTCTGATCCTAAAACATCTGGTTCGCAAATATCGCGCCCTCGGTGGACAACTTAAACTGCGGAGCGGCGTAGCTAAGATCTTGACCGATGGCGAACAGGCCGTTGGAGTGCAACTCGATAACGGTACTCAACTCAAAGCCAAACGCATCTTGAGCAGTGCGGGGGCAGTTGAGACGATGCGAATGTGCGAAGACACTTCGGAGTCGAAAGTAGTCCAAGCGGGGCAACTGACTTTTATTGAGTCGATTTCCGTTCTCGATTGCCAACCGAAAGAGATTGGATTCGATAAAACCATTGTGTTTTACAACGATAGTCCACAGTTCCATTGGACTCGGCCGCAAACAGAACTCTGCGATGCGCGAACGGGTGTGATTTGTTCCCCGAACAATTATCTCTACGATGCGACCGAAGGTGATTTGCAAGATGGAATCATTCGGCTCACCACGATTGCCGATTACAATCGCTGGAACGGGCTCGATGAAAACTCTTATCGTCGCGAGAAGCTACGATGGTATGACCTATCGGTTGCATCTGCCGTTCGTTTTATGCCAGACTTTCGCCGTCGCGTAATTGAAACCGATGTCTTCACACCGAAGACCATTCGTCGCTTTACGCATCATGACAATGGTGCCGTTTATGGTGCGCCGAAAAAACAATTGGATGGCCGAACGCATCTCAAGAACCTGTTCTTGTGCGGAACCGACCAAGGCTTCGTCGGAATTGTGGGGGCGATCGTCAGCGGGATCTCTATCGCCAATATGCATTGCTTGCGAACTGAACTGAGCTAATGCACTTGTTTGGTGCGTAGTGCACTGCGGTTATTGCTTACTCAGCCAATCGATCGCTTGCTCTCGATCGCTGATTTTTCCATCGAGTTGCTGGGCCCGTAGGTCGCTGAGAATCTCTTTGAACTTTGGGCCAGGTTTTAGGCCAAGCTGTTGCAGATCAGTCCCGGTCAGCAATGGAGGAGGATTGAGTTGGGCCAGTGGAAGTTGGCATTGCGCATTGCACCAAGCGGTTGAACCCGTTGTTCCCTCTCCTCCTCTTTCGAAGGCATTTGCCATCGAGAGAGCGATCGGCGTGTACTTGGATATTAGGAGGGGCTGAACGACACTCCAGCGATGCTCGAGTGCATTGGCTAAGGTCCGCGCGTGGGCTATCGCAAACAGAGTCCCCTCGATTTCATCTCGACTCAACCGCAACTGATTTGCCAATTGTTCTTCCAATCCACGCGAGTTCGTGCTTCCGTCGGTCACCGCCGGATTGGAGAAGAGCATCGTAGCCAGAACACTTTCAAAGAATGGGGGTTCTAAATCCGCGACCCGTTCCAGTGTTTTGATCCATATCGGCTGTTTTATGAAGGGAGAAACCTGGGGCAAGAAAACATCGAGCTGCTTGGACTTTGCCAAGATGTCGACGGCCCAAGTTCTGCGCGGCAGCACAAACATTTTTCGTAATTCGGCCGCGATTCGTTCGGGACTCACTCGTTGAATTTCTGTTGCGTGCCGGCACATGGCATCGTACGTGGCCGGGTCGAGATCCAAATCAAATCGAGCCGCAAAGCGTACCGCTCTCAAGATTCGCAACTTGTCTTCGTTGAATCTGGCGTCTGGATTACCGATGCAGCGGAGGATTTTGTTTTTAAGATCTTCTTGTCCACCTACAAAGTCCAGGACTCGGTCTTGTTGTGGATCATAGAAAAGGCCATTAATGGTGAAATCGCGGCGTTGGGCATCATGTTCCGCATCGGTGAACGTGACATAGTCAGGATGTCGACCGTCTGAATAGGTGGCGTCACTTCGAAAGGTGGCAACTTCAACGCGTTGTTCGGGGAATTCTTTTTTCCCTTGGATGCATACAACGCCGAAAGACTCGCCGATCATCAAGGTTCTCGAATTGCCGAAGATATCCCGAATTCGCAAGGGACCCGCATCAGTAGCTACGTCATAGTCCGAAGGTGGAATCCCGAGCAATTGATCTCGAACGCATCCGCCAGCGAAGTAGGCCACATGCCCTGCTTCGGATAGCTTTTGCGTAATCCAAATCGCAAAGTCGCGTTGAAGCTTTTTTCGGTCCTCGGTCATGAGATTAGCTTACCCAACTCCAGTGGGAATATGTTACATTGAGCACGTGCTGGATCGATCATGGATTGTTTCGAGGAAAATCTTGGAAACCGAGAGACCAGCCAGCTACGCAGATTATCGAGCGTGAGACGGCGATTGCAATGTCGTTTTCTTGGTCGCTCGGCAAAAGAGACAGAGGATTTTGAGAATGAGTTCAGCGGGACGACCCAAGGATATGCCTCGCAAACGCGGCGCAGTTGGCGTTGTATTGGAAGAAAATGGATTTTTAGTCATTCGCCGCTCGGCTTTTGTACGCGCTCCTAACTTGGTTTGTTTTCCTGGTGGCACGATTGAGTCAGGCGAAACTTCAGAAGCGGCCGTCATTCGCGAAATGCATGAAGAATTGGGTTTGGTGGTGGATGTGCGCGAACGATTGTGGAGAAGCGTCACATCTTGGGGCACCGAGTTAGAATGGTTTCTATTAGATTGCCCTGCGACTGTTGAACCTAAACCCGATCCACGCGAAGTTTCCGAAGTTTTCTGGGCTCGACCTCAGCAATTATTAACCCGTAACGATCTGCTCGGAAGCGTGTACGATTTTTTTCGAGCCATTCGCTCGGGCCAAATTCAATTGGCTAAAGTGGACGATGTTGCCCACTGGACTCATTTGCTCAAGAGTTGAGTTGCAGATTCGCTTCGCACTTAGTTCTTGGGAGTAACCATCGGTGCTGATTCAATCTTCTGAAGAAGGCGAATCGCTTTCATGGACTCGATTGTGACAATTTGGATATTGGCGACTTCCACGTCAACTTCTTTAAGCAACCGACGCAGTTCAATGAGTGCGGATGCTCCACCGAAACCTGCGTCCTTCGCTTTGCCGATTTCGACTTGAATGTCGTACCGCAAGCCGTTTAGGTCGCTAAACACTTTCGATGCGAGATCATGTTCTGCTTGTGCCTTAGCCAGCGCAGTTGCCTTCTCCGCTTCTGACATCGATTTGACGTCAAGGGGAGCCGAGGTGGCAACGACGGGAGCGGCGGATGAGTCCTCCGTCTTTTCGCAACCGACAAGCAGGCCAAGCGAAACAGCGATGATGGCGAAGCGACGAAGCATGGAAACGAACGCCCTGTGGGATTCTCAAACCAAAAATTCACCTAAGTGGGGAGGAGTATAGCATAGCGACATCCAATTTGCTGCATTCATTTGTAGAAAAAACGAACCGTGGACAGATGTGTATTTTCGGGGTTTATGCGAGATGGCCCCCAAACGCAACTTGTTATTCTCCCCCACTTTAGCGACCAAGCAATTCGAGCTTACGTCGATCATTGAAACTTTTGGAGGACCACGCAATTTACCCTGATTTACCTTATTAATTTAGGTGGGAACACACGATAGTGGACTCTTAGGCGGCATCAGGCTTTTCGTGGGAGATCAATGATGTCGGAAGTTTTTTATCAACATGATGGTTGGTTGCACATAACGTCGAAGGAGCTGGCTGCTCCTGAACGCGTCTTGTTCTATTCCTCCAACCCTCCCTTGGTAGTGCGGCGCGTCAATTATCGAGCAGCCGTTCCTGCCCCAGCGGAACTCTGTCAATCCGAAGAAGAGGCCCTCATTCAAATCATAAAGATTTTGAATGATCACATTGCCCAATTGAACTCTCGCTTTGAGAGTCTTATGGCCCTCGACGGCGATGATGCCATCTCTGAAGGCTATGCGGTGTCACGTATGATCAAGATGGCCAAAGATCTACTCGTTGGCATCGAGAAACGTTTGAGCAATCTGACAAGCAACAAAAGTAGTTGATTGTGTGAATGGTGACGCTGCTCGAAACTCTCCGGCATTCAGGATTGATAACTATTTTACAGTCCCAGCGTATGACTGTTGAATATGTTTGAGTTGCCATCGGTTAGATGGGACCGCTTTCCCCTTTTCTCCTCTTTCGAAGAAATGAACCATTTCGTATTCTGTTTGTCACACCTTTCGAAGACCGTACGGTAAGCTCTGCATTACCATTCCCGGCTGGGATCCTCTCTATCGGTTCTTCGATTCGTCTTTGGCTCAGCGCAGTCTACATGGTTCGCGTTGGTTGTTGGTTTTCTTTTGGATTTTGGCGTGCTATTCAAGGTGTATTGTGTCGCTTTGATGGCCTTAAAAGAATCAGCGGGGATATGGCTTATGTCAAGTGGCATGACAAACCAAATTGAGTTGGACGATCCTATCCTCATGCACATTCGTCCTGGGTTCGCCAGATTGCATCCGGAACAAACCGTTCGTGAGGCGTTAGATTACGTCCGAACCAATCCACCTGAAGGCCGCATCGTTTATTTCTATGTCGTGGATAGTAGCGAACGCTTATGTGGAGTTGTACCTACGCGACGTTTGTTGTTGAGCGCAGAGACCTCCAAAGTCTCTGAGATCATGATTCAAAAAGTGCTCGCTATACCTGCGCTCGCTACAGTCCTAGATGCCTGCGAGTTCTTCTTGCTCCACAAGTTGCTCGCGTTTCCTGTTATCGATGCTGATCGTCGAGTTCTAGGTGTTGTCGACATCGAGCTCTACACCGAAGAGTTAGCCGACTTAGAGCGTCGAGAGGAGAGCGATGATTTGTTTCAGCTCATCGGGGTTCATCTCTCTGAGACGAATCGAGTATCAGCTTGGATGTCATTTTTGGGGCGTTTTCCCTGGCTTTTAGCGAATATCGGAGGGGGTATTCTGGCGGCATTTTTGACAGGAATTTTTGAGGCCGAATTGCAAAAGGCAGTTGCATTGGCCTTGTTTATTCCCGTGGTGTTGGCGTTAGCTGAGAGCGTGGCGATTCAATCGGTGAGCTTAGCCTTGCAATCGCTGCATGGGAAGCGTCCAAGCTTCGCTGAGATTTTGGCAAAACTTAAGGTCGAGGCAACGACGGGAGCCTTATTGGGATTGGCTTGTGCTTTTTCCGTTGCACTCGTAGCAACGTTGTGGTTATGGAATCCGCAAGTTTCTAGTTGCCTGGTTGGAGGAATAACGGGCGGAGTTACCTGCGCAGCCGTGATTGGAGTGGCAGTGCCAAATTTGCTGCGTTTATTGAGCCGCGACCCTAAAGTGGCGGCTGGCCCAGTGGCTTTGGCTCTGACTGATATGGTGACTCTGTTGATCTATTTTCTACTCGCCCGATTTATTCTAGCCGCCTGAGTAGCGTCGGGATTGCAGCGGATCGTTTAACCCGTAGCCGCAGCGCTAGCGGAGGCTAGGTCCTGGTTAGTCTCTCATTTACACAGCGACGACCGCTTTGGATCGTTTAACCCGTAGCCGCAGCGCTAGCGGAGGCTAGGTCCTGGATAGTCTCTCATTTACACAGCGACGACCGCTTTGGATCGTTTAACCCGTAGCCGCAGCGCTAGCGGAGGCTAGGTCCCGGATAGTCGTTCTATCTTGCGAACCTCTAACACGCTTGAGGCCGTGTACCGTTAGGAGAGTACAACCGACGCTAATGCGTTCGGCTAATGGGCCGCGCGTCTCGACAAGACGTCGCTTTCCCGTACCCGCAGCGCCGCTCAATACATTCTCAAAAAGAGATACGCCGTACAAATAGGGCTGTTCACCGATGTTAGCAGGGCATTGCATAAGTTACCATTCGTTTTGCAACTTGGTACGAAAGACAAGACGAGAGTAGCCCCACCCATGCAACGCCATTTTTTTCAAAGCGGTACGACGCGTTTAAGTTATCTTGATTCTGAGATTGAGGCTCCGTTGCTGGTTGCCCTGCATGCATTGTGGATGCAGGGAACAAGCTTTCGGGCTTTGGCCGCTCGATTGTTTCCGAAGTATCGTGTGGTGGCACTCGATCAACGCGGTCATGGAAAAAGCGATCGCTCGAATGACTACTCCAGAAGCGCATTCGTAGAGGACATCGGTCATTTGCTTGATCACTTAAACGTCGAGCGACCGGTGGTGCTTTTGGGAAACTCACTCGGAGGAACGAACGCATTTCAGTTTGCGGCTCGTTATCCTGAACGAGTATCTCATTTGATCAACGAAGAAGGGCCAGCGGTTGAGAATTATGAGTTTCCCTGGATGCAAGCCTGGAAGGGCGTTTTCAAATCGCGGCAGGAATTTGGAAAGCAAGTCGGACGCTTTTATTGGTCCCTTGCCGATTCACTCATCGAAGTTGATGGGGGCTGGCAATTAGAATTTTCAGTGGACGATATTCAAGAGGTTCAACGTTGTACCAATGGTGATTGGTGGAGCGATTGGTTGGCGACGGACATGCCTGCGTTGGTGGTCTGTGGCCGCAACAGTCGGGCAGTTGAAGCTTCCATCATGGAACAAATGGCACAGCGCCGGAAGAATACGATTTTAACAACACTGGAAGCTGGCCATGTGATGCATGAAGATAACGTGGCCGCCATGGCTCAAGCGATCGAATCCTTTTTGACTCCTTAGATTGGTTCGTGCCGACACGTCAATACTCTGCACACGAAAAGTATCTTGCTCAAATCAGCTCTCAACTCAAAACAATACAGTGCGGCTGAAGGGCAGTGCACGTCGCTTGTGTTTCCGTGCCGTTTCATTCAAAATAGAGGCGTCGTCGTGGCCGTATTCTTGTGAGGCCGTAGCCTAATGAGGAAATTTGCAATGAAATCGCTTTTGGAATCTCTCTTTTTGGTTTTGGCTGTTAGCTTTTTGGGAACGCTTAGTACGGCGATGCGAGATTGCAGTGGTGGTGAATTCAACCCCGATAAGAGTATTGGGGATACCGCGCCAGCCTGGACCGATTTACCTGGCACCGATGGGAAGAAACACTCTTTGGGCGAACTCTCAGGTAAAGAGGTGGTCGTGGTAGCTTTTACCTGCAATAGTTGTCCCTACGCTGTGGACTATCAACAGCGGATTATCGATTTGGCAGCGAAATATTCTGGAGACGAGTCGAAGGTGGCTGTTGTGGCCATCAATGTAAATGCTGTGCCGGCGGATTCTTTTGAGAAGATGAAGGAGCGAGCTGAGGAAGCAAAATTCAACTTCTTGTATTTGTTTGATGAAAGCCAACAAATTGCGAAGGAGTATGGAGCAGGTCGAACGCCTGAATTTTTTGTTCTCAATAAAGACCGCCAGATTGTTTACATGGGGGCCTTTGATGACAGTACCAAGGTTAATGATGTGAAAAAACATTACGTCGAAGATGCCATCGCCGCAACACTCGGCGGCGAGAAGCCTACTGTTACCGAAACCGCGCCCGTCGGCTGCGCCATT
>Ga0209174_10002716_pt1 | contig 11525 bp, 5 predicted proteins | sample JI91814BDNA_FD_187505 | JGI IMG/M metagenome (GOLD analysis project Ga0209174, IMG submission 187505) | Wastewater effluent complex algal communities from Wisconsin, to seasonally profile nutrient transformation and Carbon sequestration -... | ecosystem: Engineered > WWTP > Effluent > Algae...
TTCAAATGGCATTTACGCATCATCACACAACCAATCGTTACAAGAGCAGAAGTAGAAAAACCAAATTCTTCTGCTCCAAGAAGTGCACCGATTACTACGTCTTTGCCGGTCATAATTTTACCATCAACGGCTAAGTAAACTCTATCACGTAGTCCATTGATTACTAATGTTTGATGTGTCTCAGCGAGACCAATTTCCCAAGGAGTTCCTGCATAGTGAATAGAAGAAAGAGGACTTGCTCCTGTTCCACCATCATGTCCACTAATTAGAATATGGTCAGCATGTGCTTTTGCCACACCTGCTGCTACTGTTCCAACACCGACTTCAGAAACTAATTTTACACTCACACGAGATCTAGGATTTACATTTTTTAAATCAAAGATCAATTGCTTTAAATCTTCTATCGAGTAAATATCGTGATGAGGGGGAGGCGAAATAAGAGTAACCCCTGGAGTGCTATAACGTAGTCTTGCAATATTCTTATCTACTTTATGACCCGGTAACTGTCCACCTTCTCCTGGCTTTGCTCCCTGTGCCATTTTGATTTGTAAGTCGTCCGCATTTACGAGGTAATTCGTTGTTACCCCAAATCGAGCAGATGCGACTTGTTTAATAGCCGATCGCATACTATCTCCATTCGGAAGAGTCTTGAATCGTTCTTCATCTTCTCCACCTTCACCGGTGTTTGATTTTGCTCCAATTCTATTCATTGCAATGGCAAGTGTGCTATGTGCTTCATGCGATATAGAACCAAAGCTCATTGCTCCTGTTTGAAAACGTCTTACAATTTCAGAAACGGATTCTACTTCTTCAATTGGAATTGGCTTACATTTTTTATCGTCAATTTGAAATAGACTTCGAAGAGTAATTTGCTTTTCTTGTTGCTCATCAATTAACTTAGAAAATTCTTTGAAAACCTTATAATCTCCAGTCAATGTAGCATGTTGTAATTTATGTATGGTTAGAGCATTGAAAATATGCGGGTCACCGGTCTTTCTATAATAATGAACTCCCCCTGGCTCTAAACCGCCTGGAAAGAATGTTGGATCATAGGCATCGGTATGTCGTCTAACGGTTTCTTCTTCGAGCATTTCTAAGCTCAATCCACCAATGCGAGTTGCAGTGCCTGTGAAGTATGTGCTGACTAATTCTAAATCCAAGCCAATCGCTTCAAATATCTGCGCACCGCAATAGGATTGCAATGTAGAAATTCCCATTTTACTAAATACTTTAAACAGACCTTTACCAATTGATTTGATAAAATTTTTCTGTGCAGTTTTATAATCTGGAATTTCAGAGAATAAACCTTCTCGTATCGAATCATTCAATGCTTCAAATGCTAAATACGGATTAACGGCATTAGCCCCATATCCACAGAGTAACGCAAAATGAGCAACCTCTCTAGGTTCTCCTGATTCTAAAATCAAACCAGTCTTAGTTCTTAGACCAGAGCGAATCAAGTAGTGATGAATTCCGGATACAGCAAGCAAACTTGGAATAGCCGCTCGATCCTTGCTAACACCACGATCAGATAGAATAATTAGGTTGTATCCTTCGCGAACGGAATCTGCTACCTTCTGACAAACCTTATCTAAGGAATGTCGCATATCGTGTTTTTTTGTAGGGTCAAACAGGATTGGAAAGGTAATTGCTTTTAGAACACCCTGGTGAATTTGTTTTATTTTCTCTAGCTCATCGTTTGTTAGAACCGGATGTTCCAATTCAAGTCGATGACAATGCTGTGGTGTTTCATCGAGTAAATTTCCTTCCGGTCCAATGTAGGTAGTAAGCTCCATGACTAATTCTTCTCGGATTGGATCAATCGGAGGATTTGTTACCTGTGCAAAGTTTTGTTTGAAATAACGAAACAGTGGTTGTGGTTTATCGGATAATACCGGTAAGCTTACATCAACACCCATAGAGCCTGTTGCCTCTTCCCCGTTCATAGCCATAGGTTTCATGGTCATGAGTAAGTCCTCTGTGTTATAGCCGAATGCCCGTAAGGACTCAATGATAGTATTGTGGTTTTCTTCTTTCTTGGTTCCCTTTACATCTGGTAGTTGATTCAAACGAACCATATTTTCTTCTACCCATTTGCGATATGGTTTTTGTGTGCTGATTTCACGCTTAATTTCTTCATCATCTAAAATTTGACCTTTTTCAAGATCAATTAAAAGCATTCTTCCGGGACGAAGTCTATCTTGCTTGAGAACCATATCTGGTTCGGTATTTAGAACACCAGCTTCAGAGCTTAAAATAACAATGTCTTCTTTCGTAATTTTATAGCGAGCAGGACGAAGACCATTTCTGTCGAGGGTAGCACCGATTACTTTGCCGTCACAAAATGCGATTGCAGCAGGACCGTCCCAGGGCTCCATAAGGGTTGCATGGTACTCATAGAAAGCTTTTCTATCTGGATCCATCGCAGCATTCTTTGACCAAGCTTCTGGAATCATCATCATTACAGCATGAGGCAAACTTCTTCCTCCCATACACAATAATTCGAGAACCGTGTCAAAGGTTGCAGTATCACTTTGTCCTTCCATGATGATTGGAAGCATTCTTTTTAATTCAGGACCGTAATAAGGCGATTCCATTACAATTTGTCTTGCTGCCATCCAATTGATATTGCCTTGTAGAGTATTGATTTCACCGTTGTGAGCAATCAATCGATAAGGATGAGCTAAATCCCAAGTAGGAAAGGTATTAGTAGAAAAGCGAGTGTGAGTGAGGCAAAAAGAACTTTCCATATCAGGCGAACTCAAGTCAAGATAAAATGGTTTAACTTGATTTCCAAGAAGCATTCCTTTATAGACAATCGTTCTAGAAGAAAAGCTAGGAACATAGTATTGGCTTCTATCGAGTTTGTATTCGGTTCTAAATCTTCTATCAATAATACGGCGAATTAAGAATAGCTTTCTTTCAAAGGCATCGCCTTTTTCAGTATTTTTGCTCTTTCCAATGAAAACTTGTCTGAATACGGGAATCGTCTTTCTTGCAACAGAGCCAACAACGTCAGGATTGACAGGTACATCCCTAAATCCCAGACAATGTTCGCCTTCATCAATAATAACTTTTTCAATAATAGTCTCAACGCCTTCTCGTATCAATGAATCCTGAGGTAAAAAGAGCATTCCCACCGCATACTCACCCATTGGCGGTAAAGAGAAGGGAAGAACCTTACGAAAGAATTTATCTGGAATCGAAATTTTGATTCCAGCACCATCTCCCGTTTTTGGTTCAGCGCCCTCAGCACCACGATGCTCTAGATTGCACATTAAGCGAATACCCTTGTCGATGATATCTCTAGAACTTTTGCCTTTTATATGAGCCACAAAGCCTACCCCACAGGCATCTTTTTCGTATGCGGGGTCATAAAGACCTTGGGCAGGTGGCAATGAGGAGGCAGAAGATGAAATTTGTTCATTATTTTGCATAGTTCGTCCTTTTTTCTTTGTTATTCATTATTCAATTTGAGACGGCAACGCATTCGATCCCTTTCGAATCCCAAAAAATGCAGTTATTTCCATATCCCAAAAATGCCTGAAAAGATAAATTTGTTTTTTTAACTGAAAATGACAGCATCTTAATTTAAAACTTACGGTTTAGAACAGCCAAAATTGTATTTTTCCTTTCCATACTAGGCAAAATACATGCAATTAAAATGCCAATTTATAATTTAGCATGGCATTTTAATTAGAATTTGGCTTTTTACAGCTTTTGTCTAAGCTTTTGAATGCCTTTTAGCAAGATTGTTTGAATTGGAACTCTTTGTGAGTCTGACTTAAGCCTTGCTAAGAGAGTTTTAAGATTTGATTCAACGCTGTCATAGTCGGGTGCATCAGAAAAAGTAGCCAAGATATGAGGCCAGGCTGATTTTAGGATAGAAATCACTTCAGGAGATTGGTTTTTCAATTCTTTAATTGCTATATCTAGAACGGCTTTGGTGAAATCTAAATGCTTTACACGTCCTTTGAATGTCTCAATTGTATTCCTCTTCAATTGAGTCTTGGAAGCAACAGTATCATAATACTTTTGCCAATCCACAGGTTGGCCCGTTTGCTCTTTATTAAAATTTGCTCGTATGGAAACAAAGCATTTCTCCAAATCGGTCGCACCTGCAATCCACTGGTTATATCCAGTTGTATCATTTGAGGTTTTATAATTCTGAATTTTTTTCGTAATCTCAGAATAATCTTTAAAAGTAAAGGAATTAGCCGGATCGGGCTCTTCTTGCTCTGGCTCTATTTCAATCTCAGGTTCGGGCTCAGGCTCAGGATCATCTTCAACTTCTGGCTCTTCATATGCATCCATTTTAGGCTCTGATTTATAATCCAACTCAGGCTCAGATTCTTGCTCTGACTCACTATTCCCAACTGAATCAAGAAAATCGAGCAAATCGTCTGTTGGAGCAGGTTCTTCCGCTATTGCTTCCCTTTTTGGCCTTTCCTGAAAGTCAAAACCTTCAATGTCATCGAGTAGACCAGGCTCATTTGATTCTTCGGAATCATAAGATGTTCTAGACTCTTCCTCCATTTCAAAGTCCAATTCTTCTACATCGTCTAAGAGACCTTTTTCCTTCGGAGGCTCTGTCTCGGCTGGCTCTGGCTCCGAAATTTCAGGAAGAAAATCTTGCTTTAATTCGAGTCGTTCTCCAGTTAAAGTTTCTTCGTGCTTTTCATAGATTTCGACTAAAATAGATTTTTCAGGAACAAATACAGGCTCTTTTGGTCTGCTAACCACTCGAGCAGCTAACTTTTCCTGTGCTTTTTGCTGCTCTTCTTTAATTGCCCCGAGCATTCCAACTGGTTTAACTATTTCTCCGCTATTAACATTCTCTATAACTAAGAGTCCATCGCGCAGAGCAAAACGGCAATTTGGTGGAAATATTTCTCCTAACTTAAAAACAAGCTCTTCAGTGATATGTGCAAAGTCCTTTTTAGAACTAAGTTTATCCATCTCTTGCTCACGGAGTTTATCTTGAACCTTGGTTAGAACTTCTATAAAGGATTCATTCAAATGCCTCTTAAGCTCTTCCATATCCATTTGCAAAAAAGAAGCAAAATCACCAATTTTCTCAAAAAAATGATCTGACTTTTTTACATTGGCTACCATATAGCCTTTTATTCTTTGATAGAGCTGATCCCTTTCTTTTTGCGGGATCGGTTTTTCTTGTATGAATTTATTAAATATTTGTAAATGCGCGTGATAATAAGATAGGAATTCTCCATAGGGAGTAAATTCATATTCCCCTGTTTGACTTCTTTCTAAAACTCTCTTACTTGTATCAGACATAGCAAATCCTACCAATAATATTATCGGAAACAATTAAGAAAGCCAAAAAATAAAACCTTTGAATCTTAGAATTCAATTTTTGCCCCTTCTTAAACCGAAAATAAATATATGAGTCAGACTTTACCTTTTGTTCAAGAAAAAAAGATAGTGAATTTGGAATATATTCACTCAGAAAATGTTTACTCTCACGATAACATTTTTTTTAGTCCGTTAGATAGAAATGAAACTTGGAGTTTTTTAGACAGGCAAGATATTAAGTCAACTGGATTAGCCTTTTTATTTATGCGCTCTCTTCTTGCTAGGGAATTATTGGACCGAAAGATACAGGCAATCGACATGGATAAGGCTACGAAGGCAAGAGTTGCAAAACTAGGTCTGGCAAAGATGTTTAATCAATTCCTTGAAACTCCTCCTTTGCTAGAAATTACCACCCAAAAGGAAACGCCTAGTTTTATTCCAAATCTTTTCTTTGAAGACAAAGCTTTTCATTTGGAAGAAGACGAGAAAAATTCTCTCACTTTAGCTGGTGGTGGAATTTTAAAAGAGAAAAGAACAAATGCAAATGAAATGGTGGAAAACCTTTTTTCAGAATTCAATCTGCACGATAAAGTCGGACATTTCTTCCTAAGAACAAAATCGAACTCCTATCTATATCTTTTGAATCCTGAAATTAAGTCGAAGACGTTTTATATTCAGCAGAAAAATACTTTCACTGTCGATTTTCAATTTTATCATATCAAGACTAATAAATGAAAATTCAAAAGAAAAATTTCTACGAAACAATTGAGTCATTTTCTAAGATAAAGATTTTAGTTGTTGGAGATGCAGTTTTAGATGAATACCTTTTCGGTGAGGTAAATCGTATTTCTCCGGAAGCACCTGTTCCTGTTGTTCTTGTAAAAGAAGATAAGATAACACTTGGAGGAGCCGGAAACGTAATTAAAAACCTGAGCAGCATTGGAGTCAAATCGCAATTTTACGCTAAATGTGGTTTAGATATTAAGGCAGAAAAATTAAAAGCCTTACTTCACGAAGAAGGTCTTACGAGGCATGATCTCCATTTAACTGAATCAAAGGACATTCCTACCATTTTAAAAACGAGAGTCATTGCATCTCATCAACAGATATGCAGAATTGATAGGGAAAGAGTCGTTTCCTTAACACCAAAAGAACAAAAGGAAATTCTAAGTAGCTATACAAAATCTCTAAATGAATGTGATGGAGTAATTCTTTCTGATTATGATAAAGGGTATTTCAATGAGGATTTGATTGTTAAGCTGATTGCTCTCGCTAAAAAAAAGAAAAAATTTCTATCCGTTGATCCACAAGTAAGGCATTTCTTTTTATACAAAGGTATTTCCATCATGACTCCAAACCATCATGAAGCGGGTGGTGCTCTCGGTAGAAAACTGATTACCGATGAGGAAGTTGCCAAAGCAGCAATTGAAATTTCTAAGGCACTTTCTACTGAATCAATGATGATTACAAGAGGGGAAAAGGGAATGACTTTATATAGTTCCAAGCTTAAAAAGATATTTCATATTCCGACTGTTGCAAAAGAAGTCTATGATGTAACAGGTGCCGGGGATACAGTCATTAGCCTCTATTCTGCATTTAGAACAGCAGGCATGTCCGAGCTTGAATCAACTCTAGTTGCAAATGCTGGAGCCGGAGTCGTAGTAGAAAAACTGGGTGCATCGACTGTTAGCCTCGACGAATTAGAAAGGGCTCTTCTAAAAAGGAAACTCTTAGAATGATTTTCGAGACTATTCAAAAAAAAATAGTTTTACAAGAAAACATAGCTGAGTTTAAAAAATCTCTGAGTGCCAAGCCTATCGTTTTTACTAACGGGTGTTTTGATATAGTTCATCTAGGTCATTTAACTTACCTTTCCGAAGCAAGAGAACTCGGTAACTTTCTTTGGATTGGGGTTAATTCCGATTTGTCAGTCAAAGGCTTGAAAGGAGAAAATAGACCCATTAATTCCGAATACGATCGCTCTATTATGCTTGCATCATTGTTATTTGTAGATGCGGTAACAATTTTTTCAGATAAAACTCCAATTTCATTAATAGAATTAATTAAGCCTGATATTCATGTAAAAGGTGGTGATTATATTGCTGAGGAAATGCCTGAATATAAAACGATTATTTCCTATGGAGGCATTGTTAAAATTCTTCCCTTTGTCACAGGGAAATCAAGCAGTAGTATCATCAATAAAATTAAAGGATAATACTAATTTACCACTAATCCTTATACAAACGATATTGTGCCTAGAATTCCAATGTCCAACTCAGTTGAATATACCTTCCCGGCTGTGGAAGTAAAGAACTTCGAAAGCCCTGTGCTCTTTGATAATATTTATCTCCACCATCCGCGCCTTCGATACCTGGATCATAGTAACTATGATTTAAAAGATTTAGAACTTTTAGTGTAAAAAAACCAAAGTCTTGAAAATTAATTATAAAAGCTGTGTTAAATACAAAGTGCGGACTAACAGTCTTACCCTCATCTCGAATTGCATTTCTTAGATAAACTGTTTTAGGTCCTGTATAGACTCCTCGCAGATTCCAGTTATACTTATCTCCGATAGGCAAATTAAATCCAATTTGCATTTTATGCCTTGCAATATCTCCCAGAGTTGTATAACTTTCTGTGCGTGGAATTTGTGCGGCAAGACTGGAATTTAGATTCTCATATCTCCCCAAAACGGTATCTCCTTCTTTCCATTTGCCGGCAACATGATCATAATGAATACTGCTTAAAGATTCTGTATATGTATAATATATGTAAGTTTCAATCGGCGTTGATTCGGGAATGAAGTTTTTAAACTTTGATTTAATTTTATATTCTAATCCATAGATCTTTCTTTTACCAGCATTTTCCGCTTCTTCCTTAATCACATTTTCATAGCGCGAATAATAAAGCGAAGCCTCATGAAAAAAACGTCCTCTCTGATGCATTACAATAAACTCATGAGATCTTTCTTTTTCTGGTTTCATATAAGGATTAGACGCTCTTCCATTCCATCCACCAAAAAGTAAAATAGGAGAAGGCTCATTGAATGCCTCTCCATACAAAACTTTAAATGTAGTTTGACTGGAATAGTGATAAATACCTGTTATCCTCGGATTGATAGATTGACCATACAATGAATTTTTATCATAGCGAATTCCGGGAACAAGTCTAAATTTATCCAAGCCAAGAATCATGGAAATAAAGGCTCCTGTATCAACAGTGTTGATTCTATTTGATTCAGGCATTTGCTTTTTAGGATCTGGAGGTCTTAGATAATAAGGGTCAGTGCTTGATCCAACTCCAAATCCGTTTGGGAAAATTTTACTATCATTCAAATAGGAATAAGAACTAAAGGCATTGTAATAGCCGGGTATATCATAATTTTTTGTTAGTCGCTTACCTTCATACTTAAGACCACCGAGAATTTGAAAGTAAGACGTAGCTTTGTATTCAAAATTTTGATAAGTAAGCACACTGCTATTCTCCGAATTCCACGCTGTATAGCTGATGGAAGAATTTTTGGCATTCGGAGGCGAATTCGGGTAAGCCTCAGCCCAATTCCCGGAAGTATTACTCTCTCTATAAAGGATTAACGAAAATGTTTTCAGCTTTTCATTCCATTCATGCTGTTGTTCAATGAATATTTGTTTAGAATTTATTTTCCAAATTGAATTGGGTTGTGAGTGCTCTCCTGTATACTGCACACCATAGCCTTCGTTTCTATCCCAAAAAATTGTCCCTACTCTTAACCCTTTGTATCCGACGGAGGCTATTGCACCGTAATCTCTACTTGGATCACGATAAGTTCCTAGATTTCTTCCATCAGCTCCTTTTTGAAAAAGCAAAGGTCCCCAGGCATCTGTATTCCCAGTCCAATAGCTATTCGAAAATCCTCCTCGTCTGGATAAATCTTCTTCATCACTTCGAAAGGCTCTACCTGATGCGGATGCATAAAAATCACCGTTTCGAACATTGGCACTTCCATCGATAGAGTATGTATTATTCTTTCCCACTTGCAAACTGACTTTCCCATCGATTGGCTTGTTTTGTTCTTTGCCAGTTTTAGTAATTATATGAACAACACCTTGAAACGCATTTGGACCGTATACGGCTGAAGCCGGACCATAGAGAATTTCAATTCTCTTTACATTCGTTAAAGGATATTGTCGTGAAAAATCAGCAGATTGCATGTAGAGGTGATTGTCTATTACTCCATCAATCATAAATAAAATGCGCTGCGTGAATGGAGTTCTATACCCTCTCTGGTAAATGCTTGTATATTGCGCACCATTGGAAAAAGAAACATCGAATCCGGGGAGATCATAAAAAATTTCATCTATACTTGTATAGCCTCTCTTTTTAATATCTTCATCGGATATAACCATCATAGAAGCAGGTGCTTCTAAAACTTTTCCTTTTAATCTAGATGCAGTGATTTCTTTAGTCCGTGAAGGAGAAGCAATATTTTCCTCCATTTTAAAGAAGTCTTCGTCGTTTTTTAAATTTTCTGATTTATTCACTTCTTTATTGGGTTCAGGAATAGAGGTTCCCTCACTCCTAGAAGTTTCCGATTGAGGAAATAAATCCATTGCAATCGAAAGCAAAAGGAAAATTGCAATGAATCTAAAATAGAAAATCATATTTTGTTTGTATATTAATTTTTAAATCTACTATATAACTGATTCGAAAATGAAACTTTTACCTTGAGTAAAAAAGAATCAGACTACACAAAAACTTTAAAATTGTCTTTTACTTCGAAAATTATTATTTGAAGAGTAAGATTGATTAACTACTTTTAAAAAGACCAGTTTAATTGGAAAATATAATTTGTTTTTGATTCAGTTTTTTTCTTGAGCATACCTTTAAACTTCTAGGTATTTTAGGATGAATAATGGGGAAACTTGAATAGAGGAATTAAAATGCATTTATCATAAATGAAAATTACGATAAATGCATTTCTTTTGTATCTAGTTACAACTAACTTATCTTAGCCGCTACTAGTTCTGCAATGTCTTGCACTTTGACTTCTTCTGTCTTGCCGGCAGCTTTCACACCATCAGTTACCATTGTCATACAGAAAGGACAAGCAACTGCAATCGTGCTAGCACCTGTGTCTAGAAGTTGATTTGTTCTCTTAACATTGACACGATCACCATGCTCTTCCATCCACATCTGCGCTCCACCTGCTCCACAACAAAGAGACTTGGAATGATGGTCAACTGCTTCAGTTAAATTGTTTCCTGATACAGCATTTACAATCGCTCTTGGATTTTCATAGCCGTCATTGTATCTACCTAGATAACAAGGATCATGGTAGGTTAATGCTTGTTTTGTGTCTTCTGCTGTAATGTCTAAATTGATTTTTTTGTCAAAGATCAATTGGTTGATGTATTCACTATGGTGAACCACTTCGAAGTTTCCACCAAACTGCGGATACTCGTTCTTAATCGTATTGTAGCAATGTGGGCAAGCTGTAACAACTTTTTTCACATTGTATTTGTTCATTGTGTCCACGTTTGCTTGAGCGAGTGTTTGATAGAGATATTCATTTCCACCGCGTCTTGCAGAATCACCGGAACAATTTTCTTCGGTTCCTAAAATTCCGAAATTAACATTCGCTTTTTGGAGAATCTTTACAAAAGAACGAGCAGTGCTCTTACTTCTTTCATCAAACGCGCCTGCACAACCCACCCAATAGAGAACGTCCACATTAGCGTCTTCAGCCATAGTTTTTACACCAAGACCTTCTGCCCAGTCTGCTCTAGTGTGTGCACCAACTCCCCAAGGGTTGGAATTATTTTCCATATTAGTAAATGCACCTTGTAACTCAGCAGGGAATCTAGATTCAGCTAATACGAGATGTCTTCTCATTTCTACAATAGCGTTTACTTGGTTGTTACCCACTGGACATGCTTCTACGCAAGCATAACAAGTAGTGCAACCCCAAATAGCCTCTTCTGAAATATATTTGTCTCCAATGACGTTAGTCTCTAGACCTAAGATTTCTTCTGCTGTCTTTCCAGCTTTGCGAGCTTCTGCTACTTGTGGCATTTGATCCATAAGCGCATGTTTTAATTCAACGATGATTGATTTTGGATTTAAAACTTTTCCTGTTCTGTTAGCAGGACACTGAACCTGACAACGTCCACACTCGATACAAGAAAGCCCATCCATAAGAGAAGGCCATGGGAAGTCTTGCACTTTATTTGCTC
>Ga0209174_10002719_pt1 | contig 11519 bp, 14 predicted proteins | sample JI91814BDNA_FD_187505 | JGI IMG/M metagenome (GOLD analysis project Ga0209174, IMG submission 187505) | Wastewater effluent complex algal communities from Wisconsin, to seasonally profile nutrient transformation and Carbon sequestration -... | ecosystem: Engineered > WWTP > Effluent > Algae...
TATGTCGAAAAAAACATTGGTAATAGGTGCTTCAAATAATCCGGACAGGTATGCTTATAAAGCGGTAAAAAAATTAACAGCTTACGGACATCCTGTTTTGGCGCTTGGCAAAAAAGAAGAAATGATTGATGCTATTCCGGTGGTAAAAGAACGCCCGCTTGATACGGATATCGATACCGTAACATTATATGTAAATCCCCAACTGCAAAAAAATTATTACGATTACCTGCTTAACCTCCATCCAAAACGTATCATCTTTAATCCAGGCACCGAAAACGATGAACTCGCAGAACTTGCACAGCAAAAAGGTATTCAAACGCTCGAAGCCTGCACCCTGGTTTTGCTTTCTATTGGCGATTATTAAACCACAATATTTATTTTGGGCGTTACCCTATAGTAGATTAATTATTTGCGGGGGCAAATAATTAATCACTATAGGGTCGGGCTATCCACTCCAACTCCTCGTCCGCCGAAAAGGGCGGCCTGCGGGGTTTCCGTTACTATCCCTAACGCAATCAATAATAGCCATGTAATGCTTAATAAAAATATCAGTGTGAAAACGATAATCATCACGACCATAATCCAACACCCTTTTTTGACAACATAATCACATACAAATCACTGTAAACCTGATGAATTTAGATTATTATTGCATCAGCATTTAACTGGAAATTTTGAGCATCAATATATCACATACAGAAGAAAACTACCTGAAAGCCATTTTCAAACTTTCAGAAATGCAAAATGGCAATGTCAGCACTAATGCCATTGCCGAAAAATTATCTACTACTGCTGCTTCGGTTACCGATATGCTTAAAAAACTGGCAGGTAAAAAGTTGTTACACTACGAAAAATATTATGGTGTTTCCCTGACAGAAAAAGGAAAAAAATTAGCCAAAGATTTAATTCGGAAACATCGTTTGTGGGAAACCTTTTTAGTGGAAAAACTAAAATTCAGTTGGGATGAAGTGGACGAACTGGCAGAACAATTAGAACATATTAACTCCGAAATATTAACCGATAGAATCGACCATTTTTTAGGCTTCCCTAAATTCGACCCGCATGGCGACCCAATTCCGGATAAACATGGTAATATTGCTTATCATGAAGATGTTACGCTCGATAAAATGCAAAAAGGTGACGAAGGAATTATTGCAGGGGTAATCGACCATTCAACTGAATTTCTTCAATACCTCAATAAAATTCAATTGCTCATTCACACAAAAATTAAAGTGAAAGACGATGAAGAATATGACCAGAGCAAAATCATCATCATCAACAATAAACACGAAATCGTTGTTTCGCAAAAAGTAGCTGCCAATTTATTGGTGCGCAAAATCAAATAGGTATTATTGCACAATTAATAGTTTCAATCTACAAAATTTTTAGGTAGTGGCGTATGCACATTTGTTTTTAACTGAACGTCAATTACCATTGTTTTACTCCATTTGTCGTGCCAACCCGGTTTATTCAATAAAAATGAAATGGGTTCACCCGGTATTAATCTGCATGCCGACCTGAGTAAAACTTGTTTTAGTGAAATGGATTGCAAACTGTTTTCACTAGTAACACGCGTTCCCGTTATGAATTTTGCAATGGTGCGTGCAAAAAATAATTCAAATATGCTGTAGTATAAAAAATTGATTAGGATAAATAAAAACCCTATTCCTGCTATTGCATTAATTGTCAGACTACTTGCCACTATTATGGTTACAGTTAATGTAAAAATGTGGTCAATAAAATAATTAATTCCCCGCTTTTTCAAAGTCGCATAAGCAACGGGATTTTGTCGTGTTTTCCCAACTAAATACTGCGGAGGTGTATGCCCCATTTTATGAATTTGAACAAAAATATTTATTGTTGCTTAATTGGCAAAGTCCTGCGGTTGGACTGCTGTTTGAAGTTGTTTGCGCATAAGTGTATAACAGAATACCACTAAAAAAATAACGCCCAATACACTTACCATTGCACCCGAAACGGATGCATTTAACCACAAAGCCATATAATAACCACCAATACTGGAGCCGATGCCAAAAATAGCCGCAAGCAATAACATGGTTTTTAATTTGGTAGTCAACAAATATGCACTGGCCCCAGGCACAATTAAAAATGCAACCACTAAAATGGCTCCAACACTTTCAAAAGATAATACTGTAGTAAGTGAAACTGCTCCCATTAATAAATAATGCCACAACGTCACCGAAATACCCAATGTAATAGCATAGTCAGGATCGAAGGTAGTCAGGTATAATCCTTTATAACCTATCGTAATAAATCCGATAATTAAAATAAATAACGCACCTAATAACCAAACTGCGGTTGGAATACCATTCCATGTTTCAAAATTGATAAAGGTGATATCGCCATACAATACACAATCCTGGTCTAAATCTACTTTATCGGCAAAATAGGTAATTAAAATAACGCCTAATGCAAACAACCAGGTAAAACTTATACCAATGCTGGCGTCCTCTTGTAATTTGGCTTTTTTATGAAATAATTCAATTAATACCGTACACAACATCCCGAAGGCTGCAGCACCAATTAACATAGGCACCGAACTCCGCGACCCACTTATTAAAAATGCAATTGCAATACCCGGCAATACAGCATGCGATATGGCATCACCCACCATGGTCATTTTTCTTAAAATAAGAAAACAACCTAATAAACCTGATGTTATGGCAACAAGGCTTCCTGTTAATATTATCCAAAATGCATCTGTCATCATAAGCCTGAATTAATAAGGAATAATTTTTTCATGTGGGTCCTTTTCGGGTTTATCCAGTAATTCAATTAATTTTCTTTCAATTTCGGGTGTAATAATATGTTCAATTCCTTCAGCATCTTCATGCACATGGTCGCCCTGAATTTGTAATTGTTGTGTTAAGTACATCTCCCATAAACGGTGAATACGAGTAATACGTTTTCCTTCTACTTGTCCTTCGTTGGTAAGCCCATAACGCGTCACTACTTTATTTACCAAATGTTTGCGCGTCAACATCCGAAAACCTAGTTTGTAATCGCTGCTTTTCATAGCGCGCTCAGAAGTGATATCATGAATGGAAAAAATCTTTTTCCCCGGATTTTTTTCTTCAAGGTGATACATTTCTTTTAAAATATTTTCCCGCAACATTTTGTTGACATACTTTTTACGGATAATATATTTTGGAATAATCCCTTTTTTCGGCGCAAATAATATACTTAATACGGCAATACAGGAAATCATCATCACCACCCATGGCCCTGTTGGCATTTTATTGTCGGTATAAGAAACATAAGCGCCAATTACACTGCCTGCCACCGCAAATAAAATGCTTAAAAAAATCATTTTTCGCAGATTGTTTGTCCAGTACTTTGCTGCCGCTGCCGGTGTAATCAGCATGGCAGCCATTAATACCACGCCAACTGCCTGAATACCCGCAGCAACTGCTAATACAGTGAGTGTAGTTAATAATAATTGTAATACGGTAACCGGTAATCCCGTGCTTTTAGCATAGGCAGGATCAAAACTCAATAATTTAAATTCTTTGAAAAAGGTTAGCACAATAATAATTATGAGTAAACTCACAATGCCCATTGTTTTAATATCATCTGGATGCATGGCCGCAGCTTTGCCAAATAAAAAATTGTTTAAACCACTTTGTGCCGCATTACCACTCTGCTGAATAAAAGTGAGCAATAAAATCCCTACGCCAAAAAATACAGATAATACTAATCCAATTGCTGTATCTGCTTTTAACTTACTATGTTTAGTAATAATATCTACACAAACAATAGAAAGCCATCCCGTTACAAATGCACCTCCAAGTAAAACCCATAAATTTCTGGTATCAAATAAAATAAACGCTAAACAAACACCAGGTAAAACGGAATGGGCAATAGCATCGCCCGTTAATGCACGTTTTTGCAAAAATGCAAACGTGCCTATAGTAGCCGAACTTATACCAAGCAGTATCATGCCGATTACCACAAATAAAACATTGGGGTCGTTGAGCGATATAAAGTCTATAAATGTTTGCATATATTATAATTCAAACCGATAAGCAAATCCGGTACTGATAAAACTTGTTTCGTAATCAAAATGAAATCCACCGGAAATATCTACTTGAAAATTGTCCGATATCAAGTAGGTAAGTCCCGCATCAAGAGAAAAACCATCTTCTGTAAAATCAGGGCCAAACACTTCTACAAAATAACCCATTTTATCGCCTAATGAAAATGCATTGGAAACAGAAAATGGATATTGTAAATAATTTTCTTCTTCATTCCAATCTGCACCCGTATTTATTCCGATAGACCAAAAATCAAAGAGGTCAAAAGACCCTGCAAATAAAATGGAGAAATACGGTTGAAGATTTTCCAAATTATCGGTGTTATAATATGCTGTTCCAATTGAGCCAATAGTTGCAACATTAAATTTATCTCCTGCATATAATATGGATTTAACACCCAAATCAAAACCCTGCACGAGTTTGTAATCACTACTATCACGTTCAGGTAATTCATTTAAGGTAGGGGAAAACCCTACACGTAATTCTGTATGCTCATTTAAACCCAAACGCATTAATGTAGATGCAATTTCAAAAGTGTGGTAATAATCATCAGAATAACTGAAACCATGTTCTCCCTGCAACCAGCCTGTTGGCACTGCGGCAGCACTTTCGGTAATATCTGGTCTGTCGGTTACAATAGCAGATGTTTGCGCATCCAACTGGTTTACACAACAAATCAATACCACTAAAAATAGCAATTGTTTCATAACGTTTATTTTTCACGTGGTGGCACCTGCAATTCGCCAAGCATTTCGCCAACCTTGGTTAATAAATCAATTTTACCACCATAAGTTTTTTGTAAATACTCGGGCACAAATATTTCTTCTTTAGGCCCACTTGCAATTAATTGTGTATTTAACAAAATAATCCAGTCAAAATATAAATACGCACTCTGTAAATCATGATGCACTACTAAAATTGTTTTTCCTTCAGCACGCATTTTTAATAATAAATCAAATATTGTTTTTTCGGTAGTTGCATCTATGCCTGCAAAAGGTTCATCCATAAAATATAAATCGGCCTCTTGCGCCAGACTTCTTGCAATAAAAACACGTTGTTGTTGTCCGCCTGATAATTGTGAAATTTGCCTGTTGATGTACGGTAACATATTTACTTTTTCCAGACAAGCCAGCGCCATTTCTTTATCTGATTTCTGTATACGTTTAAATAATCCTTTTTTGCCGTAACGTCCCATCAGCACAACATCTAAAACACTAGCCGGAAAATCCCAATCCACACTTCCGCGTTGCGGCACATAAGCCACTCGGTCGCGCACATCATGAATATCTTTACCAAATAATTTGATATACCCGCTGTCGAGTTTATTCAAATCCATCATGGCTTTTATCATAGTTGATTTACCGGCACCATTTGGCCCGATTATGCCCACCAATTTGCCTTCCGGAACTGCAAAATCAATTCCCCAAAGAGCAGGTTTCCTATTGTAAGAAACAGTTACATCATGTACTTCTATCGCCGGTATTTGCATAATTACTGCTGGTTATTAATTTAAATTATTTTAAAGCTGCATAAATTACTTCTACATTATGTGTCACCATGCCTATATAATTTCCCTCCGGAGTTCCGGCTGCACCCATTGCATCGCTGTATAATGTACCGCCTGCTTTAATGTTATGATTTTTTTGGTGACAACCTTCTATTACTGCCTGAATAGATTTTTCACTCACACTGCTTTCTACAAAAACTGCTTTAATATCTTCAGCAATAATCATATTCACCATATCGGTTATATCCTTCAACCCAAATTCGGCAGCTGTCGAAATACCTTGTAAGCCTTTTACCCGAATTCCATATGCTGCACCAAAATAGCCAAACGCATCATGCGAAGTAATTAATGTGCGATGTGTTTCAGGTATTGCAGACATTTTTTCTTTCACAAAAACATCTAACGCTGCTAACTGCTCAAGGTATTTTGTTGTTTGTGTTGCATAAAATGCTGCATTGGTCGGGTCTGAAGCTGAAAGTTGTTTGCCAATTTCGGCAACTGCCAACATCCATAATTGTACATCAAACCAAATATGGGGGTCATGTGTGCTAATGCCATTTACCTGAGCAACGGTTCTCAATTTCGATTCAGGAATACCTGCTGCCACCGGAAATACTTTTTTAGTTGTTGCCAACCGGTCAAACACTTCCTGCATTTTGCCTTCTAAATGTAATCCGTTGTAAAAAATGATATCGCCGCTGCGCAATGCATTCAAATCGCCTTGAGTGGCTTTGTAAAGGTGAGGGTCAACACCCGGCCCCATTAATACAGTTACTTCAGCCTTATCACCCGCAATTATAGCAACGGCATCACCAATCATACCGGTGGTAGCTACTATTTGAAGTTTGTCGTCACCTGTAGAGGTCTCATGTTTGCAGGAAACCAGCAACAAATTGGCCAATACGGCAATAAAAAAATACAGTCTCATACCTTTCATACCTCAAAAGTAATAAAAAAGTTTAGATTAGTCTAAAATATTTTTTAGGATGTTTGAAATTATGAAATCCTTAACTTCGCCCCAACATGGTGAATCCGTTTAAAACAGGAGATAGTAAAGTATTTACCCATACCGTTGAAATGGCCGACATAGCTGCATTTGAAAGTGGTGTGGTGCATCAGGTGTATTCTACCTTTTGCCTCACACGCGATGCGGAGTGGAGCACCAGATTATTTGTGCTGGAAATGAAAGAAGCGGATGAGGAGGGGATAGGTACTTTTATAGAAGTAATTCATCGCTCACCGGCTAAAGTAGGAAGCGCAGTTAATTTTTATGCTACACTTGAAGCTGTTAATGGCCACGAAATAATTTGTTCTTTTATTGCCAAATGCGGAGAACGAATCATTGCGGAAGGTAAAACGGGACAAAAAATATTAAAAAAAGAAAAGCTAAACAGGATTATGGCTGCAATTGAAAATTAAATAACGAACTTGCATGCCAATAGTGATGTTGAATAAAATAATATGAAACCTGCCGAATTAAATATCAGAAATAAACGTGCCACCTTCGAATACGAAATTATCGATCGTTATGTGGCAGGTATTGTTTTGCGTGGCAGCGAAATTAAAAGTGTTCGCGACGGGCGTGCCAGTATTAACGAAGCATACTGTATGTTTAAAGAAGGCGAATTATGGGTAAAAAATTTAAACATTTCAGAATATAAACAGGCAACAGTTTGGCAACACGAACCATTGCGTATGCGCAAATTATTGCTCAGTAAAAAAGAACTTGGCAAACTACTAGCCAAGGTGAAAGAGCGCGGCTACACTATAGTTCCGCTGAAAATGTTTTTAAACGAACGCGGCTTTGCGAAATTAGAAATAGCCCTTGCACGTGGTAAAAAAACACACGATAAACGCAATTCCATTAAGGCTAAAGACGAAAAAAGGGATCTTGACAGATCCCTCAGAAATTATAAATAAGTTAGTGCAATTTATTGGGTTAAATCCACATCAAATTTTACTTCTAACAATACACTTTCAGACGCAGCTGAATAAGTTTCACTTACCGGATCATAAACAGTATAATTATCAGCATAATCTACACTCATAATCATATCGTTATAAGCTAAACGTGGTAAATCATAATTTAACCATGCAGCTAATACACCTGTTAAATCTAAATTAACGCTTGTTTTGCTTTGATTGTCATCACCCCAATACCAATAACTGGTTTTAGAACTTTGAGCAATTGTAGCACCGGTAACAGTATTGTTTAAAAATTCTTCAGAAAATAATTCACCGTTGTCTTTCACTTCCATATTAAATATATAAGCGAATGATTCAGTTACACCATCAGTTGTTATATATAAATTGGTGCCATCAAATTCATATTCTACATTGGTAGTTAAACCATCTACAGTAGTAACAACTGTGCCTGTCATACTCACCATGTTCCAGGCTTGTGTTAAACGGGCATCACGGGTATGGATACTAAAAAATGGATCTTCTTCACCTTTAGCACATCCTGAAAAGGTTAAAGAACTTATAGCCAAAACGGCGATTGTGACAATCGAAACTAGTTTTTTCATATATAATACTTAAAATTAACGCGGCGCAAAGTTAAGGAATAACAGCTACAAAGAGTGATTTATGGCCAAAATAGTTGCAATCAAAAAAAAATCCCGACCATTTGGCCGGGATTGTAAAACTTATAAAAAAGGCTAATTACCAGTAAATGATAAGGTTTACACCGCCATAACTATTTACGTTAATGCCGGAAACATTGTTTTTATACTCACCTATAGAGTTCACCTCTGTGGTTGTTGTGGTATTATTGGAAGTAAATTCATAAACATAATCTGAAGACCAGCTTCCGCCCATATTCATCATGTTAAATCCAAGTCCTACTTCACCGCCTATTGAGATGTTATCGGCAAAGAAGTAGTTAAAACCACCTAATAGATTTAAGCCAAAGCCAATTCCTCCTGGATAACTTACATCCTGAGTTGCAGCGCTGCTATAACCATCGCCAGTGATGTTATCGGTCATGGAATAGGTTAGGCCGTTATACATGGCAAACATTACATCAACTCCCAAATATGGGTCAACTTTTGAAGCTTCAGTAGCCATATGCTTTTCTAATCCAACACCTAAACCAAAAGAAAATCCGGACGCTTTAGTTTCAGTTTCCTGATATTCGCCGGGGGTAAAGGTTGAATCACCCATAAACGTTGTTGCTGAAATAGAATTAATGCCCAATGAAAAGCGACTTGCTAATCCATCATCATAATAGCGCTTATACATTAATACATTCTGTGGGATTAAATTGTCCAAAGTGATATCAAATCCACCGGTTAAAACACCAGCCGGGTCTGAAATTTGTGCACCTGAAATAGCAGTCTGACCAAAATTGCCAAAAGCCATTGTGGCTAAGCCGGTCACATTAAAGCCTAAGCCTGAATAACCTGCTTTAGGCATGTTCTGAGCAAAAGCAGAAATACTAAATGCTGAGAGACAAATGATTAACATTATTTTTTTCATATAAATAGGTTTTTGTTTCACGCAAAGGTAAACAGGGAGTAAGGTTATCGGCGAAAAAAGTGAGATAAGTTGCCCACCATCCTGTTTTAAGATAGTACGCTTTGATATACAGTTAGGTGGCAAAAACCGGATTCGGCAGCCTATTTAGAAGATTTTACCCGGTAACATTGGCACAAACCTGAAGTTATCACCAATTTCTTTGCGATAGTCGTTTTCGCCAGTTTTGGTCATTTTTACCATCATTTGATCATCATCGTTACCCAATGGTAATACTATTATTCCCCCTACTTTGAGCTGTTTGAGTAATTGTTGGGGAATTTCCTTCGCCGCCGCGGTGATGATAATTCTGTCGTATGGTGCATGTACAGGTATACCTTCATACCCATCGCCAAAATACATTTTTACTTTATTATACCCCAGAATATATAACTGCTGCTTAGCCTTTTCATGTAGTTTCCGGAACCGCTCAATGGTAAATACTTTTGTTCCCATTTCGGCCAGCACTGAAGCCTGGTAACCACTGCCTGTGCCAACCTCCAGTACTTTCATATTTGGTTCAAGCTCCAACCACTCGGTCATGTATGCTACGGTGTAGGGCTGACTAATTGTTTGACCTTCACCAATTTGGAATGCTTTATCCTCATACGCATGCTCTAAAAATGCTGCATCCATAAATGTATGTCTAGGAATGGCATTTATTGCCGTTAAAACCCGCTCATCTGCAATCCCCTTGTCGCGCAAAATGTCCACCAATTTCTGGCGCATGCCCTTGTGTCTGTATGTGTCTAATGCCTGATTCACCGCTTTTGTATTACCTAAATGTTAAATTGTGCTGAACAAGTTTTGCTCACCTTCAAATAGATTGCAAATGAATAACACTTTGAGCAGTATACTTTCCACTTTTACTACTTAATTATCCACAATCACTTTTTTGGCTGAAAAAATATTGTTGCACTTTTTATTTTTACAGGCACGAATTTTGAAACAACGGGGTATCAATTTAACAAAAACATTAAAAACCTTATTTAACATTTATGAAGTTGCTTAACAAACTTATTTTACCGGTGCTGATTTGTGTTTCCACTATTGCCGGCGCTCAACAAAAATTGGGACTCAATGCGGTACGCACTTACGACGTAACTCCTGCCGATTACGGTCTGGTATTCGATACTATTCGCGTTACTACCGACGATGATGCCAGCTTATTCGGATGGCATTTATATCCGGGAGAAAAAAATGATAAATCCTCAAAAAAATCGGTAATCATTAGCCACGATGGTAATATTAATATGGCTAACAGCCTCGAACAAGCCGGTAAATTTTTGGGTTTAGGTTATCATGTTTTTATGTACGACTACCGTGGATTCGGAAAAAGCTCTGACTTTAATGTTAGTCCTAAGTTTTTCATTTACCAGCAATTCGCTTCCGACCTCACCGGCATGATTGAATATGTGAAAAAATATCACGCTTTATTTTCTGTCGATTTATATGGTTATGGCATTGGTGGTGGTTTATCACTTGGTGTAGGTGCTAATAATTTAAAAGTACACAACGTAATTGCCGATAATCCTTATTCTACTTTCGAAACCGTTCAAAATCGTTATGAGCAAAAATCAGGCACCAGAATTATGATGCCTATTGGTTATAACGTTACATTATTAGAACCTAAAATGGCATTAATCGATAAAGGTGACCACCTCCGTGGTATCTTATTAATTATTGGCGAACAAGGTAATATTATGACTCAGGCCGATATGCTCGAATTGCAGGCAATGAAGAAAAAAGTGACTACCATTTATACTGTTAAAGGTGTAGATAACGACAAAAATTTCAGCAGCAATCGCGACGAATATTTCAAACAAATTAAAGCCTTCTACGAAAAAGTTGGGGATTAATTTTTTATTAACATTTTTGAGCCGGTCTGCTATGTGCGACCGGCTTTTTTTTTGAAAGCTTTGCTTCAATGGTTGTGTTTTTTTTGCCGGGAAGTCGGGAAGGAGGGAAGGTACGGGGAAGTACATTATCTTTGGGCTACACTTCAAAACCTTACTTGTAAAGTATGATAAATATTAAATTTGGAACCGACGGCTGGAGAGCTATTATTGCCCAGGAATTTACAACCGATAATGTTGCACGTGTTGCGAAAGCCACTGCCGATTGGATTAATCAGATTTCAGATAAACCTGCCGTTGTTATTGGTCACGATTGCCGCTTTGCAGGAGAATTATTTGCTGAAGTAACTGCAAAAGTTTGTTGCGAACAAGGTCTCACCGTTTATATTGCCAAAGGTTTTGTTTCTACACCAATGGTGAGTTATGGTTCTTTTGTGTTAAAAACTGCGGCAGGTGTGGTAATTACCGCATCTCATAATCCGCCTGCTTACAATGGATTTAAATTGAAAAGTGGTTATGGTGGACCAACCATTCCGGAAGATATTGCTTTAGTGGAAAGTATGATTCCTGAAACTCATGCAATTC
>Ga0209174_10002722_pt1 | contig 11513 bp, 10 predicted proteins | sample JI91814BDNA_FD_187505 | JGI IMG/M metagenome (GOLD analysis project Ga0209174, IMG submission 187505) | Wastewater effluent complex algal communities from Wisconsin, to seasonally profile nutrient transformation and Carbon sequestration -... | ecosystem: Engineered > WWTP > Effluent > Algae...
TCGCGGTGTAGCGGTGCTTGGGACCAGAGGGCGAGGTGGAGCCCGATCCCATGGTCTCGCCCGTGTTCATTGCCTGATCCTGCATGCTCATCGAAGTCGCTCCGAAGGTCGTCGCCCGCTCGCCGTCCTACTCGCTTCCCGCTCGATTCCAGTTCATTCCCAAAACGAAACAAGCCCCGGCAACCCGGGGCTAGTGCAAAGTGCAGCACACCACGAGCGCGGTCAGTCGCGTGGGCACGGCGTAAGCAGCGAGCGAGGCACCTCAAACCTCATAGGCACAAGAATAGGCGAGCCGATGATCCCGCCGACATCGTGAATCTCTTGTTCGTCGCGACCCTCCCTAACCTCTGCCATTGCCAACGCCCCCCGCTCAACCCGATCGACCCCTTTCGCTGGAAGACCAGCGGGATATCGACCTTGTCCAGCGGATCCGGGCGGGCGATACGTCGCTATGGCCCGAGTTCATTGCGCGGTATCAGGACCGCTTGTTTGCCGTCTGCCTGCGGCTGGTCCACAACCGCGACCTCGCCAGCGACCTGACCCAGGACACGTTCGTCAAGGTGATCCAGAATCTCGAGAAGTATGACGGGCGGAGCAAACTCTCGACGTGGCTGATCCGCGTGGCGATGAATGTCAGTTTGTCGAAACTCAGGTCCGAGAAGTTACGCCGTCATGCGAGTCTGGACGCTCCTATTGGGGGCACAGGGGGGGGCGGCGGCGGTCGGAATACGTTCGGCGGGCGGGATGGGGAGGGGCCTTCCCGTGGGTCTCAAATTGCCCACAACGCGGAACATTCGGGCCTCACGGGCGTCGAACGGGATCAGGAGCGGCAGTCGCTCCTCGCGGCTCTTCGCCTGGTGGAGGACGAGCAGCGGGCCATTCTCATCCTTCGCGACGGTCATGGGCTCGAGTATGAGCAGATCGCCGAGGCGCTGGGGGTGGCGGTCGGGACGGTCAAGAGTCGCCTCTTTCGCGCTCGCCTCGCACTCCGCGAGGCTATCGGGCGACTGGAAGGTCGGGCGGAAAAGTAGTCGGTGGTTTGGATCAGTTTCGTGATTCGGATTCAATGAGCAGCAACCCTTCCAACTTCGATTCAACGCGGCCGCCGAACGGCGATGTGCCGGCTGCGCTGCAGAACGTCCCCGAGGATGTGCTGCTGTCGTGGATCGAGGGAGAGGTTTCGCCCGCCGAGGCGGCGTTGTATGCGGAGCGGTATCCGCAGGCCGTGCCGTTTGTGGCGTCGATGCGACGTGACCGGGCGATGGTGGCGGGCGTGTGCTCGACGCCCATCGCCGCACCGAGCGATTTGACAGATCGGGTGCTGGCGGCTCTGGAGCGCGAGGCGTTGCTGGGGCTGAGTGACGGCGCGCCGGTGAGTGATTCGCTGCCGATCTCGCAGGTGCCGCGGCGGAAGACGGCGCGGGACGTGTGGTGGGCGCAGGCAACACCAAAACTGGCTCTTGCGGCTGGGCTCACGCTCGTTGTCTCCGCTGTCGCGATCCTCGTGATGCGTGGCGGCGAGTCGCCGAAGGGAGTCGGGCCAGTTGCGATCAATGACGGTGGCAATGACGTTGGGCCCAGCGGCGTCGGCTCGACCGAGATCGCGGCCGTGCCTTCGAATGTCGCCGAATTGAACTCGACCGAAACCCCCGCCATTGCGATCACACTTACTGATGCCGGGCACTCCCCCACTGCCGACGTGGCGATCGCTTCGAAGGCGGCGGACGGCGGCGCGATGGGCATGACCGCCGAGCGTGCGTTGCAACTCGCGAGCGAGGGGCGGCTGGTTCTTCGCGTGCGTGATGCCGCCGCGGTCAATCGCTTGGCGATGACTCGGTCCACGTCTGCGTGGCGCGTGAATGAGCCTTTGCCCGAGGTGACGGTTGCGATGCTTGCGCCGCCTGCGGTGCACGTGCCCGAGGTGCCACACGTGCCTTACGCGCCGACGGTCGCGTCGCTCGTGGGCCTTGATGGCGAGATGGGCCCGGTATCGTTGAACCCCGCGCTGCAGTCGCGTCAGGCGGCGAAGTCACGCGGCACGCTGCCTGAGGTGCCGAGCGCCGGTCGCGTCATCGACCTGCGCGAAGATGAGGCGACGCTCGACGCACTGCGCGAGCAACTCAGCAAGCAACTGGGCGCGGCTGTTGAGTTTGAAGAAGCCGCTGTGCCCGTGACACTCGATGAGGTCGCTCCGACCGCCGAATCTGTTCTGTGGTGGCTGCAGCCGACGCAGACGTGGGGCAAGCGTGTGCGTGTGCCGTTGATTATTGATGCCCGCTAAAGCCTGATGAAATGACATGCCCCGGCGCGATGGTCTCGCACCGGGGCATTCTCGTTCACGTAGAAGTTCAGCAGCCCGCCTCAAAGTGGGACAGGAAGTAGAGCAGGTCGTTGATATCTACGCCGCCATCGGGGGTGCCGGTGTTGGTGCCATTGTCGAGATCGACGTTAACCGCCCCTTCTTCGAACTGGGCCAGGAAGTAGAGCAGGTCATTGATGTCGACGCCACCTTCGGGCGTGCCGGTTCCGGTGCCATTGTCGAGGTCGGCGGCGCACTGGACGCCTAGCGTGAAATCCTGACTGTCGGTGATGCCACAGTCGTTGGCGATGACGCAGGTGTAGCGGCCCAGTTCGGCGGCCGTCACGCCGGTGACGGTGAGGGTGCCCGTGCGCGATCCGGCGACTGTTGCACCCGAGGGCTGGACGCCATCTTCGTATATCAGTTGATCTTCGAAGTGCCAGAAGTGGCCAAATGGGGCGGCGGCATTCGTCGTGGCGGCCATGACCGCGGTGCAGCCGATGCACGTGCTCGCCGGGCCGGCAACGGTTGTGACAACGGGCGCGCCGGAGTAGATGGAAAGGTTGTTCACCACGCACACGCTGGTTGGGCTGGCCTCGACACCGAAGTATGCGATTGGCAGGGTGAGCGTCACCGGAAAGGGACCGATGGGCGCGCCGGCGATGGAGCCGGAGGCGGTGGAGGCGATGGGGTCGTAGGTGAGTACGACTCGGTAGAACGCGCCATTGAGCGCGCCACCGCCGTTGGAGATTCCCGATGCGACCACGTTGCTGCCGTTGGCGTAGAGGGTCCAGTTGGCACTGTCATCAATGGCAATCCACAGCGCACCGCTCGAAGCGAAGTTGCTGACAAACGAAGGTGAACTGGTGTAGCCGAGGTACGTTCCGGGATAGGCGCCCACACCGATGGAGAGCGTGAAGGGGACGGCGGGTGCCGTGAATGGAATGACCACTGCGGCGGTGCTCTCGCCATAGATCACGCCTTGGCCGTCGAGCGGATCGGCGGGTTCGAGCGGGCTGATCTCGCTGGGATCGCAGCAACTCCACGAGAACTGGAAAAGGGGCTGGTTGATGTTGTCGGCGCTCATCCACCGCGCGCCGTTGACGGCGACCTCGGGCCAGTAGTCCTTGAGGCGGTCTTCGAGTTCGACGGTGCGGATGTTGCCGTTGCCGTGCTGGCGAGGGCCAAAGTGAAAGGTGTCACGCAGCAGCACGTTGCACTGGGCGACGCAACTCCCGGCGACGGCAAAGATCGAGGCGGCCGCGAGCGAGTGCGTGAGACGAAAACTTGATTTGGCCATGGGCTCGAGCATTCGGGATTCCCTTCTGTGCGTGGGCGGTGGCAACGTGCGCCGACCCACATACCTGTTCCAACAGCTAATCATGCGAAAGCTACTCGCCCGTGCAATCAGATTCCCCGAAACGGTCAATCTCACCGGAGCAGTTATACCCAGCGCAGCAATTTTCACTGAACAATGAAAACTGGCGCACGGGCCCCTATTCTCTTGCATGCTTGCTACCGCTGCAAACGCTGGGACTGAACGCTTTTTGCCAACCGGTGTTGCGCGAGATGTGCGTCTCGATCCCATCCGCGGCAAGGTCGAGCGGGGCGAGCGACTGAGTCTGGCTGATGGCTTGGTGCTGTTCAAAACGCGGGACATCTGGACCGTGCTCGAATTGGCCGACCTGGTTCGGCGGCAGTTGCACGGCACCAACGCCTACTACAACATCAACCGTCACCTTAACTACTCGAACGTCTGCGCCCTGTCGTGCAAGTTCTGCGAGTTCTATGCGAAGGCAGGCGACGACAAGGCGTACACGCGTGATCTGGAGTACATACGCAGCGAGGCGCGCAAGGCCGTGGAGAATGGCGCGACGGAGATGCACAGCGTGGGTGGCTTGCATCCGACGCTGCCCTTCTCGTACTACACGGACATGGTGAGCGCGATTCGCGATGAGGCGCGTTCGCTGGGGAGCGATCTGCACGTCAAGGCGTTCACGGCCGTGGAAATCGTGCATCTCGCGAAGATCGCCAAGGTCTACAAAGGCGCGAGCTCACCGGGGCCCGAAGGACGCGAAGCACGCCGCGCGGGCATTCGGCACGTGCTGACGGAACTGAAAAAGGCCGGGCTCGGCTCACTCCCCGGCGGCGGGGCCGAAGTCTTTGACGATCGCGTCCATGACGAGGCGTACAAGGGGAAGATCAGGAGCGACGTGTGGCTCGACGTCCACCGCGTCGCGCACGAACTGGGGCTCAACACCAACGCGACCATGCTCTACGGGCACATTGAGTCGCGTCAGGACCGCCTCGTGCACCTTCACATGCTGCGACGGGCGCAGGATGAGGCGCTGGCGAGGATGGGATATGCGGGCGAGACAGGCGGCATTCGGGATTCGGCATTCGGCATTCGGGCAGAGGAAGACAACGGCCACCTTGGCTTCCACGGCGACGATTCCACCGCACCCTTCATCACGCTCACGAAGCCAGGCACGCCACTTCCTGAACATGTCGCTTTCGGCGATTCTTCCCGAATGCCGAATCACGAATCACGAATAACGTCTTCCGGCTATTACCAAACCATCATTCCGCTTCCCTTCTTCCCCGATGGGTGCGACCTCGAACATTTGCCCGGGCCAAGCGGCCTTGAGAACTATCGCACGATCGCGATCGCACGGCTCATGCTCGACAACTTCCCGCATGTGAAGGCGTTCTGGATCATGCAGACGCTGCCGATGGCGCAGGTGATGTTGCAGTCGGGTGCCGACGATTTGGATGGCACGGTGGTGTGGTACGACATCACGAAACTCAGCCACGCGGGCTCACAGGCCGAAGCCGCGACGCACCAGGAAGTGACGGTGCCCGTCCTGCAGAAGGCGATCCGCGAGGCGGGGTTCACGCCGATAGAGCGTGACACGCTCTATCGAAATGTCAAACGAGAAGGCAAGCGATGGTGGGTGGAATGACCGCGCTGACCAGTGTGTCACTCAGTGCGGTTTGCTTCGCTGTCGTGGTTTTGATTGCAGCACGGCGATGCGGTAAAGGCTGGAAGCGCTCAGTTTTCGGTTCGCTCGGAGCTTCTTTGACGGTCCATCTGGTCATCATCGCCAGTGCCTATGCAACGCTGGTGGCGGGAATGTTCCTGCTTGGTCTGGGTGGCGCCAGCCTGTTGGCAGTCTTCTGGATGGGCCTTGGAAGCTACGCGGCCCTGGGCATGGTTGAAGCAGTCACGGGACGTCGAGTGATTTCGCCTGGACGAGTGCTTGCGCTCGCGACGGTGGGACTGATCCCCCTGTTTACGATGGATCAGCGGTTTCTGGACTTCTATCCATACGAGATTGACTTTGGCGTGGACGCTTGCATTGCGCTAATGGTCTTCGCGTGGAACGCTTTGGCCGCACGGTGTATCTGGTTCGCGGCAGAGAAGCGGGTATCGCCTGTGGACAGTCTTCAGGCCTAACGCGTCACTCGCGACAGTTTCTCGTTCCTTGTGTTTGCTCGAGCGCGACAGGCTGAATCGGCGAGCGGTTCGTGTTGGGAAGAGTTGGCGGGTGGAGTAGGCGCTCGTCTTGTTCGTGACTCGGCTGGGGTACTCTTTCGCCGGACCAGGAGTGCTGCGCCGATGGCAAACGATGTCGCCGAGATTGTGCTTTTGTGCGCTGCCGTCTACGCCACACTTGGTTTGGCGTTCGCGATTGGGTTTTCGGCGAAGGGCGCAGGCGTGATCGACCCGGTGGCGAGGCAATCGCCCTTGTCCTTTCGTGTGCTGATCATCCCTGCTTCTGCGGCGTTGTGGCCTTATCTGCTTGTTCGCTGGGCGAATGCTGCGAGGGCTCGCTCATGAGCCGCATGATTCGTCGATCGCATTTGATGTGGTGGTTGCTCGTGGGACCGGTCGCGATAGTGGTGCTTGTGGCCGCACTCGCTATGAAACCCAAACGCCCTGTTGAGTCGTTCACACCCGCAGACACGGGGGCGCGGCCATGAGCGTTGGCTATACCTGGGTGCAGTGGTCACACCACAAGCGTGTGTACGACGCGACGATGGCCGTCGCGGCTTTGTTGTACATCATCGGATTTGTGGCGATCTCCAAGGTGATGCACCAATCTCCACGGGCCATCAGCGACGAGGTGCTCATCCTGCGTGCGCTGGGCTCGTGCGCGTTCGTGCTGCTGCACATGATCCTGATGATTGGCCCGGCGTGCCGATTTGTGCCGCGGCTGCTCCCACTGCTTTCCAACCGTCGGCACCTTGGCGTCATGACGTTCCTGATCGCTCTCGCGCACGCCGCGATTTCAATCGGCTACTACCACGGCTTTGGGCACCTGAACCCGCTGGTCTCGCTCCTGGTTTCCAACACCAACTTCGCGTCGCTCACTGGATTTCCGTACCAACTGCTCGGGCTGGGAGCGCTCGTGATTTTGTTCCTACTTGCGGCCACGAGCCATGATTTCTGGCTCAAGAACCTGGGCAGTGCGGCGTGGAAGCGGCTGCACATGCTGGTGTATGTCGCCTACGCGCTGTTGGTCGCTCATGTGGCGCTGGGCGCGCTGCAGGGAGATCGCGGCTGGTTGGCACCCGTTGCAACGGCCGTCGGCGTTGTTAGTGTTGTCTCGCTGCATCTCGCGGCGGGATGGCGAGAGGTTGCACGAGATCGCCGGACAGTTGCGCCCGACGCCAGTGGTCAGTGGATCGACGCCGGGGCGGCCGATGACTTTCCGATCAACCGTGCGCGAACCGTGTGTGCCCCCAATGGCGAACGGATCGCGATCTTCCGCGAGAAGGACGCGTTGAGCGCAGTCTCGAATGTGTGCGCTCATCAGGGTGGACCCTTGGGCGAGGGACGGATCATCGACGGCTGCATCACGTGCCCATGGCATGGCTGGCAGTACAAGGCAAAGGATGGTTGTTCGCCGCCACCCTTTGAAGAGAGGATCGCGACGTACCAGGTGCGCATTGTTGATCGGCGTGTGCAGGTGAATGCGAACGCCCTCCCGCCGGGCACGGCGACGACGCCCGCAACACTCCCGCCGGAGGCACCCGCCGATGCCTGACCAGAATGAGCCATCGGAGTTCTACGTTCAGTACCTTGCGGTGCCAAAGGGACAACGCCGGTTTCTCCGGGTTGTCGTGCCTTGCGTGTTGTGGGCGCTGGCGATCGTGGCTGGCGTGCTCGCGTTCTCGCAAGGCGACCCCGGATCGGCGGTGTGGGAGGATGGGAAGGCGCGTGAGTTTCATGGCACGATCCGTGCGCTCCCGTATCCGATGCTGCTGACAGCCGATCGGGGCGACGGAAAGCCGGGGCTCATCATGCTCGTCGAAGTTGGAAAGAAGGGTGGCGGGCAGCGGGCGGCAGCGTTTGATGGTCAGGCCGTCACGATCTCTGGTTGGCCTTTGCACCGCGATGGGCGGCTGCTTCTCGAGATGGAGCCGGGTGAAGGGGCGATCACTCCCAATGCTGGCGTTGCACCCACACCTTCTGCAACGCCCGAGACATTGGGCCGCGTGACGTTGCGTGGCGAGATTGTCGATTCCAAGTGCTACCTGGGTGCCATGAAGCCCGGCGAGGGCAAGACGCACAAGGAGTGCGCCACGTTGTGTGTCTCGGGCGGCATCCCACCGATGTTGGTCACGCGAACTTCAACCGGAGCGGTGACGTTCTATCTTTTGCTGAGCCCGGATGGCGGTCCTTTGGATCCCACGTGTTTCCCGCTCATTGGTGAGCCGATCGAGGCCACTGGTGAACTGGAACGACGCGGGGACATGCTCGTCCTGCGTGTGCACCACGCCGATCTGCGTCGCCTGTGACATTTTCAGCCCATCACTCATGACTGGCACTCCTTCCCACGACCTCCCGCCCGTCCTTCGCGTTCCGATCGGGATCGCGTGCTCGGTCGCGCTCGCGGGGGCGTGCTCGTGGGCGGCGGGCGTGACGGATCCGATCTCGGATCCGGGAGCCAGGCTCGTGGGCGGGATGATCATCGGGGTCTTTGCGGCTCCCGCGTTCACGTACGCGTTGTGGCGGCCGCCGCGGCTGCGGAAGTTCTTCATCATTTCGGGGATCAACCTTGCGGCGGCGATGTTCCTTGGTGCCTCGCTCGGTGTCGCTGGGTCGCTGTTTGTCGCGGGCCCGGCGTTCATCATGACGTGCGTCTCGTTCGGGCAGGATGGGCGCAAGGCCGCGATGGAGTATGCCCGTGCGCGTGGGGTGTGCCCGCACTGCGAGTATGACCTCCGCGGGAATGAGAGTGGCGTGTGCCCGGAGTGTGGCCGCGGGGCAGTTTGAGCGGGTTTTCAGCATCCTGCTTCGAAGCGGGCAAGGAAGAACAAGAGATCGCTGATGTCCGTGCCGCCGTCGGGGCTCCCCGACCCGGTGCCATCGTCGAGATCGACGCCGTTCGATCCAGCCTCGAACTCTGCAAGGAAGTACAGCAGATCGTTGATATCCACGGCTGCGTCGCAGGTTCCCGTGACACTGCCGTCGTCGAGGTTTGCCGCACATACGACGATGCTGGCCGCATCGCTCGCGATGTTGTTGCAGGCTGTGGACACCACGCAGTCGTAGGACCCGCTATCACTGGGGCGCAGGCCAGCAATGGTGAGACTCGACGTTGCCGTGCCTGACACTCTCGCGTCGTCGGCCAGGGGCACGCCATTTCGTCTCCAACGAAACGCCTGGGTGCTCGTCGAGGTGCTCACCATCGAGAAGACTGCGGTTTGGCCACGGCAGACCGAGGGCGTGGCTGGTTGCTGGGTGATGATCGCGGCGCACGATGAATCGATGGCAATCTCCAGGAGCGGGCGATCAATGGCGGCGACCGACTCAGAAGAAGCGAATCGCCAGCCGTCGGTGCCCGAGGGGATGATCGCCCAGCCATGGTTTGAGGCGCCCGCGGCCCACGATCGAGCGGCGTTGGTAACGTCGTAGATGCACCAGGTGTCGAGTGTGTTTGGAAGCGCGGAGAACTCGGGCACAGTTGCGGCTTCAGTTCCGTTCACGCCAACGCCGCTGATGAGGGAGTTCCACGAATCCACTTCGCTCCACGGCACAAGCATGCGATGCAGGGCCATCGAGTTGGCGGTCAGGTCTGAGGCACCAAGCCCGGTGAGGATGGAGAGTTTGGCAGAGAGGACGTTTGCATTGGGAGGCACCTGACCGGGGAGTGTGCCGACGATACTGTCGAATCGCACGAGCCCTTGGGATAGCGGGGATCCGTCAACAATCATGATCGCGTCGTTCTCATGAGTGGCCGCAGGCGTGGCCTGCTCGATGAAGGTATCCTGCGATCCTTGATAGCCGTTGACACCTTGTTGGAAACTCAGGTTCGTGGGCACAGGGTCCGACGTGAATACGCCGGTGATCGGCTCCACTGAAGACGCAGCGGCAGCGGGCGACGCCCCGTACATGTCGGCGATGGTTCGGTGCAGATTGTGGAGCGTCCACCGCGAACCGTTGTCGCCAGTTCGCACCATCGGCCCCACGAGAATCGTCGGGATGCGATTGCGACTGGTGGAACTGTCCTCATCCCAGACGATGATCAACAGGCTGTTGTGCGTCTGGCACCACTGCACGTACGCGCCGAGATTGAGCTGCAGCCATGTGTCGGCCTGTTCGATCGTGCCGTCGTGCATGTCGTGCAGTTGATTCGGGACCACCAGACTGACCGTTGGCAGCAACTCAAAGTCGGTGGGGAAGGCCGTGAACGGCTGGTTCAGAGCGCTGGGAACCTGATTCACGCCGGGCGGATCGTTGGTCCAGTTCGCGACTGGGTTGTGCTTGCGGAAATAGAAGCCGTTGGCTTCCACTTGTGAACCTGCGACAGGAAGGTCTTCGCTGTAACTGACGAGCGTTTTCCCGGCAGCAAGCAGGCTTGAAGCGAGATTTGGCGTGGAGAATGGGAGCCCGGCTGGAAGGTTGTTCGAGGTGACGCCCTGGTTTGTGCCGGAGAAGAACTGGATGTAGTTCGGCTGGCTTGGGTGGGTGATACCGAACATGTTGGTCAGGCTGGCACCAGCGGTGGCCAACGAGTTGATGTACGGCGCACTGGGAGACCCGATGACCTGCGCGAAGGAGTGATTCTCCTCCACCACGATGACCACGCGGTACGGCGCGGGCGGAGCACCCAGCACACAGTTTGGGACAGCCATCACAAAGAAGAGGAGACTCGCGCGAAGTGGCGTTGGCATTGTGCAACCCCCATTTGAGTTCACCATACCTGACCGGACCCCTCGACGCCAGCATGACTGGGGTAGAACTCGCCGGAAAGGGGATACTCCCATGCAACACCCGGCCGCGCCCGAATGTCATGGGTACGGCTGGCTTTGGTTGCCAACGCCATACGTGGGGCGGCACGCTCTGAGGCAACTCCGTCGGTCAATGCGCATGAAAAAGGGGCGAGCCGATTGGCCCGCCCCTTCGTGCGCATCCGCTTCTTAGCAACCTGCTTCGAAGTGGATCAGGAAGAAGAGCAGGTCGTTGATGTCGACGCCGAAGTCGGGCGTGCCGGTGCCGGTGCCGTCGTCGAGGTCTGCGGCTTCGGTGCCCGCCTCGAACGCCGCGAGGAAGTAGAGGAGGTCGTTGATATCGACGCCGTCATCTGGCGTGCCCGAGGCCGTGCCGTCGTCAAGGTCGGCGGGGCAGAGGACGCTGATGGTGAGGACGCCAGCGCCAAAGTCTGCCGGAGTCTTGCCCGCGACGCGGATGGTGATGGGGTCGCCTGGATTGACCAGGACGCTGGAAACGATCGCGCCCGAGGGGCACGAACCATTGCCCGAGTCATCGCTGCAGGCGAGCGTGAATCCGCAGTTGCCGTAGTGGACGCTCACGACGGAGTCGAAGGCCGTGCCCGCACATGCGGCGACGCGGAGACGCTGACGCTCTGCGGGCGAGTATGCGAACCACAGGTCGCGGGAGGTGTCGGGCGCGCACCACGAGAAGCCGTCGGCGGTGGCAGGCGTGGTATCAAAGGGCGTCGCGCCCACGGCGACAGCGGTCGGTGTGGCACACTCGTCATTGATCGGGCCGACGACTGCGGGCGTGATCGAGATCTGAGTAACGGCGCCGTCGTAGAGGTACGCGTTCGCGCCCGCCGCGACGCGGATGCGGTAGTTCTGATTGCCTGTGAGGGCGATGCTCGCGACGCGGGCCTTGTTGCCCGAGCATGGCACTGCGGGGCCCACGAGGTTCTCGTCGTTGCACGCGAGTTCACTGCCGCCG
>Ga0209174_10002725_pt1 | contig 11501 bp, 7 predicted proteins | sample JI91814BDNA_FD_187505 | JGI IMG/M metagenome (GOLD analysis project Ga0209174, IMG submission 187505) | Wastewater effluent complex algal communities from Wisconsin, to seasonally profile nutrient transformation and Carbon sequestration -... | ecosystem: Engineered > WWTP > Effluent > Algae...
ATTCGAAATCTTGCATTCGGACTTCCTTCCACCTTCCCTACCACGCAATATTGTGGCGGGAGGTAAAGTTGCCATGCAAGAAAATTCGACCTTAATTCCCCGAAAAGTCGGGGATTGGACGATTCCCAAAGGGGCGGAGAACGGTACGCAATTTGGGCAATCTACTTGCCCTATCTCGCAGCAGTACGGCGGATATCGTAATGAACGAACGAATTGTACAGGCCAATTCCCTGCAATCCACATAGGCGAGTCGCGCTATTGGCTCGTCATTGTTGAATGAAATGCCGACCAAATTCGCGGTTACCGACACTCAAGTATTGTTTGTAAGAGACTTGTCGTAGTGTTTGCCAAAAAGTTGCTCGAAAAATCGCCGAAATGCAAAAATCTGCGTAAGGGAGTTGGCAAAAAGGAGTGAGCCGCTTTAGCGGAAGCGAGGGGCTATTTTAAGCCTGCCCATCGAGCAATTTCTTCAGCGCTGCGTGAACCTTTGAACTCGCTCACTTGTTTCCCATATTGAAAGAGCATCACATGTGGGATGCTACGAACACGAAAGTGCTCTGCTAAGTCGGGGCGTTCATCGATATCGATCTTCACCACATGGACACGACTGCCGTAGGTTCTGGCAAGGTGATCCAGTTCCCCTTCAATGTGTTGGCATGGAGGGCACCATTCGGCACCGAACTTCACGATAACGGGGTGTGTATTCGTAACCTGTTGGATGAAGTTTTGATCTTTGGGAAGTTCAACCGGCGGGCGCGGTGTTCTGAAGAAAAAGAACCCTAGGCCAAGAATGGCTAGAAGGAAAACCACTTTGTTCATGGAATGATCGTTGTTCATACCTTCGTCCTGTTTTCAGAATTGGCTCTGTGAAAACCGTAGAACGCGTGTTGGTCTGCGGCGCAAAGAGAAGCAACGAATTCACCGCAATTTGTGGAAGATCGCCGGCATAATTGTTATCGCATTATCGATTCGAAAGCTCTTCCTGATGAGAGTCGAGAAACTACTCGGGGAAAGCGAGTTAACGCAGAAAGCTGATGCGAAGGTCCTGATGGATCGGGATTGGTAAAGCTCCCGCCATTTGCGAGTGTTGGGGGCATTTCGTTGACATTTCACATGAATTGTACTATTCTCCATGGTGGTTCACTTTGTGCGGATTCTCCTGAATCTGCCAACTTTTCTGAATCTTATCTCTCATTCTCTGCTCTCTGTCGATTTCGATGTTTGCCAATTTTTCCCATAATTCGCCAATTAATCAGGTCGATGCCGTATCGATTCTGACACAATGCGCATTTGGGAAACGAGCATGGAGCAGGAGTATCGTTGGGCTCATTGTGTGGTTCGCTGCACTTCAAGGCCTGTTCCAACTGATGCCAGTTTTTGACGTCTCTTGTCAGGCAGGATGTCATGTCGGCGATGCTAATTGGTACAAAGACTATCATCACGGCTTTCAAACGAATCTCGATTTGCGCGGTGGAGCAAACGGCGAGGAACATAGTATTTTGGTATTTGAGAATGGTGAGCTAAGCTCCATACCAAACCCGTTGCCTCCGGCATGTAATTCTCCTGGCTGCCGCAACCAACCCTCACAAGACATTGGGGGAGTCAATGTATCGATTCAAGTTCGACTGATCCAAGTGGGACTTTGTGTTGGCCATCCTTATGTGTTCGCGCCATTGCAATCGCAATCGCGTCTTCTCTCGCAGTATCTGCCTGCAATTGCTGCTGGCTTTCCATCTGAAATTGTAGAACCTCCAAGGTAATCAACTCCGGCAGTAGTTTTCGTTGAGTTGATTTTGACTTATTCCCGTTGAGGTTTTACGTTTATGCGCGCGCTTTCTCTACGCGCCCGAATGAGGGCGGTTCGTGGTTTTACATTAGTTGAATTATTGGTTGTTATCGCCATTATCGGCATTTTGGTTGGACTGTTGTTGCCTGCGGTGCAGTCGGCCCGTGAAGCTGCTCGTCGCATGCAGTGCACGAACAACTTGAAGCAATTGGCATTGGCTTGTCATAACTTTCATGACACGTATCGCAAGTTTCCCTCTGGTGGGTTGCCGCCTACTGTGACAGCGGGGTCTCAGTTCTCTGTACTGGCTCAACTCCTGCCGTTCATAGAGCAAATCAATGTTTACAATCGCATTGATTTGCGAGTGCCCGTCCAAGATGCTGCGAACGCGGTGGCGCGAGATACGATCGTTGGAACATTCACTTGTCCTTCTGAATCTCGAGCGAATCCGTTGCCTTCGTTGGGGGCTCCGACAAATTATGTTTCCAACACCGGTTCCATGCCATTCTTCGTTATCCCTGGACAGACATTGTTCTCCGGTATCTTTTACGTCAACACGACGGTTCGCTTTGCAGACTTGACCGATGGCACAAGTCAGACGGCATTGTTCAGCGAAAGATTGATGGCGGATGGCAGCAACGGCTTGGTAAGTCCCGTAGAAGATGTCTTCTTTCATCCAGGAAATCCAGCAACTGCCGATGAAGCACACAATCTTTGTTTGGGGCTGGATACAACCAATTTAGCCAATCAATTTCCCTTGTTTATGGGTGCACCATGGATGCATCACCAACATCGTTATCAACACATTTCGCCTCCGAATGGGCGATCCTGTGGCTTCTTTACTGTGGGTAAAGCCACGATGCCAGCCAGCAGCCGACACCCTGGCGGTGTGAACGTCGCTCTAGCAGATGGATCTGTCACCTTCATCCCCTCAACGGTTGATTTGCTGACTTGGCGAGCAATTGGAACTCGCAACGGTGGTGAATCTTTTCCGTTGCCAGAATAAAGGGGATGTTCATGTTCCGAGGCTCCTACATTTTCTCTCTTGGACCGACTCTAGTTTGTTTACTGCTTTCGTTGGGGTGTAGTCCCTATCCGAAAGTGGCTCCCAAAGTGGATCAAGAGAAAGCGTTACAAGTGTTGCACATAGCGCTAGACGCCTGGAAGGCAGGTAAACCCATTACGGATTTAGCGCAGGTGTCGGACAAGATTGTTGCACAAGATTTTGATTGGATGCAAAACAAGAAGCTCGTTTCTTACGAAGTGATGGGAAAGGGTATTCCGCAAGACGCTAACCTTCGAGTGGAAGTGTCGCTCCGTTTTGACGGTGAGACTCAAGCCCAAAGGGTCGCTTACATCGTAGGGACTGCGCCAGTTCAGACGGTCTTTAGAGCGTTTGAGTGACGTTCTGTGCGCGACACCGTTCCCCACTTTGCAAACCAAAATTTTCAAGACATTACATTTACATAAAGAAGATTCCTCATGAAAAACATAATGCGAATCATGATTGCTTGGTTGGCGATGAGCCTAGTTGCTCAAGCGCAAACCAAAGACATGTCGCCCGACGAAATGCAAAAGTTAAAACAGATGAGCGAATACATGCGTTCCATCTACGGTAATGGGCCAGCACCAGAAGGTGCCAAAATGTTTATGGCCATCATCGAAGGCTCTCAGATGGGGGCTGGTGAAGGTTGGTTTGGGCCTGCTGAATCAATGTATGATTTTGGTTGGTTAATGCAGAAGTTTTCTAAGTCACCCAACGGAACATCCATCAGCAAAGCGGACTTCACAGGTTCCGAATATTGGTTTGCCATCCTAGATCGCAATCGAGATGGTCAAATTCAGCCCTTTGATCTCGATTGGAGTGATTCCAATCCGTATGTAGAAATGTCCTATATGCTCAACAGAGTCTTTAGACGCATGGATACGAAAGGCGATGGTGCCCTTAGTCGCGAAGATTGGAATGCGTTTTTCGACGAAGCTGCAAAAGGGGGGACCAGTCTTTCCGCAGAAGATCTTTCAGGGACTTTATTGGCGGGTTACAACGCTGGATTCATCGCTGGAGATGCACCGACACCCGAGATCCTGCTAAAGGGTTTGTTTTCCGGCGAAATCGGTTCGATGTATGAAGGGCCGAAGGTTGGACAACAAGCACCATTATTCGAACTACGCAAAGTGCACGGCGATGGTACGATTCAACTCAAATCACTTTTGGGTGATAAGCCGATTGTGTTGGTCTTTGGAAACTTTACGTGCGGCCCATTTCGAGCATTTTATCCCGCGGTGGATCGCCTTTACGAAAAGTATAAAGACCGCGCTCATTTTGTAATGGTCTATGTGCGTGAAGCGCATCCCGAAGATGGCTGGAAGATGCAGGCCAATTCGCGCGTTGGAGTCGCGGTGCAACAACCTGTGACTTTTGAAGAGCGTGCGAAAGTGGCGGGGCAGTTTTGTCAAAAATTGAATCCGAAGATTCCGGTGTGCGTAGATGAAGTGAATGATTCGATGGGGCATGCGTATAGCGGGATGCCTGCTCGTCTATATGTGATTTCCCCTGAGGGAAATGTCGTTTTCAAAAATGGGCGTGGACCTTTCGGATTCAAACCGCCGGAGTTAGAGCAAGCTCTTGTTATGAGCCTTTTAGAGGAGGATGCAAAAGCGGTGAAAGAGAAAAAGCCTGAAACAGCGGATGTATCTTCCAATTCGAAAGATGATGAAATCTGGAAGCTCTTGCCGCAACCCGTCAGGGGGCGTGAGCTCCCTCTGCCGAATTGGGCGAAAGTGATGGCTGTCCAACTTCCCAAAACGACCGCCGCTTTGTTGCAACTCGACTATGCACATCGCACCAAGAGCCCACTGGATGCAAAACTTCGTGCGAAGATGCGGTATGTCATCGCGCAAGTGAATCGATGTGATTACTCTATGCGAACCGCTCTGCTGGACCTAGTTAATGCAGGTGCTTCGGAAGAGGACGTTCAGAAATTCCTGGCGGGGGAAATGTCATCGGAAGACGAGCGGAACGCGTTGACTTTCGCTCAACTTCATTCGACCGATGCGCCTCGAATCGAAGATGCTCTTTTCCAAAAGTTAGTTGCCAGCTATGGCGAGAAGAAAGCGGCCGCCATGGTTTTGCTGGGAGCGTATGGAAACTTTCAAGATCGATTGCTTCTAGGGTTAGCGATCCAAAGCGAAAGTGAGCTCCCCTTGCCTCCATTGGCGATTGAGTTTGATGCGAGCACCTTCCAGTCGCAGCCCGTTTTGCCTCCCCATCAACCCGTACGGGCGTTGCTTCAAGGGGGAGTAGATGTGGTCCAAGACGATGGAGACTGGGGTAGTATCAGTTACCGAGAATTACAGAGCCGCTTGAAGGTGCAGAAGGATCGTCAACAAAGGCTAAGAACTCCAACCTGGGAAGAAATCGCGCCTACTCTGCCACCTCAATTTGCGGCTCGTCCAACACGTATCGTATGGAACCTAGTGTGTATGGGGTATGTACCCGAGTTGGCGGTTCCGTGGACGCAAGCCACGCGCACTATGTGGGTCGAGGCGCCGCAAGATCGTGTGTTCGAAGAGTGCTTGTTTTGGGTTCAGACTCGAGCGGTTCAATGCAATTATTGCATGGGGCATTGTGAGATGTTGTTGGAAGTAGCCGGCCTTTCAGCAACTGAAGTTTCGGAACGTCTCAAGGCCCTTGCCAGCAACGACTGGTCAGCATTTAGCGAGAAAGAACAGCGTACTTTTGCGTATGCGCGAAAGCTAACAGTTAAGCCATGGGAGCTTACGCAGGCGGACTACAAAACGTTACAGCAAGATTTGGGAGAGAAGGAGGCTATGGCTGTTTTCTTCTGGCTGTGTCGCGGTTTGTACATGACACGGGTTTCCGATGGGTTCCAACTGAAACTCGAGTCGGATAACGTCTTTGCGGACTACGCGCCGGCAAAAAAGTAAGTCCATGCATAGTGCAATAAAGTACTATCGCTTTTTTCCGCCTACTCTAAACACGAGAGAGTAGGCGGAGCAAAAGAAGCCTTGAGACGGCACGATACCATCTTTCGAATGAATGGTGGAGTGTTTCTTCATCACGCAAAAATAAACTTATCAAAAATTGAGGTAGTTATGTTTACTTTTTCATCCACCACGATCTATGTCGTGCTTACTTGCGGTATAGCATCGCTGGTCTTGGGACTTCAAGTACGAACAACTTATGGAGAAGAGCAAGTGACTCGAATGGGATGGCGTGTGCCGCCTAGTCACGAAGAATGTTGGAAGTTGATGCCTGCGGCAACGGACGGAAGTCAACCTAAGCTGCCAGCTTGGATTCGAATGGTCGCCAAGGAGATGCCCAAGACGGCAGCCGCATTTCTGGAACTCGACTATGCACAACGAGCATCTGGTTCGGTCGAACCTAAACTGAGGGCTGCCATGCGTTGGGTAGCTGCAAACGCGAACGGCTGTGATTACACAATGGAAGTGGCTGCAGCAGATGCGAAAAGGGCGGGTGTTACCGAAGAACAATGGAAGTCTCTTCTCGAAGGAGATCGCGAGGGATGGAGCAGTCAAGAAAAAGCGGCGATGGATTTTGCTCTTGGAATGACACGAAATTCGGATGGCGTGACAGATCAACAATTTGCTGACTTAGTCAAAGTGTTCGATGAACGTGCCGTAGCATGTATGGTTTTGCACATGGCGTACGCCAATTTTCAAGACCGCCTAATTCATTGTTTGGGCGTTGATATGGATCAAGATGAGCCGTTTGTGCCTATAGCGGTTCGTTTTTCTCCCGACTCGTTGGTCAAGACAACCATTGCACCTTCCCCCAATGCACCTAAGACGGTTGGCAATCCAAGCAGCACGACGAAAGACATTATCAATGAAACGGAGCCATATACGTGGTTGCCCTACAGTGGATTGCAAGATCGTTTACAAATTCAGCGAACCCGTAAGACACGACTTCGAATTCCCGACTGGCAAGAGTTCGCTAACAAGTTGCCCAAAGGGTTAATGCCAGCCGCTAGCGATATCACCTGGTACAAGATTGCGTTCGGCTATGCGGATGAACTAGCGGTACCGTTCGAGATCTACATGCGCACTGCTGGTTCGGAGATTTCGGCCAATTGGGATCGCGCGTTTGGGAATTCCATTTTTTGGATGGTTACCGACGCGATCAAATGTCCCTATTGTATGGGGCATTGCGAAATGAACTGGGAAGTAGCAGGGTTTAGTCGAGAGAAGATTGCCGAAATAAGTGGGCGCTTGGCTGGCAATGATTGGTCGAGCTTCAGCGTAGCCGAGCAATGTGCTTTGCAATTCGCTAGAAAACTCACTCAAGAGCCCGCAACGATCGCCAAATCAGATCTGGATAAACTGCGTGACGGATTTGGCGAACAACGTGCATTTTTTATCATGGTCAACACGAGTCGTTACAACTACATGACTCGTATCAGCAATGGTTTTCAGTTGACATTGGAAACGGGAAATCCGTTCTACCAGTACTACAACATGTCTCCACCCGTACCAGACAAGACAGCGGCAGCACCGAGACCCACACCTTTGCGGCGCGACGAGATGAAGCGATTTTTGGAGGATATGAAGAACCGAAAGGAACGAATTATTCTGCCGCCATTGACCGAGGAGGAGAAGTCACAGAACGATTCGCGTTCTACTTCTTATGAGTCGCGGCTTTCTCGATTGTTTTTACCAAGTTCTGCAGGAGCCCGCGGCTACTTGAATTTCAGTGGGAGTCCAAATCGCGCTCCTCGGCCTAATGACAATCGCCCCATTCAAGAGCCTGATCCGACAGTGACCTTAGATTATGGATTCAAGACACGTCTCTTCTGGATTGCGTCGCGCGTTAATAATTGTCAATATTGCCTTGGCCATCAGGAGTCGAAGTTGTTGGCCGTAGGAATGAACGACGATCTGATCGCCGCACTAGATTTAGATTGGTCGCAGTTTCCAGAGAGCGAGCAGGCGGCATTTGCGTTGGCTCGTCGTTTGACATTAGAACCTCAGTTGTTGACCGACTCGGATATAGATGCTTGTCGAAAGCACTTTAACGCTTTGCAAATTCTCGAAATGGTGCTTTCTGTCGGCGGTAACAATGCCATTAATCGCTGGAAAGAAGGGGCGGGCATTCCACAGTCTCGAACTGGTGGCAGCTTCGGCTCAACTAATACAGAAGAGCATTCCTATTTGACGGATACCAATCCGATTCTAGCTGGCAAGATTTCAGTCATTGTGGAAGGAAACGACCCCGATTCGGCGGTGGTTCCAACTACAAGAAGAAGTGAGAAGTTCGCTTCAACGCTTTCTGTGGACGATGCATTGAAACAAGTAGAAAGCAGAACTCCACGCTTGCCTGTTAAGTCCGATCGAGAAACGAAGGAAGTGTTTGCGGATTTGAATTTGCCAGAGGTAACTCCCCAATGGATGCGATTGCTCGCGAATTTCCCTATGGCTGGAAAGCGGCAAGTGACCGCATTTCTTTCGGCCGAAAATGAGTTAGACTTGAGCGAACTGACTCGAGCCCGAATTGCTTGGGTGGTAGCTCGACAGAATGGGGCATGGTACTCGTTATCGCAATCCGATAAACGCTTGCTGGCATTGGGGCAAACCCGTGAACAAATTCTGCAGTTGGATAACTTGGAAAAAGTGGCATCCGACCAGAATCTCACGCCTAGAGATTTGACGTTGTTGACGGTTGCCAAAAATCTAGCGGCTTCGCCAGTAGTATTGACTGACTACGAAGCACAACGAGCCATTGATGTGGCGGGCCCAAGAGAATTTGTGCAGACGGTTCATTACACCGCAATGCGGTCTTTGTTTGATCGTTTCACGGAAGCTGCTCTCCTCTCTGGAGACTAAAGCGCGGAATCAAGCCGACCGTGATCACTCCATAGCAAGGCGACCTTATCGCCTTGCTATCTTTGCTTTTGGCCCGGTGAAATGTAACGCCGATGGGCGGGATTGCCTGGAAACTGAATGAAATGTTGGGGCGAAAATCCACTGCTCGGTAAGAGAATCGAAAATCCACGCGGCTGTCGTTATAATCAAAAGGACATACCCTCTCTTTAGCCGACGGGAATCCTTATGCATCGATGGCTCTCTTCTTTAATGATGATCGCAATGTGCTCGCCGTGGCTATTCAACGCGACCTGTTATGGTCAAGGTGTTGAGACGCCAGCCGCAATTGCCAAGTTCTTCGCGAACCACTGCTCAAAATGCCACTCGAAGGCTGCCAAGGAGAGCGAATTTCGCATCGATGAAACTCTATTTCCCAGCTTTGAAGATCCAGCTCTGCGAGAACGTTGGAGCGAAATCGTTAATGCTTTGAATAGTCATGAAATGCCCCCAGAGAGCGAGCCGCAACCCGCTGTTGCCGATGTCGCACAAGTGGTCGATTGGATTACTGATGGAATTGTAGCTGCTGAACTGAAACTGCGGGAAAACCAAGTCGTCATGCGACGCTTAAATCGGGTCGAGTACCGCAACAGCATCAAGGAACTGACAGGCATCGATTTTGACATTAGCAATTTTCCGCAAGATCCACCGGCCGGAGGTTTCGACAATATTGGTTCCGCGTTGACTTTTTCCCCGATGCAAATGGAGTTGTATCTTGAAGCTGCTCAACAAGTGATGGCCAAGGGACTGGTCGAAGGTGAGCAACCGCCGAGTATCCGCTGGCGCTTCGAAATCGATTCGGGGGATTCTGACTCGAATCGAGTTGTTGTCGATGGCCAGCGCCCGATCGTTAATGGTGGCAACAATCGTGTGCAAGATGGCTACAAGCTGGTGCATCACGATTCCTGGGACAAGAAGCTTAATGTGCGAGATTTTGCGATGAAGGACGCGGGAGTCTACATCGTTCGCATACGGGCTGCAGGCAGCGTCCCTGAACGCAGGCAAGTGGTCGAGTCAGCGAAGACCATTTTGCAAAAGAGATTGGACGAGCAAATGGCCAATAATCCGAAAGGAGAGAAATGGCATCGAGAGCAAATGGAACGAGATCTTGCACATTTTCAAAATGACCGCATGTATGATTATGGGCCGGCTCGAGCCAAGTTGGTACTGGACCTAGGTGGTCAGCCGCGAACCATCACGGAGTTTGATGTCACGGGCTCATTAGCTGAGCCAAAGATCTACGAGATACCTGTAGAGTTTACGAAACAGCGCGCAGGCATCACGGTTGAGTATGCATATTCCATTCCCAGGGTTTTAGAGAACTTTTGGTTCCAAGGTGCGGATTCATTCGCGCGGCCCGAACTGCTAGTAGATTGGATCGAGATCGAAGGGCCCATTCATCCAACGTGGCCCCCGGAATCGCATCGGCGAATAATTTCAGAAGAGATCGAAAACAAGCAGGAAGAGGAGTGGAGCGAAAAGGTCATTGGGCGTTTTGTGCGTCGGGCCTTTCGAAGACCTGTATCACGTGAGGAGGCACGGCCGTATGTAGAGATCTTCGCGAACGCTCGCAAGCAGGGGCTGACGCAAATCGAAGCGTTGCGTTCCGCGTTGGGGGCAGTCTTGGTATCTCCTAACTTCTTGTATTTGGTAGAGACGCGTGCCAACGAAGCGGACACGAAATTGAATCCTCACCAGCTCGCTTCGAGACTTTCGTATTTTCTATGGTCGACACCTCCCGATGCTGAGTTGATGAAAGATGCGGATCAAAAGAAGTTAGTTGATCCGGCAACGATAACGAAGCAGGTGGAGCGGATGCTAAATGATCCGAGAAGCGAAGAACTGGTGAGAAACTTCACCGATCAATGGCTCGGCTTGCGGGAAGTGGGGGCGAACCCGCCCGCAGCGGACCTCTATCCACAGTATGATCGGCATTTGGAAATATCGATGATCGAAGAAGGGCGAGCCTTGTTCCGAACCATTTTGCGCGATGACAAAAATGTCCTCGACTTCATCGATCCCAAGTATGTAGTGATCAATGAACGTTTAGCTCGCTATTACGGTTTCAAGGATGTGCGCGGAGATCGTTTTCAAGTTGTCCCAGTGGCAGCCGGGCATCCGCGTGGCGGAATTTTAACTCAGACAGCTATGTTGTGCATTACGTCCAATGGTACGCGAACCTCTCCGGTAAAACGTGGAACATGGATCTTGAAGAACGTGTTAGGGACCGATCCCGGATTGCCGGTTGCCAATGCGGGGGACATTGCTCCCAAAGTACCCGGTATCGATAAAGCAACGGTCCGCAAACGCTTAGAGATTCATCGAGAGTTACCGCAGTGCGCCAGGTGTCATGACAAGATCGATCCCTTGGGACTTGCGCTCGAGAATTTCAATGCATCGGGAGAGTACCGTGAGCAAGAAGGCTTCGGATACAAAGGCCGAATTGAACGGGATGATCCCAAGATTGACGCATCAGCTCAATTGCCGGATGGAACGAAAATCAACGGGGCAGTAGATCTAAAGGACGCTGTGCGGAAGCAGGAGGATTTGTTTCTGAAATGTTTGGCACAGAAACTTTTGACGTATGCTCTTGGACGAGAGACTACACTTGCCGATCAGCCAACTATTGATGAAATCGTGGCTAAGACAAAGAAGTCAGGCTATCGATTGAAGGGTATGGTGCAAGCTGTTGTCGAGTCAGAGGCTTTTCTGTCTTATTAGAATGTCGGTTTATTTGAAAAGTGTGTTTGAGGAGTTGATAAAAGATGAGTAAGCCGACGTCGCTGCAAATTTCTCGTCGTTTTGTATTGCGTGG
>Ga0209174_10002726_pt1 | contig 11500 bp, 9 predicted proteins | sample JI91814BDNA_FD_187505 | JGI IMG/M metagenome (GOLD analysis project Ga0209174, IMG submission 187505) | Wastewater effluent complex algal communities from Wisconsin, to seasonally profile nutrient transformation and Carbon sequestration -... | ecosystem: Engineered > WWTP > Effluent > Algae...
TAAATGAATGGGAATTGGAAGGTTAGAAAGTAAATCATGATTGTGTTTAATCAAGTCTGTATCAGAAATGATTTTGCAATGGCTGTATTCATTTTGGAATATAGTTTCTAATTCGTCAGGGGTTATATCAAAAGTTCCTTTGTATATTTTTCCATCTGAATAACCAGCAAATACTTTTTTTTGTTTTCCATCTATACAAACAATGACAGGTGATTTATAATAGTTTGCGTAGTAAGTAGAATACATTTCAAGTGTATCAATACCTAAAGTAGGAATCTCCCAAATCTGGGAAAGGTTTCTTGCAGTGCTAACGGAGATTCGAATTCCAGTAAAAGAGCCAGGACCCGAGCAACAAATAATTGCATCTGCCTTATTTAGGCTAATCGCATTTAGCCCCTTTTCAATGTCTGAAATTAATCTATAGGATGCTTCTCTCGGGTGATTGCCGGAATAAAAATAATCTTCTTTTATACCTGAATCATTTATAGTATAAAGACCGACTAGAATAAAATCACAGCTTGTATCAAAGAATAAAATGCGCATTTATTTACAAATGCGCAAAGTTTCTCTTTTTGGTCTATTGTTTATTTAATTAAAACCCTGATGCAGTGATTGCAGTTTTTGTGCAAGGGTTATTGTTCGGGTCACAGCTATACATTTTAAATGTGAATTCATCATTTGGATTAGGTCTTTGTGTAGAGCTACCAAGATTTGTATTTGTAGTTCCTGTAAAACCTAAAGTAGAACAATTGGAAGTAGAAAGAGCATATTTCTTTAGATCTGTATTCAATGTTCCTCCTGCGCCACCTGGAATCGTGTTATAATAATTCGATGGGCTAACTACAATTCCATTTACCGTGAATGTATCAAAACATTGTCCTGTAAATGATTGATTGGCTAAATCAGCTCTGTTCATAATGACTAAAGAACCATTCGTATATTTGTCTGTGGCTTTTCCATTTGCCCAGTTGTTTAGGACTAGTGCAGTGAGACCACTTCGATTTTCCTTTTTTGTTTTAATACAACCGACAGAAACGGTAATTAAAATCATTGCTATTAATATTTTACTTATTTTAAAATTCATTCTTTTATTCCTTCTAGTTTGGTCTGTAGCTATAGGCTTCAGGAGACACAGTGCCTGTCCAAAAATTACCCTGTAGTTGAAAGTAAATTCTTCTGTCATCAATCGCTGCATAGTTTCCTGTATTTGGATTTACATCGAATTTGTTTCCTAACACTTGATAAAAGAGTTGCGCTTTGAAATGATGTTTATCTCCAAAGAAGTTTATCCCAGCCCAATATACTCTTAAGATGTCATTTGGATTGTGACTATTTCCATCTCTATGAAAATCACCACTGATTTCTTCATATTTCAGAACAGGCATCAGATAGTATTTTTCCAGAAATCTAACATTGTAACCAATCGTTGTATGCCACGCTTTTAAATTATTAGATGCAGCACCGGTATATTTAGTGTATGCGCCACTGATATAAGCACCTTGATACGTAAAGGTAGAGTCATAAGTATGTCCGACTAAACCAAAGCTAGGTCTACCAGGAGTTGTAACGTTATTTTGCACACTGTAGTTTGGTAAACTCATCGCAATATTATTTACAGTAGATGTAGTCGTTGTTCCTCTATCTGGATTTGATTGTTGTCCATTTAGTAAATTAAATGCGTTAGTTGTTCCAGGCATGTATTCAGGCACAGCTAATGTATTAGGTTGAAAATTGGCTGTTTGCATATAGCCCGCACCAATTGACCATTTCATATCTTTTTGGAAAACTTCTTCTCCCTCTTGCCAGTTTACTTCTTTTCCGTCTGCTTCCCGCTTTAATCCACCGAAAACATTGTATTGTGCTCTTGCGTAGTAGGTTGGAGATAAGAGGGGAGTTCCCCAGCGGCTACCGGTTGTTAAATCCTGTCTTCTTCCCGTTCCATAATCTCCACCGGCACCCTTTCCATTACCTACCATCATAGAAACCTGTAAGTATCTTTCCCATTTATGACCCAATTCTTTTAGAGGAAGAGCTGATACCATAACACCTAAATCAAATTGAGGAATTGCATTCGTGATAATGCTTCGCTCAAGAGTAATAAAATTTGCAGAAGATTGAAGATACTCTCTTGTAAACTGTGTATTCATTTGACCGAATGTTAGGCGAAGACCGGCATATGGGTGTTTTGCGTAAATAAGAGCTTCATGCACATAACCACGATTATCTGTCATTCTTACTGTATTCACAACAGGAGTTGTCGTCGTAGTAATAACTCCACCATTATTTGATACACCTGTTACTACGTTTGTAGTTGTAGTTACGGTATTGGGACGGTTCACCATATTTTCCATACGGAATTGGATGTTCATTCCCCACCAATCGTTTTCATACATGGTTCCAAATCTTAAACGTCTAAAGTTCCAATCAAGTGCATTAAAATCACTGTGTCCATTAGAATAAGGAGACTCTGCACTTCCTGAAACACCACGAAATTGCATACGACCATAGATTGTAATTTTTTCTTTTCTAACATCATCGGGACGATGTGCAAATCCGTCTGGCAAAGAAGTAATTTCTTTAGGAGCTGATTTTGAATATTCTATCTTAGTTCTGCCAGGTCCTGGCTTAGTAAAGATTTGTCCTGTCTCGTTGTCTTCATACAATTCTTTATAAGCCTTGGCTGAATTCTCTTTTGTTTCCTTTTTGTGCTCAGTAGAGTGATCTGGCTCTTTTGAAGGATGTTCCTCCGCTGACTTTGTGTCTGTTTGTGCAAATAGAGTCATTGCGCAAAGGAACACAAAGACTGCCATAATTTGAGTAAGCTTCATTTTTATACCTTGTTTTCTAGAATTAACTTTTTTTTCAAAATTTCAATAAATCAGGAAAAGCATTGCTAACATATTCCGTAGAGAATTGGAAAATTGATTGTTAAGAATTTAAAACAAAGCCATGACAAATTAATTACTGGATTGTTACGGAAATGTTACAAGTTTGTTAGAATATTGAAATAACTATAGGATTTGTAGAAAAATAATCAATTGGGAAGGGTTTCTATTTAATCTAATTTGAAAGAAACATGGTTTTTGTAAAACTTAAATGTTTTCTTTCAATTAGATTATACCCATTCTCAAAAGTAAATTCCGCTTTAAAATTGAATACTTTGTTTTTGAGAAGTGGTATATAAGGAAAATGAACACTCTTATCTATTTGACTCTCATCTAGATGATTTGTTAATTTATTTTTCTTTGCTTGAAATGGTTTTTTAAAAAATAAGAACACATAGTTAGAAGTAAATCCAATATTCAGTATAGGCAATGCAGGTAAGGGATTAAGTAAAAACAAAAAAAATCAAGCGTAGAATGCCTCTAAACCGGTTTCTGTGGCAATGTTCTTACCTAGTCCCTCACAAGATAAAATTAAACTGCAATACTTAAAATTGAATAATCATCCATGATTTTATAATGCTTTCTGAAATCTTCCCATTCTTCTAAAATTAAATCGTTAAGTTGAGTAGGGTTCTTTCCTTCAAATTCTTTTAACACTTTTTTTATATTGGTAGCTCCAAATTCTTCTTTGTAGATGTTCTTTTGTTCAACGATTCCATCCGTGCAAATAAAAATAAAGTCACCTGGTTTGACTTTGAATTTCTTCGATTTCAAATCTAATTCTTCATTGATAGCAAAAAAAGGCATCTTGTCAATTCTATTGGATTCAGAGTCTTCCATGTATTCAGATAACCTTGCTGTTTTATTCTTTCTTTTTAACCAAATAAATCCATGTCCATAGTCGAATACTTCAATCGTTTGATTTAATTTATCATAAAGAACAAATACTCCTGTTGCATACATTTCATCTGGAGTAAGACTATAACTCAAGCGATTTAGTTGACTAAGGGATTCTGATAATTTAAAATTGGAAAGATCTTTTTTCTTTTCCGCTTCCACCCATGTCTTAAGAATTGCACCAATTACCATTACAACATTTGAGGCTTTTAGCCCTTTGCCGCAAACATCTAAGTGAACAAATAGAGAAAGGTTAGGACTTAGGCAAAAAGTTCCTACATAATCTCCACCCGGACCATGTAAACAATTTACCCTGTAATCTACAGAAAGGTTGGATTCTTCTTTGAAATTTCTATTAGTCTCTAACATCAGTTTTAATTGAGAAACTTCACAATACGACATGTCTTTTTCTAAAAAGCTATTTAAGCCATCTAGAATTTTTTGAATCGAGCAAATGCCGTAAAAATATCCATCGACTGTAATAATGAATGGATCAAAGCGAATGTCTTCTTCTCTTTGCATTAGTAGATAAGAGGCTTCAGAAAGATTTGTATAGGCGTCAATGCAAAGGACTCTTTTGTCATACACTGCACTTACTGTGACTTCGGGACGTAAAAGTAGTTCTTTAGAGAATGGACCTTTACTTAATGCAGCTAATATTCTTTGGCGCATTGTATAGCCTATTATCTCATTTGAGTCAGTGTCAAAAACAGGAAGAAAATCTAACTCGTCGTTTGCCATATATTCTTCATATAAAGTTTGAAATCGAAGATATTGATTTATCAAAAAGAATTTCTTTTCCTTTTCTAATACTGGCAAGGTTATTGCTAATTTACCGCATTCATAAGCTGAAAATATAGGTCTTTTGTCCCCTTTAAAATCTGCGAATATATTTTGTTGTGTTTGAATTTCTGTAAGTTCCATGGTCTCGACTTTAGAGAAATATTCTTCCAAAGAATTTACATGACTGTTACGAATTTATTTTTTTTGATTTGAGTTCAGTTCGGTTTGGTAACTTCTACTTCTGTTAAAAATTTCTTTTTTATATTGTCCTCTAGAAAAATACGAAAGCTTTTTTGGTATTTAGGAAGTTTAAATTTATCGCTAATAACTCTTTTGTCGCTAAATTTAATTTGGGAAGAAGGATTGAAATATGCTTTTGCGTTTTCTACTGTTAGAACAAAAGGAGGCTTTCCTCCACGTAATAAAATCCAGCTTGCAATGAGAGAACCAGTTCTATGATTTCCTTCAATAAAAAGCTGAGGTTGACTTAACACGCCAACAAATATTTCAGCTGCTACTTTACTTACCTTATCATTTTCATAGTGTTTTTTATACCAGCGTTTAATCGGTGGAAGACCTTCAAAAAATCGAACCCTCGTTGCTTCAAGGTGTTCCATGTATTCAAGCCTTAAATGTTCGCTATGACCACATAAAACAATATGATTGAGTTCTAACATTTCTAAAACATTTTTCTCTGAAAAAATATCTACTTTATTAATTAAAAGCTCATTCAATCGCTTATAAGCTAATATCATATTATCCGCTACGAAGTCATTGAATTCATCTCTAGGAACTTGAATGTCTTTATTTATTTCAGGAAATCTTTGCTTTACATCTTCAAAGTTTTTTTCAATTTTTTGAATATCACAAACACTTACTTTAGACAAGGTAATCCCTATTAGCCGAAGCGACCGTTGAGGTAATCTTTTGTTAGCTTCTCTTTTGGATTATTGAACATTTCTTCTGTAGTTCCTTTTTCTATTAACTTGCCATGATAGAAAAGGCAGGTAGTGTCTCCAATGCGTGCAGCTTGTTGTAAATTATGCGTTACTATGATTACAGAATAATCTTTTCTTAACTCAACAATTAATTCTTCAATCTTGGAAGTAGAAATTGGATCGAGAGAAGCAGTAGGCTCATCCATTAATAAAATTTCTGGCTGCATTGCGATAGCTCTTGCTACACAAAGTCTTTGTTGCTGTCCGCCCGATAGAGAATAAGCATTTTGTTTTAACTTGTCTTTTACCTCATCCCATAAGTAGGATTTTTGTAAGGCGGTTTCCACTAGTTCGTTTAAATTTCCAGTGTATCCATTTAGGCGAGGACCTAATGCAATGTTTTCGTAAATTGATTTTGGAAATGGATTGGGACTTTGAAAAACCATTCCAACTCTTAAACGAATTTCGACAGGGTCAATCCCATGTGCATAGATATCTTCCCCTTTTAAAAGAATCTTTCCTGTTACTCTACTGCCTTCTATAAAATCGTTCATTCGATTGAGTGATCTCAAGAAAGTACTCTTGCCGCAACCAGAAGGTCCTATTAGTGCAGTAATTTTGGATTCCTCTATGTCCAAATTCAAATCAGTTATGGCAGGAAAATCACCGTAGAAAATATCTACATTTTCACAATGAATGCTTACAGGATTTTTTTCATCCTTTGATTTTTCCCCTATTGTTACGCCAAATTTTGCAGTCATAAAATCTCCTAATTCATCTATTGATACCACGTATTTTGTTTTGAAAGTACATTCTGAGTCCAATTGCAATCACATTTAGGACAAAAAGCATTGCTAGCAAAACAATAATACTTGAAGCCGCTAGTGCATGAAATTCTTTTTGCGGAAAACTAGACCAGTTATAAATTTGAATTGATAAAACACCAAAGCTATCGAGAAGTCCTGAAGGTAAAAAAGCAACATAAGTCAAAGCACCGACCATGACAAGAGGAGCTGACTCTCCAATTGCTCTTGAAAGTGCTAAGATAACTCCCGTTGACATTCCTGTAGCTACCATTGGTAAAACTTGGTGCTGGATTACTTGCCAGCGAGTTAATCCTAATCCATAACCTGCCAATCGAAAAGATTGGGGAACTGCCCTGAGTGCTTCTTGTGAGGCAATGGTAATAATTGGTAGGATAAGTAGCGCCATTGTAAGGGAAGCAGCAAGTAGGCTTCTTCCCAAATCCATGAACCTGACAAAAAGGGTAAGGCCTAAAATTCCATAGATGATGGAAGGAACACCGGCTAGATTTTGGATGTTTAACTTTACAAAACGTATGAATCTAGTTTCTCTAGCATATTCCTCTAAATAAATTGCTGCTCCTACCCCAAGAGGAACAGAAATAAATGCAGTTAAAAGCATCATATAAAAAGTTCCAACAATGGCTGCGAGAATTCCTGCTTTGTCATGAAAGCGAGAAGGATAGCTTGTTAAGAAATTCCAATTGAGTGTAGAATACCCCTGTATTAAAATATCACCTAATAGAATAACTAAAAAAAGTATTACAGAGAAGTTAGCAGCAAGGCAGAAGGTTTGAAACAATACTCCGAAGATAGCATATTTTGCTTTCGTTTTGTTGAATTCATTTTTCATTTGTAGATTTCCCTGTATCTTTTAATAATAGTAGTAGCGATCATATTAAATATAAAAGTGATTAAAAATAACATCAATCCAACTGCATAAATCGTGTAATATTCCATTGAACCAGCCGGTGTATCGCCGAGGCTAATCTGAACTATAAAAGCAGTCATAGTTTGGATTCCAATGAAATAATTCCATTCCATATTAGGGGAGGCTCCAGCGGCTAAAGTTACAGCCATAGTTTCTCCAACAGCACGGGCAAATGCTAATATAAAAGAAGCAATTATTCCTGATATAGCGGAAGGTACTATCACTTTCGTTACAACGTTAAACTTATTCATTCCTACTGCATATGCTGCATTACGAATCGATAAAGGAACTGCTCGAATTGCTTCTGCTGAAATGGAGGAAACAAGCGGAATACAAGAAATTCCTACTACAATAGAGGCAGAAGTAGCATTAAATAGCTCAACATTGCCGTTTAGCTTTTGTAAGAATGGTGTAACGGCAAATAATGCAAAATATCCAAAGACAACCGTTGGTATACCAGATAAAATTTCAATGATCGGGGTCATTAAACTATCCATTTGCTTGCTAGCATATTGCGTTAGATAAACCGCGGTTCCAAAACCTAATGGCAGAGAAATCAAGGATGCACCAATTGCGATCATTAACGTACCGGAGACTAATGGCAAAATGCCAAGCTTTTTGGATTCACCAAATGGTTCCCATTTTGTACCAGTCAAAAAATCGAAAAGGCTATACTGTCTAAAAAGTTCAATTGCGTCCCAAAATAGTATTGATACTATAAAAAGTGTAACTCCAATTGTCGTCCAAGAAAAGGATCTTAAAGTGTAGCGAATCGCTCTTTCTTTGAAGCTGTAAGAGGGTCTTTGTCCGAATCTAGAAAAAACTTTAGACCTATCACCGCAGGAAACTGCCTGTGTTAATAAGTTACCCGAGCTTTCCTTATTTTCTACCATAATGATTTCCTTATAAAATGGGCTGTGTAAAAACGAAGAAAATATCCCTCACAGAGCACGCAGAGGTCACAGAGAGCATTGATTCTTTCCTCTGTGTTCTCTGTGCGCTTTGTGAGAAATTCATTTTTTTACAAGGTCCCACTGCAATTAATAAAGTTCTGCTAGAGGTTTGTGTTTATCTTCTTTGGATTTTACAATTGTACCCTTTACTTTGTCAGTATATCTTTTTTTAACTTTATCATAGATTGAATCGGGAAGAGGAATGTATCCAGTTTCTTTTGTGAACTTTGCTGCATTGTCTAAGTAGAATTTTACAAACTTATCAACACTTTCAGAGGTAGTAGAAGCTAGTTTCACGTAGATAAAAATTGGTCTGGAAAGAGGAGCGTATGTATTGCTTTTAATATTTTCAAAAGTAGGTTCTATAGCTTCTTTCGTTTTTGGATTTACGATTTTAGCTAAAGAAAGTTTATCTTTATTATTTTCATAATAAGCAACTCCGAAGAATCCAATTCCACCCTTTGTTCCAGCTACTCCAGTAACAATAGTATTATCATCTTCGCTAAAGCTTACACCTTGTTGACGGAAGTTGTCTTTTTTCTTAACAATTTCCTCTGCAAAATAATCAAATGTTCCTGAATCTTGTCCAGGGGCAAATGCTTTAATTTCTATATCAGGCCATTTAGGATTTAATTCTTTCCATGTCTTTGCATAGCCTTCTTTTTGATATATCTTCTTTAAATCTTCTACAGTTAATTCTTTTGCCCAGTCATTCTCTTTATTTAATACAATAGATAATCCATCATATCCAATTGGTAGTTCAATAAATTCTATATTTTTTCCGGCACAAGAAGTAATTTCTTCTTCTTTAATATATCTAGACGCATCAGAAATATCAATTTCATTGTTACAGAATTTTTTAAATCCACCACCTGTTCCTGAAATTCCGACCGTAACTTGAATTCCACCACCTTGCTTGCCAAACTCCTCTGCTGCCGCAGATGTAATCGGATATACAGTACTAGAGCCATCAGCTTGTACTTTGTTGCTTTTTTTTCCGCAATTTCCGAATGCAAATGCAATAGAAATTATAATAATTAATGTAATTTTATTCATAAATTAAATGACCTTTTGTAAGTTTTTTTCATTGTTCCATTTTTATATAGGTAATGTCAATGTCAATAAATCACCTATTAGTCAAGGATTCCTTTATTTTATTAATACAAGCGTTGAGTTACATTATAAAAACAATAATATTACGTATTCAATTTATATTTATTATCATTTGAATTAATTGCTTGCTTTTATTCTTGAAACTATTATTTTGAGCGCCTGATTTATGAACCTTCTAGATTTTACAGATAAGATTTTTTTCAGTTTCTCAACTGTAGGTTCACTGATACCGGCTTTATTTTTTCTATTAACAGCTGGATTTTTACTTAGAATTGAAAATAAGTCAAAGGCTACTTTACATTTAGGAATTGTCTATTTACTTTTTGGTCTAGTTCCACTGGATTATTTTTTTAACTTTGCTATATATGATCCAAATTCTGCTTATACCAGATGGATTAGTGCAGTAGTTTCATTGCCAGCTTCTGTTCATCTCATTCAATTTTTCTTATACTTTCCAGAAAACAAAAAACATAAAATTGCTAACTTTTCTCTCATAACAGGTTGGATTGTTACCATTGCGATTTGGGGTTACTTCATATTTGCCACTTTGCAGTCTCCGAAGGTATATAATTTCTCGGGTCATTACTGGGACTTTGATGCAGATTCCGCTCAAGAATTTTTAGCCATCGTAATTTTTATCTCCGTACTGTTCGTTATATTTACAGCTCTCTGGAAAATCTATCATTCACATGGAAAGGATGTATGGGTTCTTTCTGCTTTGCTTTTGTCTACGATGATTGTTACGATTATTCCTTCCGTTGCAAATATATTAAGCCGTAGAGGAATCATTGAACGGGGAACTTTTTTTGGATACTTTGCTCTTCTAGTTATGATAGGGACTTTTGCTCTCATTGTTGTGTATATCAACAATAAGCGGGACAAATCTTCTTTTATGACGAAGATAATAGGGATTAGCCTTGTAACTTTCTTTTTAGTTTTACAGGGAGTCGGGTATTTTTCAATTCGAGATAGAGAAATTACTTTTGACGAATTAAAAACAAAAGATGTAAGCCTGACACTCCATCAGATTAGTAATCCTGATGATTTGCGTTATGTAAAATACTACAGTATTGAAAAAGACTATTTCTTATCTCATGTAAATGCATCTGAGGCTAATCTTGATTTAACTGAAATGAAAATAGAAATGATAAATTCTTTTTATTTTGATTCTTTATATAAAATAGAAATTTCTGAAAAATCAAAAGAATCAGAAGATAAAATAATTTCAACGCTTGAAAGTATGCCTGTTTATTTAGAAGCATACAAAGCTTCTATCCTCGGTGGATTAAAAATTGCACGTGAACAAAATATTGAATTTAAAGTATCTTCTCATATTTTTAATTTAGAAAAGCTTTTATCTAAAAAAAGAAAAGAGATTCTAGTTTTATCAAATGAAAATTTTAGAACTGAGCTTGTAAAATATTTGGATTCTCAAAGAGAAAGTAATTTTTTCCCTTTTAAAACAAGTATGGTTTCTTATTTGCAAAGAAGTAAGTCTGAAGGAAAAGAGTTAAAAACTGAAATATCCTGGTTTATATCTATTATTCGTCCTTCCCTTTCTCGCTTTTACCGTACTGATTTGAAGACAGGCGAGCATTTTGTATCTTATTTTTATTCTGATTTAAAATACAAAAGAATGTATGAAGTTGGTTTTAAGTATTTATCCTTTCGAAAGTATATCCATACTACCTCCTTACGATATACACTTGTTATTCTCACTGTAGTATGTATCGTTTTATTCGGGTTTAGAATATTCCTGTATGGTGCTTTGATTAAACCACTCGATTCTTTAATGACCGGTGTAGCAAAGGTAAATACAGGAGACTATCATGTTCGAATTCCTGTATCTGTTTCTGATGAGCTGGGATTTTTAGGACAATCTTTTAATCGTATGGTTCGTTCGATTCGAGGAGCAAAGTATAGATTGCAACGTCATGCGCAAGAGCTAGAAACAAAAGTAAATAATCGAACCTCCGAATTAATGACAACTCTAGCCGAGATTCAAGAATTAAAAACTCACCAAGATGGGGATTATTTTTTAACTTCTCTTTTGATTAAACCTCTCGGGAAGAATAATAATAAAAGTGAAAGAGTTCATGTTGACTTTATGATTTCTCAAAAAAAGAAATTTCAATTTAGATCTTATAAAGAAGAGATTGGAGGAGATATTTGTGTTTCTTATAATATAACACTGCGT
>Ga0209174_10002728_pt1 | contig 11491 bp, 15 predicted proteins | sample JI91814BDNA_FD_187505 | JGI IMG/M metagenome (GOLD analysis project Ga0209174, IMG submission 187505) | Wastewater effluent complex algal communities from Wisconsin, to seasonally profile nutrient transformation and Carbon sequestration -... | ecosystem: Engineered > WWTP > Effluent > Algae...
GCATCCGCATTCGCCCGCACACTCCGTCAATGCATCGACCGCATCTGAGATGTACCCGAACGACGCAACCAACGCGGCAGGGTCGTGACCGAGAAAGTCCTTCATGCACTGACGGCCAACCTGCTTGAACTCGCCCGTCTCGGCGTGGTACACCACGAACGTCTCGGAGCGGTTGCGGTGCTTACGGCAGTGGTCGCAGTGGGTGGGGTCGCAGGTTCGGAAGTTGTCGGGTACGCGACCGTCAAACGACGGGGAGCAACGTAGGACATGGGCAGGTGCACCTTCGATCTGCTCGATGACCGCCGCGAACGTCCACCCGTTGAACGCGGGCGGGACGCATTCGAGCGTTACCGGAACCCACCACGTCGATTCGGTGTACCACTCGCCGAACGAATCCTGCTTGCGGTTCTGGCGTTCCTCACGCTCTCCGAACACGACTGAGATCGAACCAGACAGCCCCTTGCGGTCACACTTGGCGATCAGGGCGTCGATTCGCTCGCGGAGTTCTGAGACGCGGTAGTCGGGGATGGTGGTGTTCATGTTCATCATCATACCGTCACATCGGTAGATTGTCAACTTGACTTGAATCGGTGGGGTGGTTATTCTTTGGTGTCGGGGTGCAGGCGAGCCAGTCTCGCCTATGTCGAATCAAGTCTCACAGCCTTCGGTCTACTCGGTACTCGGCAAACTCTCTGCCGCGTCCGGTATCACCACGAACGCAAACGGACAGCCCGTCAAGCGTTACACGAAGGATCTGGTTCGAGTCGGTGACTACTACAAAGCATCCACCGATCAGTCGTTCAAGTTCACCCGTGAATCCCTGAACGAGTTTGCGGCGTCGTTCGCAGCGATGAAGGCTGGCGGCGTCAAGGTTCCCGTTCCCTCTGGACACACCGACGAAACCGACGCGAACCGTGGGTACGTCGAGGACATGTTCGTGGACGGTGACACCCTGTACGCGACGATCGAACTCGTGGGCGAGGACGCGATCAAACTCGCGGGCCGTGCTGAGGTTTCGATCTACGCCGTGCCCGAACTGATCGACGGTAAGGGCAAGAAATACACGAACGTCATTGAGCATGTGGCACTCGTCACGAACCCGGTCATTCCCGATCAGGGCGGGTTCGTTCCGATCGCTGCGTCACGCGGGACCGTGCAAGCGGCATCATTCAAACTGTCAACCGGAGATTCGACCATGATGGAAATCGCTAAGGCTCTCGGCATCAACGTCGAGGGGATGGACGAGAACGCCGTGAAGGACGCGATCATGGCGAAGATCAATGGCATGTCTCAGGAGAAGGCGACCGCCGACGAAGCGACCACGAAGGCGGTCGAGGAAGTCAAGGCGGCTCGCTCTGAACTGAACGCCCTGAAGTTGTCCCGCTCGGCTGGCGAGACGAACCCGACCGTCATCAAACTCGCTGCGAAGAACCGCACGGCGGAACTCTCTCGCCTCACGACCGAAGGACGCATCACCCCGGCTGTTCGCGACCGGCTCGCGGCGGCTTGGATCGGCAACGACAACGCGGCCCTGAAACTCTCGCTCGACGACGCCAGCGACAACCGTTTCGATGAGATGGTGAAGGCTCTGAGCGAGAACGATCCGAAGATCTTGACCGAGCAGACCCGCAATCAGGCGATCGCTCTTTCGCGCGAAGTGCCCGGCAACGACGGCCCAAGCGAGGCGGACGCGGCGAAGCAGGCGAAGAAGATGGCCGACAACATCAACAGCAAGAACCGTCGATAACGAGAACGCACGGGCTGACGCCCACTTGGAGATACGAACATGGCACAGGTTTACGGTGGGATGCCCGGCCCTCAATCGACTCGGGCACAGGTCTACAACTCGGTGCGGCTCAACGGCGAGGGCGTCAAGTACCTTCCGGGCGGACGCATCATCGACGCTTCGGCGGCTCGCGATCCCGATAACACCGGGTACATCACGACCCTCCGCCCCGGTCTGGTGATGGGCAGGGTGACGGCTACCGGACTGTTCGCCCCGTCGATCCTCGGTCTGACGACCGTGCTGCACGATACGTCTGTCGTGACCACGACCATGACGCTGCCCGCGAAGATCGTCACGGAGATCGCACGCCGGATCGGTGCGAGTGGCACGTTCAAGATCACCGGCCCCCCCACCACGGCGGGTACGGTCGTGACCGAAACCGTCACGTACTCGGCGATCGCATCGGCGACCACCATCACGATCACCGCTACCTCGGCCGACTTCGCTATCGGCTCGGTCATCCGTCCGGTTGACGGCTCCGAAACCCCGCTCTGCTTCATCGACGACGGCGACGGCATCCGCGTCACCGATATCGACGGAAACGACGTGGATCAGCCGTTCCCGTTCGCCCTCATCGGCGGCACGCTCAACACCGACAACATCATCAACTACTCCTCGGATGCGTCTGTCAAGGCGTGGCTGAAGGGCCAGTTGAACAACGCGAGCAACTACGGGTTTGTCTTCAACGACGCCTTCCAACTCTGATTCTTGATCCGTTCGGGCGATTGTTGCTCTTGGTGAGACAAAGCAACACCTCCGAAGGATCTCAACAATGGCTGTCGGAACCAATCTGCAAAACGTGCTGGGCGGGCGGCAACTCTCCGGCACCATCGAACTCATCAAGCCGGGTCTTCCGGTCGAGCAACTCCCTGCCGGGTTGCTCACTCCCACCCTCGGCATCGAGGGCGTGCATCACACCATGCGTCAGCGTGAAGGTACGCGGCGTACCCCCGCCCGTGCGGAGTACGGTGCCCCGTCACGTCGGTACACCCCGAAGGGCGTGAAAGAGCAGTCGGTCACGCTCAATCACTTCTCGCACAACGTCGAGATCAAGGCGGCTACGCTCGTCAATCTGGAGAGCGACAGCGGCCAGCGTCAGCGACTTGGAGAGCAGGAAGTCGAACGCATCGTCACGGAAACGAAGACGTTTCTGGAGAACGGTCGTGCGGCTTCTGTCATGTCGGCGTTCGCACTCGGCAAGATCCACTACAACTCGGACGGCGAACTGTTGCCGTCTTCGTCCGGTGCTCAGGTCACGGTTGACTACGCCATTCCTTCCGGCAACCTGAACCAACTCGCGATCAACGGCGGCTCGGCTGTCATCGATGCGTCGTGGGCGAACCCCGCGACGAAGATCGTGAAGCAAATGACGAACCTGATGAAGGCGTCGGGCAAGTTCACGAACTACAAGCCTGCCGTCGCGATGTACGGGTCGAAGATCCCCGACTTCCTGTACAACAACGATCAGGTTCAGCAGTACATGAAGAACAACCCTCGCTTTCAGGAGGCGTTCGTAACCGGCTCGATCCCGGACGGGTTCCTCGGCATCAAGAAGTGGCACCCGGCCTACCTGTCTTACTTCGAGGACGCGAGCGGCACTCAGCAGGAGATCTTCGCGTCAGACTCGATCACATTCATGCCCGAAGTGTCGAGCGAGTGGTACGGGTTCGTCGAAGGGACGACTCCGATCCCCGGTTCGTTCGGCACCGCGAAGCCCGATCTCTCGGCTGTTCTCCGCGACGTTGCGATGCAGCGTGGCATGTTCGCGTATGCCTACGGCACGGTTGATCCGGTCGGGGCGACGATGGTCTTCGGCGATACGTACCTGCCGGAAATCATCGTTCCCAACGCCGTGTTCATCGCGGATGTCGAGTTCTAAACACACTCACCAAGAGCATGGGGCTCTGGCCTCTCGCCTGTACACCCCGGCTCAGAAACGAGTCGGGGTGTTATTTTTCTTATGGCCTACATCACGCAGACAAACATCGAGAACGTGTACGGCTCCGAGAACGTGGCCGAGTGGTCGAACGCCGCGAACGACGGGACGGGTGTGAACACATCGCGGATAACGCTCTCGATCGCGTATGCGGAGTCGTATGTCGAGGATCGTTTCAGGGATGGACCGTATGCGATCCCGTTCAGCGGAACGAACGGTGTGCCGCCCGTACTGACCGATTGGTGTGCGAGGATCGCGGGTGCGTGGCTGTACCGGACGCGGCCCCCGCACTCACGCGAGCAGGACCGCATGGCGGACATCTTGGAAGGCATCGAGAACGAGATGGACTCGTACATCGGGGGGGGCCGGAAGATGGCGGCGACGTTGAGCGGTACGGGTCCAACGGTCCCGATCGTCGTGTTCCCCGGACAGCCGTTTGGTATCGGATCATTTGGAGTGAATCAGTGAGTCGATTGGCGGTCACAGTGAAGACGGGTAAAGCATTGACCTCCCTTGCGTCGGTCAAGCAGGCGTTGTCACCGAACAGCCCGGAGATGCGGGCGGGGTTCCGGCAAGTGACCGTGCGTTACTCGGCGTTCTCGCGTCGTAGGTTCAACGAGTATAGCCGTGGGGCTGGAGACTGGACGCCGCTCGCGAAGTCAACCGTTGACGCTCGGCGTCAAGGCGGAGGCGTGTCGTTTGGCGGCGGTCGGAAAGTGAAGGGACGGAAGGTATCGGTTGGGCGTGGCGGTCGTTCTTCGCTCGCACGCGACACCCGCAAGGGCGACATCCTCGTTAGTGCGGGCGGAACGTTCTCCATCCTTCGGGATAAGGGTTTTCTGTTCAACGCCCTCACGATCGGCGTGGCTGGCAACCGCGTGACCGACTTGCCCAACGGGATCGCGTTTGGGTTCTCGGACGCTCCGCACGGCGGGGCCAGTTTGTCGATCGGACAACTCGCGGCGGTCCACCACTTCGGCGTCCCTCAGAATCACATCCCCGCCCGCAGGATTCTCGTCCAGCCCGATGCGGCGACGCTTCGGCTCATCCGTAACGACCTCGCGGCGGCGGCTCGCAAGGCGGTCGCACGGGCGACGGGAGGCAAGCCATGAGCGTGACCCTCTCGGACGATCCCATCTCGCGGGTGATGCGGGCGATGATGCAGACGCTGATGCTGCACGAAGACTTGCGGACGCTCGTTCGTCCCGGCAACAGGCTCGACTACGCGGGCGGCATCGACTCGTCACCCGTCAAAGAGAACCCGATCACGAACGACCTGCCCGAACTGTCGATCTACCCGAACGGCGGTATCGTCAACCCGCCGCAGGGTGGGGGCGTCAGTTCGTCCAGCATGTCCATCGTCCAGCGTTTCATCGTCGGCATCGCGACGGAAGAACAGCGGGCGAGCATGGATCAACGTGGCGTGAACGAGTGCAAGTGGAGGCTCATTCAGGCGTGCCAGCGTATCCAGCATGATTCGCAGGCTGACATGGTGATGGGGTTGCCAGAGGTTCGGATCTTCCGCATCGGCGAGTTCTTCGACGAGATGAACCGCGACGTTATACCGGCCCCGACGCCGCGACTGATTACGGGATGGGTGTTTGGTTTGAGCGTGGAAGTTCTGATGGTATTTGACCGTGTGGAGATGATGGCATGAGTCTGAACGGACGGCTCGCAATCTCGATGTACTCCACGCTTACCCGGTTGGTGGGCAATGTCACCGTCGCCGCTCCGCTCCGAGAGTATTGGTCGCTCAACTTGGCGGACGGGAGCGGTGCGAATCAGGCGACTGGAGAGTATTCCGCGAGCGGCAACATCAATGCGTCTGGATCGGCCCTGTTCGATTTCTGGACCGGGGGCGGACTTCTCGACCCGACCGGCACCGCGATCGCGTGGACGAAGATGAAGTTTCTCATGGTGAAGAACACACACGCGACGCAGCCGTTTGCGATCACTTCCACGATCACGGGACTTGCGATCGGAACGGTGCGTCCCGGAGGTGTGTTGCTCCACTACTCGCCTGATGCTACGTCGCTCGCTCTTGCGTCTGATTCAGCGGCGTTCTCGATCACTAACGGTTCAGGTTCGTCTACCTCGTACATCGTCGCCGCGATCGGCGTCTAGGAGATCCCATGTCGGTCATCAACGGAAAAGGCGGGCTGTTGTCTCAGGACAGCGGCTCCAACACGATCGGCGGGATTCAGGATTGGCGGATCACGCCGAACCACAACTCACCGGCTGGCATCGTCGCCGCTTCGGGCGGGATGCAAGTCGTTGTGCCTACGCAGGTCACGGACTGGACGATGGAGTATGCGTTCGCCGGGTACTCTCCGCCCGCTCTGCCGGGTACGTCGTACACGTTCATGGGCTACAACGGATCGGAGCGTGCCAGCGGTTCGGTTATCTGCGAGTCGGTAACGATCGACGTGGATATCGAGGGCGGCAACATCATCACCGGAACGGCCCGCTTTGGCTCTAATGGGGCGTTGACGCTCGCCAGCGGTTCTGCCCCCACGGTCGGCACCGGCTCCGCTCTGACGATGTACGGAGCAACGGGGGCTAAGGCACGGTGGCAGCCGATCATCGCGGGTACGGCTGGAACGGATGCCGATATCCCCGACGTTCGCCGGTGGTCGCTGTCGCTCAACTGTGCCCTCGCTCCGTATGTGTCGAGCAGCACGGCGGGCGTCACTCAGCGGACGGCTGGCAACCTCTCGGCGTCGGCGTCCCTCTCGTTCTATCAGGGTGCGTTGTCGTACCTGTCTGCGTCGGCTACCCGACTGACTCCGGGTGCGTACGGCGTGCTGAAACTCTACACGACGGCTTCTCTGTTCTACGGGCTGACGTACTCGGTCGTTAAGGACTTGAACGGACAGGTTCAGGTTGAGGCTGGCACGAACAACGGCATCGACTTGAACTTTGACTACTCGGGATGGGCACTCGTCTCGGGCACGCTCACGCGGGGGGCGTTGGTCCTTCCCGACACCACGAACTTCTGGAGTTGATCGTTGTCTCAGTTTGGCGGAAACAAAGTCGAAACGATCTTCACGGGCGAGAACCAAGTCGGTCCCGCTGCGGACGCCGCATCGAACGACATCAACAAGGTTGACAAGGCCGCGACGAAGGCGAACACGTCGTTCGGCGACGGCATCAAGAAATCAATCGGTGCTATCACGTCGTTCGTGGGTGCGATCACGGCGGCTCTCGGCGTTGCAACCCTGTTCTTCAACTTGGGACGCCGGTTCAAAGAGACTTGGGTCGATGCGTTCCAGTCGGCGACGGAGGCGAACGAGAAGTTCCTGCTGTCGCTCGGGACCGCTCCGCAACAGGGACTCGACAAGATCCGAGACGAGATCAGCCGATTGCAGGGCGAACTTGCCGAGCGTCTTCAAAGCGGCCAGTTGAACACTCCTATCTCGCGTGCGTTGGGCGAGCAGGAGAAGTTGGAACAGAGGATCAGGGAACTACAGCGGGCGGAGTTGGCGTTCGCCACCCAACTCGAAGCACAGAAGAACGCGAGCCAGAAGAAGGACGAGGAAGCGGCTGCGTCTCGTCAGTCTGCTATTGAGAATGAGATCGCACTTGAAGACGTGCAGGCTGGCAACCGCGAGCGTCGTGCGGGCGAGCGTGCAGCACGGTTCGAGCAGGAACAAGCCGACCAGATCCGCCAGTTTGACGCAGAACTCGATGCGGCCCGCGAGAAGTACCACAAGGATCAGATGGAACGGATCAGGAAAGAATCAGACGCACGGCTCGAAGCGATCCAGCGTGAACGCGACGAACTCCGTGCGTTGAATTCCGAACGCGAGCAGGGTCTAGGACTGGATCAGGCTGGTGTACTCGGCATCAACCGAAACTCCGCACTCGTGGACATCATCGGAAGGAGGGGCGGTCGATGATCGTTCAACCCCTTCTCGGTACTACCGGGTTCCCCAACAAAGACGGCGAGTCGGCTGATCTGGAGCCGTTTGTTTACCGCGTGACCGGCATCGCGATCGGGGAAGATCCGACGACAGCGACGGGCATCCCGATACCGCGTCAGACTGAGATCACGATCGGCGACACCAAGTATCGGTGCGATCGCGTTCGGTGCATCACGATCATCTCGGATGGTGCGTGCGATGTGGCCGCGTACTTCTCGACCGATGGGAGGTTCAGGTTCCCGACTCTGCCGCCCAACTCAAACGAAGAAACGTTCCTCGACTACGACCTCGGATACAAGAAAGTCCAGATCGAAGTACCCGGCTTCACGAAGGGACAGCGGACGGCACGCGACGAGATGGGGATGCTGGTCACGTCTGACTATTGGTACAAAGACTACAAGACAATCGACATTGAGCAAGACGTTCTGAATGTGCGGGTGAACATCCTCAACATCACGAACGAGGACGTTCGCGACATCATCACTCAGATTCGGTTACAGCGTGGGCGGCTACACCAGTTCTTCGATTCGTTCTGGATCATGCAGATGCCGTTCATCCGCTCGATCAAGCAGGACGGAATCTCGATCGCGTATGCGTGGGTCAGTGATCCGGGTAACTCGGGGTTCGGGCAGCCCGCCAATCTCTCTCCCGGCGAGTACGTGTCGGCTCCGAGCCGTGGTCCGTTTGAGTTGTACGTCGTCGCTCCCGCGTCGTCTACGCAGGCTACGCCGCGTATCACGACGCAGAGTGCGTTCCCGGCGACGATCAACGGTGCCCCCAACCCGCTCGTAGACCTAGACGGGTGGACCGACCTACCGGGGAGGCCCATCTAATGCAAGGCGATCGGGCAAACACGCGGGGCGTCATCGGGCAGGTCATCAACGTGGTCGGGTCGGGCGGTCCTGCGTCTGGTATCACGATGGACGTGGCTATGACGAACCAGGACGGGTCAATCTCTCAGGAACGGTACGACGGCGTTCGTCCTTCCTACCTGCCAGACGACTTCGACATCATCATCAAACTCGGGGCACACGCGACAGTGGCTTGGATCAGCGAAACGCATGGTATCTGGATGGTTCAGTGGATTCCTATGACGACGACATGCACATGAACTCAACACAACCCATTCTCAGGTCGGGACAGACAAGCGAAATCGACCTCGGCGTCGCCGGTTCGATGGTTGTATATCGGTGCGACTTCGAGACGGCGTGGTCGTTTCAGGTCGCGGCGAACGGCGTGCAGTCGTGGCCAGCAAGCGGAGTTTGCACGGTCTACTTCTCAAACGACGGCATCAACTTCGTAGGCGTTGGGTCTGCCGTCACGCTGTCCGCGTTTGGAATCACAACGTCTGTCGATGTGTCTTCGTTCGGTTTCGTTGCTCTGGTGGTGACTACGGCGGGTTCGTCCAGCATCATCCCGCGAGTGACAGGTTTCGGAAAGCGAATCACCGCCTAAAGAAAAGGATTCAATCATGGCAACTCGATATGCCGTACCGTCCTCCGATAACTGGGATTGGGGCAACACCGCGAACTGGTCCGCCTCTGACGGCGGGGCTGGCGGTGCGTCCGTTCCGACGACTGGCGACACGGCCATTCTCAAACAGGGTGCGTTCAACCTCGGCACGTCCAACCTCAATCAGTCGGCGGTCACGCTCGCCGCTCTGTACATCCTCGGCGGGTACGGCGGCACGCGATCGGGTATCTCCATCCCGACCGGGGCGAACCCGCTCCAGATCAGTGCAACCCTTCTCACGATCCAGTCTGAACGCATCACGAACATTCACCTGTCCGGTGCGTTCACGACAATCGACTGCAAGCAACTCAGAAACGGAACGCTCACAGTTTCTGGCGGAAGCGTGACGACGTTCATCGGAGGCAACACCGGCACGGTCATCATTGGTGACGACGTGGAACTCACGACGTTCATCAATGCGGGCATGGCGTTCGAGATCTACCCCGACGCGACCAGTGCTGGCGACCTCGACGTTATCCTTTCGGCAAGTGCGAAGGGGTACAGTCAACGCAAGATTTCCACGGGGAACATCGACGGCGACCTCACGCTCAAAGACGCGGCCACCATCGCGATCTCGTCCGGGTCTACGAAGGTGGTCGTCGGAAGCGGCGGCAAACTCAGGCTCAACAACTCGGGTGCAATGGGCATCGTTCACGCCTTGAAGAACTCGCTCATCACCACAAAGGGAACTCCGGGATTTGGCACGCCACCCACGCTAGATACTCTGTACTACCACGAAGGTGCGAACATCGACATTCCGCCCGCTACGCTCACCATCACCACGAAGACGGGTGCCGGGTTTGACTTCGGTTCCGGTCCCGTTACCGTGATCTAATGCCGAACATTCTGGTAACTGATCGCAAGTGGGTAAGGGTGGGGCGACGGATCGCTTTGGCGACGCCGGAGTGTCGTGCCCGTTGTTGCAACGGATGCCCCCTGTGGCGTCTGCTTTCGCTCTGCGACACTTCTCCGCGATGCGACGGCTCACCGCCCCCTGTGCTGTACGCGTGGATCTGCGAGACGGTGACGTGCCTTGACGGGTCGCCGTTGACCATCGGGCAAGTCGTCCTGATTGACGGCGTGTGCTGGACGGTGGGTATCCAGACAACAACGTCTCCACCGCCAGAGGACTACATCATCTCCGGGCTTGATCCGGTCCAGTGCGTGAGCGGGTGCGATGATGAGGCGTGCCCGCCACCGAACATATGGTATCGCGGCATCCCGTGCAACCAGTCGAACCCGGAGATGTGGTTCTGCGGCATCACGCAGTGCGGGATCTACAACGACGGGAGAGGGTGCTACAAGGTGGACCCGGCGTTGGGTGGAGGACCACTCCCGCCAGGTGCCCTATACGCCAACGGAGGCACGCTCTACACCAACTGCTGTACGTGCGAGAGCGGGTGCCGTGTGTGCCCGCTGGTTGGAGGCGATGTCAACGACATCGAGTGCTACCCGATCGAGTTGTCCAACCAGACGTGCTGCCGGTCTGATCGGGCGTGCATTCGCCTGCTCAGGTATCGCGGGACGCAGATCCTCTCGATTCAGGGCGTGCAGTTCCTCACCATCATCAACGAAGCGGTGAACCCGACTACCAACCCTGACGGAAGTGTGACGTGGCTCATTCGGAACACCCTCCTGTTCCCCAACCAGCCTCCGCAAACACAGATCTTGTTCGGGGCACAGATCACCTACGGCTGCGGCCTGTGCCCAGCGTGGACGTTCCGTGCCCCGCGTGTGTACCTTGACTCAGGGTTCACGGGAGGCGGCACGTACACCGAAGAGTGTCGCGGATATCCTGACGGCGGAGATGGCCAGAGCGTCGTTGTGTCGGGTTGGTCCAACAACTCGTGGACGTGCGATCGACAGGTTCAGGATGTTACGTACACCTACACTGACACCGTGAACCAGCGGTTCTTCGTCACCCGCTTCGAGTTCGAGGCGGTAATCGAGGACGACGACGGGGGCGTGTGTGCGGGCCGGTGCCTCGGTCGCGGCGTCAGTGCCCAGCGTCGGGCTGCGACGGGTGCGGGGTGTTCGGGGTGCGGGAAGGGGGCTGGTCTTGTTCGAGTTCTTTGAGTCTGTTGTCTAGGTTCCCACATCGAATGATGAGCAGAATAATCAGAACTGACTTGACAACGAGCGAAGCCGCAATATACGTATTGAACCCAGATTCGTTCTTGTCCTTCACGGGAGTCTCCTTTGTCTCAATGGTGGCACATGCTCAACGGGGCTACGAAGTGGCTGACGGGTACGCGGTCTGCTCCGATGGTGGCCCAGCACCGTGCCCGAGTCTGTTCCGAGTGCCCGCACATGCAGGTCCACACGGCTGATTCT
>Ga0209174_10002729_pt1 | contig 11489 bp, 9 predicted proteins | sample JI91814BDNA_FD_187505 | JGI IMG/M metagenome (GOLD analysis project Ga0209174, IMG submission 187505) | Wastewater effluent complex algal communities from Wisconsin, to seasonally profile nutrient transformation and Carbon sequestration -... | ecosystem: Engineered > WWTP > Effluent > Algae...
TGCCGATCAGTTCGCTGTCATCGAGGTGGACCCGGAGAACCCGGTCAAGATCCACCGCTTCCGGGAAAAGCCGACGGACGCGGTCGGCCTGCCCGACGCGCCCCATGAGGTGCTGGCCTCCATGGGCAACTACGTCTTCGACGCCGACGTCCTCGTCGACGCCGTGACCAAGGATCACGATCTCGAGGGCAGCAAGCACGACATGGGCGGCGACATCGTGCCCGCCTTTGTGTCGCAGGGTGGCGGCTACGTCTATGACTTCAAGAAGAACGAGGTCGACGGGGCCACCGATCGCGACCGCGGCTACTGGCGGGACGTCGGGACGCTGGAGTCCTACTACGAGGCCAACATGGACCTCGTCAGCGTGCACCCGGTCTTCAACCTCTACAACTACGACTGGCCGCTGTTCACCAGCTATGGCGCACTGCCGCCGGCGAAGTTCGTGCACGGGCACCACAACCGGTTCGGTGAGGCGCTGAACTCCATCGTCTCCCCCGGGACCGTCATCTCTGGGGCCCGGATCACCGGGTCCGTCGTGGGGCCGAAGGTCACGGTGCACAGTTACACCGAGATCGCCGACTCAGTGATCATGGACGGCGTCGACATCGGCCGCAGTTGCCAGATCCGCAAGACGATCCTGGACAAGGACGTCAGAGTCCCCGAGGGCACCTCGATCGGCTTCGACCTCGATCACGACCGGGCTCGTGGCTTCACGGTCACCGACACCGGGCTCGTCGTCGTCGGCAAGGGGCAGACCGTCACTCCCTGACGAACGCCCCTGACAGACGGACACGCGTGCGCCCGGAGGGTCGGCGCGGCATACGGTGTGGATCGTGCAGATCCATCGACCCGACCGCCTCGCCGCACTCCGGGCGCAGCCGCGTCTCCTGCTGGTCAGCGATGTCGACTCGACGTTCATCGGTCAGGAAGTCATCGAATTGGTGGCCGCCTTCGCCGGCACACAGGCCGAGGTCGCGGCGGTCACCGAAGCGGCCATGCGCGGCGAGCTGGACTTCGCCGAGTCGCTGCGGGCGCGAGTCGCGACGCTGGCCGGGTTGCCGGTGGGAGTGCTCGCTGAGGTCCGCGAGCAGGTGATGCTCACTCCCGGCGCGGCCGAGTTGGTGAAATGGTGCCGGTCCACCGGACATGCCTTCGGTCTGGTGTCTGGGGGATTTCACGAGGTGATCGATCCGCTGGCGGCGGTGATCGGCATACGACATGTGCGGGCGAACCGGTTCGAGATCGAGGATGGTCGCCTGACCGGGCGGGTCCTGGGGGATATCGTCGATCGCGCGGCCAAGGCGGAGACACTGCGGACGTATGCCGCGGCCGAGCACCTCCCGACGCACGCGTGCGTCGCGATCGGTGACGGGGCCAATGACCTCGACATGATGGCGGCTGCCGGGCTCGGGGTGGCCTTTGCCGCCAAGCCGGTCGTCGCAGCCGCGGCCGATGTGGCCCTGCCCGGGCCCCGACTAGATGACCTGATCGCCGTGATTGCGGCCGACTCGTCGGGGGCTACCGTAGAGTCGTCACAGGCTCAACTACGCTGACGCAATGGCATCGCCCTCCACGCCTGTGCCCACCCTGCTGATCATCGGCGGTGCCGAGGATCGGCGCGGCAAGGCCCGCATCCTGCGCCGGTTCGTCAAGTTGGCCGGGGGCAAGAACGCCTCCATCGTGATCATCCCGACGGCGTCGTCGTTCCAGAGCGAGGTCGTGTCGGCATACGCCAAGTTGTTCATGAAGATCGGCATCACCGGATGGGATGTCGTCAACCCGCAGACGCGGGCACAGGCCTCCGATCCGGCCGGGGTGGCCGCCTTGGACGCGGCGACCGGGATCTTCATGAGCGGCGGATCGCAGCTGCGACTCAGCCAGATCTTCGCAGGCACTCCCATGGGCGACGCGATCCACCGCGCGCACCGGCGGGGGGCCGTGATCGGTGGGACCTCGGCGGGTGCCTCGATCATGAGCGAGTTCATGATCTCGCTCGGCGACGAAGGGGTGACGCCGAGGCAGCGTACGAGCCAGATGAGCCACGGCCTCGGCCTGCTCAAGGGCTTCGTGGTCGACCAGCACTTCGCCCAACGCCAGCGGTATGGCCGATTGATGTCGCTGATCTCGATGTCCCCCAACCTCATCGGCATCGGGATCGACGAGGACACCGCGCTGGAGGTTCAGGACGGCAAGCGCGCCGTGGTGCACGGGCGCGGCGGGGTGTATGTCCTCGACTGCCGCTCGGCGATCACGGACGCCCCCGAGGCGCGCTCCGGGGCACCGTTATTGGTCTCCGGTGCAGTCGTGCACAGCCTTCCGGCAGGGGCTACGTTCGACCTTGAGAAGTTGGTGCTCGTCGATTTCGTCGAGAAGCACCCCGATGTCGGCATCACCATCACGGTGGCCCAGTCGAGTCGGGTGTGATCTCGGCAAGGTCGGTTCACCGGCAAGGCCTGCTAGTCCCCGTGTTCGTCCCCCACCGAGTTCGGAGTCATCGATGAGCCAAGATCGACCCACCCCCACTGGACCGGCAGCGCCGGATCTGCGCATCCTCGAAGAGCGCGTCTACCGCGGCGGCAATATCTGGTCCTACGATCCGGCCGTTCACCTCGTGGTGGATCTCGTTGTGCTGGAGGGGTATCCGACCGACACACTGCCCGGCTTCACCGACGGCCTCTTGGAACTCGTGCCCGGGTTGGCCAACCACTCCTGCTCCCGAGGACGCGAAGGCGGATTTGTCGAGCGGCTGCGCGAAGGCACCTGGCTGGGGCATGTCGCCGAGCATGTCGCCCTCGCGTTGCAGCAGGAGGCGGGGCATGACCAGCGCCGCGGCAAGACCCGCATGGTGAAGGGTCGCCCGGGCGTCTACAACGTCGTCTACGGCTACACCGACGAAGGGGTGGGGCTCTCGGCGGGGCGGCTGGCCGTGCGACTGATCAACCACCTGATCGCCCCCGACGAGGAGTTCGACTTCGCCGAGGAGTTCGAGTACTTCCTGAGGCGGGCCGAGCGGACCGGCTTCGGGCCGTCGACGCAAGCGATCCTCGAAGAGGCGATCAGCCGGGACATCCCCTACATCCGACTCAACTCCGGGTCGCTGGTGCAACTCGGTCAGGGCGTGCACGCGCAACGGATCCGCGCCACCATGACCTCCCGCACCGGCGCGCTCGCCGTCGACCTCGCCGGTGACAAGGACATGACCATCAAGTTGCTCGGGTCCGCCGGCCTCCCGGTTCCCAAGCAAGAAACGTGCCGGACGGAAGAGGGCGCGGTCGAGGCCGCGCGCGGCATACGGTTCCCGGTTGTGGTCAAGCCGCTCGACGGCAACCACGGCCGCGGAGTGGGTCTCAACCTGATGAGTGACGATGAGGTGCGCGCCGCGTTCGCCGTGGCGAAGCAGGAGTCACGCGGGGGCTGGGTGATCGTCGAGTCGTATATCACCGGCAAGGACTACCGATGCCTGATCATCGACGGACGGATGCGGGCCATCGCCGAACGTGTGCCCGCGCATGTCATCGGGGACGGCACCCATACGATCGAGGAACTGGTGGCCATCACCAACGCCGACCCGCGGCGCGGGGTGGGCCACGAGAAGGTCCTCACCCGGATCAGCGTCGACGAGGCGGCCATCGAGCGGGTCGCCGATCAAGGGTTCACGATGGAGTCCGTCCCCGAGCCAGGGACCATGGTCAAGCTGGCGCTGACCGGAAATATGTCGACGGGCGGCATCTCGATCGACCGGACCTTCGAGGCGCACCCCGACAACGTCGAGATCGCCGAGGAGGCCGCGCGGATGATCGGCCTAGACGTCGCCGGGATTGATTTCATCTGCCCCGACATCACCCAGCCGGTGCGCGAGACCGGGGGCGCGATCTGCGAGGTGAACGCGGCACCGGGCTTCCGCATGCATACGCATCCGACCGTGGGGGAGCCGCAGTTCATCGCCAAGCCGGTGGTGGATCTGCTCTTCCCGCCCGGGGCGCCGTCGCGCGTGCCGATCGTGGCAGTGACCGGCACTAACGGCAAGACGACGACGTCGCGAATGATCGCCCACATCTTCAAGGAGACCGGCAAGAAGGTCGGAATGACCTCGACCGATGGTGTCGTCATCGACGAGCGACTCGTGATCAAGGCCGACGCGTCCGGGCCGCGGTCGGCGCGGATGGTGTTGCAGAATCCGCGGGTCGAGCTGGCCGTGATGGAGGTCGCACGCGGCGGCATCCTGCGGGAGGGCCTCGGATATGACCGCAACGACATCGCGGTCGTGACCAATATCGCGCCCGACCACTTGGGCATGCGTGGCATCGACACGCTGGAGCAGCTCGCCGATGTGAAGGCGGTCATCGTCGAGGCGGTGCCCCGCAACGGTTTTGCGATCCTCAACGCGGACGACCCGCATGTGCGAGAGATGCGCAATCGGTGCTCCGGTTCGGTGATCTGGTATTCGATTCAGCCGCCGGACAGCCCCGAGCGGGCCTTCATCGAGAAGCGACTGCGCCGGGGTGGGCGCGCGTTGGTGCTGGACCCGACGGATCGCGGGGACATGATCGTCATCAAGGACGGCGCCCGGACGATGCAGTTGGCGTGGACGCACCTGCTGCCGTCGACGTTCGGCGGTACGGCGATGTTCAACGTGGCCAATGCCATGGCTGCGGCCGGTGCGGCCTTCGCCGCGGGGGTTGGCCTGCACGAGATTCGGCAGGGGTTGCGGACGTTCACCACGAGCTACTACCTCTCCCCCGGCCGGATGAACCTCATCAACGTGCGCGGCACCGAAGTCTTCGTCGACTACTGCCACAACGCGCCCGGTATGGAGGTGATGGGCACGTTCGTCGAGAAGTACGCCGACGCCAAGGCCGTCACCTCCGAGTGGGGCAAGATCAGCCGCATCGGCATGGTCGCGACGGCCGGCGATCGACGTGACCAGGACCTGCGCGACCTCGGCGCGGCGGCGGCTAAGTTCTTCGACGTGATCGTGGTGCGCGAGGACGAGCGCCTGCGCGGGCGCAAGCCTGGCGAGTCCGCGGCGCTGATCATCGAGGGCGCGAAGGCAGCCCAGGAAGCCGGTGGTGCCCGGGTGCGCCAGATCGAGGAAGTCCTCGACGAGGTCGCGGCGGTTCGCCACTGCGTGGCGCGGGCCAACCCCGGAGACATCGTGGTGCTGTGCGTCGATAACCACGCCCGCGTCGTCTCCGAGTTGGAGTCGATCACCCAGGCGGCCCAGGCGCGGGCCAACGAGCGCGGCGGGGACCTCGACGTCGAGTGACCACTTTGGGTCGGCGCGCTGGGCCGAAGCGGCCCAGTGGCGTGGCCGACGTGGCGTGCAGACGTGGCGATCGAGCTCCGATACTTCGCGGGGACCCCGTCCACTACTTTCGTGACACGGGCCTAGCAGCAGTTCCTCGGGGTGCCCGGGAGCGGAGGTCGTCGGCGTAGCGGGTGAGGGCGGCGCGGTAGAGGTTGGCGTCGTCGTCGGTGGCGCGGGCCAGCAGCGCGTCGATCAGGTCGGCGACCACGGCGTCGGGCTGCCCCGCGTCCAGCCGGGCCAGGGCGCGAAAGGCCGCGACCGCCGCGCTCTCCGGGCGCTCCGCACCGAGGGCGTCCAGCAGCGCGATCGCCTCGGCGAAGCGGTCAAGATTGCGCAAACTGGAGGCCAGCTGAATCCGGGCGCGGTGGCGGTGCGGCTCGGGGAGGCCGCCGGCGAGGGCTCCCTCATACAACGGGACCGCCTCGGTCTCGCGACCGGCGGCATCCAGGGCACCCGCGAGCTCGTATGCCGCGCGCGCGTCCCCCGGCATCTGCTCACGGAGCGTCGTTGCCGCCGCCACCTGTGCCTCCCCGACGAGTCTGCCGAGGGCGTCGAAGGCATCTTCGCGCTCGTGTTTGCCTTGGGCCCGAACGACTTTGCGCCGGATATCGGCGGCACCGTCCGGCGTAGCGCCCTGACCGGCGAGCCACTCCACCGCAGCCGTCCGCTGCTCGTGCGTCATGATCGCGATGACGTCGCCGTCGGCGGCGTGCTCGGCCAGCGCCGTGAGGGCGGCGAGTTCAGTGGGGTGGCTGGGTGCGTCGCCCACCCCGGCCAGGGCCAGTCCGGCGCCGAAGTGCACCTCGAACTCGGCCAGCGTGCGGCCCCGCAGGTAGTGCTCCTTGTGGGCGATGACCACGTGGTCGGCGCGCTGGCCGGCGATCTGGCCCAGCGCCGCCAGGATGTCGTCGGTGCGGTCACCGGCGGTTCCGAGCGCCAGGAATACCCGGCCTCCCGGGGCAGCCAAGCCACGCGCCACGTCGAGCAGAGCGGCGAGGCCGGCCTCGTTGTGCGCCAGGTCGAGGATCACCGAGGCGCTGCCTCCGGTCACCGGCAGCGAATAGATGTTCATCCGGCCGGGGTTGAGCCGGTCGTCGGGGTTGAAGGTCCGCAGCGCCTCTTGGACCGCCGCGCGGGGCAACCCGAGCCCAAGCCCAGCAGCGGTGGCCGCCAGGACATTGGCGATGTTGTGGACCGAGAGCCCCGACAGAGTCGCCGGCACGTCCGTCAGCGGGGCGATCTTTACGGTGCCACCGCCGGGCTCGAGGATTGTGATATCGCCGTCGCTGACAGTGATTCCCCGGCCGCCGGCGTCCAGGGCGGCCCGCAGCGCCGGTGTGGTGGGATCCAGCGCGAACGCCCAGGGCCGGCCTTTGGACCGCGCCTGCATCGCCCAGACCCGCGGATCCTCACCGTTGAGGACCGTCCAGCCGTCCGGCTTGGTGACCGTCGTGACGATCGCCTTGACTTCGGCCAGTTGGTCGAGCGTGTCGATTCCCTGCAGCCCCAGGTGATCGGCCGAGACGTTTGTGACGACCGAGACGTCGTTGTGGGTGACGCCCATCCCTTTCAGGAGCAGCCCGCCGCGCGCCGTCTCCAGCACTCCGATCTCCAGACCAGGGCTTTCCAAGACGCCGCGGGCACCGGCCGGGCCGGAGTAGTCCCCGGGCTCCACCATCTGCCCCATCACGACGACCCCGTCGGTCGAACTCCAGGCGGTCGTCTTGCCCGCGGTCATACACATATGGGCGAGCAAACGCGTCGTCGTCGTCTTGCCGTTGGTCCCGGTGATCGACGCAACCGGCACCTTCGGGGTGATCGCACTGGGCCGACTGCCCGAGCGGGCAGCCATCATCTCCTCGGCAATCGCGGTGCCCAGTTCGGCGGGGTTACCCCCGGCCAGCACGTCCGTCAGGAAGCCCGCCAAAGACTCGCCGAGGATCCAGGCGCGGCCGCGGCGGCGCCACACGGCTGCCACGACCACGTCCTGCGGGGACGCCCCCGAGCGGACCCGAACACCCACGCGGGAGGTGCCCGCCGCGCGCGCGATCGTCCGAACCGACTGTTGCGCAACGCGACCGAGGAACGCACGCCGCTGAACCGAGCCCGGCTCGCCCACGCGAGCGCGCATCCCGAGCGCGTCCGCGACCGCCTTGACCGAGGCCGTCGGTGCATCCAGGTAGCCCGGCATCGACAGCATGACCTTCACGGCCGGCTTGGTGAAGTAGAGGTTCGGGCCCTCGAGGAGCCGAACCTCCTCGGTCACAACAGGTTCGGTCACAACAGATTCGGTCACAACAGATTCGGTCGCGGGCGGTTCGGTGGTGCCGGTGTCACTCACGGGCGTTATTGCCCCATGGCGTGGACGCCGCCGTCAACGTGGACGATCTCGCCCGTCGTCGCCGGGAACCAGTCCGAGAGCAGGGCAACGCACGCCTGCGCCGCGGGCAGCGGATCGGAGACATTCCAGCCGAGGGGGGCGCGCTCGTCCCAGATTCGCTCGAACTGCTCGAAACCGGGGATGGACTTCGCGGCCGTAGTCCGAATGGGACCGGCGGCGACGAGATTGCAGCGAACTCCCTTGGGCCCCAGGTCTCGGGCCAGGTAGCGATTCGTCGACTCGAACGCGGCCTTCGCCACCCCCATCCAGTCGTAGACCGGCCACGCGAACTTCGCATCGAACGTCAAACCGACGATCGAGCCGCCCTCGGCCATCAGCGGCAGCCCCGCGACCGCGAGCGCTTTGAGGCTGTAGGACGAGACCTGCAAGGCGGTGGCGACGTCCTCCCACGTGCCTTCGAGGAAGTTGAACGCGCCCTGCGGCGCAAACCCGATGGAGTGCAGGATGCCGTCGAGAGAGTCGGTGTGTTCGCGCAGCCGCTCGGCGAGGCTGTCGAGATGCTCCTGGTTGGCGACATCCAACTCGACCACCGGCGGCGTGCTGGGGAGCCGCTTCGCGATCGTCTGCGTGATCTTCATCGTCCGGCCGAACGACGTCAGAATCACCGATGCCCCCTGCTCCTGCGCGAGCTTGGCGACGTGGAACGCGATCGAGGAGTCCATCAGGACCCCGGTGATCAGGAGGGTCTTGTCTTTCAGCAGCATTCCGATCCTTTCGTATGCCGTGCGCTCGCTCCCGACGGGAGCCTCGCCGAGCGTTGGGGGTGCGGGAAGCGGGGGGGTCAGTGCCCCATGCCGAGGCCACCGTCCACGGGGATGACCGCCCCGGAGATATAGGCGGCGTCGTCGGAGGCGAGGAAGACAACGGCGGCAGCGACCTCGGCCGGGGTGGCGAACCGGCCCGCCGGGATGGCCGCCTTGTAGGCCTTCTGCCGGTCCTCGGGAAGCTCCGCCGTCATCTCGGTCTCGATGAACCCCGGCGCGACGACATTGGCCGTGATGCTGCGGCCTCCGAGTTCGCGCGTGATCGAGCGAGCCAAGCCAACCAAGCCGGACTTGCTGGCGCTGTAGTTGGTTTGACCGGGGCCGCCATAGAGGCCGACGACACTGGAGACGAAGACCAGTCGGCCGAAGCGCTTCTTGATCATCCCGGCGCTCGCCCGACGGGCGCACCGGAACGAGCCGGCGAGGTTGGTGTCGATAACGGCCTCGAAGTCGGCGTCCGGCATCCGCATGAGCAGGCCGTCCTTGGTGATGCCCGCATTGGCGACCACGACTTCCACCGGCCCGCCGAACTTCGCCTCGGCCGCGCCGAAGGCGGCGTCGACGGAGGCGGTGTCACTGACATCGCCGGCGACCGCCTCGAGGTCCTCCGGAGCCTCGCCCGAGCGGGACATCACGACCACATGATGGCCGGCATCGCGCATCGCCACGGCGATGGCCAGCCCGATCCCTCGATTGCCGCCGGTCACCAAGACGTTACGTGCGGTCATACTCGGCCTTCCGTCGCATGGGTGCTGCCCGTCACCTCTGAACCTAGTGGACGGCGCGGTCGACTGCATCGCCCGGGCGCGGCATACGCTGGGTTGGTGAGTAGGGAGCCGAGCACCGTCCAGTCGGTGACCTCTGCCCACGAGAGCCTGGCCGAGGAGCAAAGCGCTCGGATCAAGAAGTACCTCATCACGATGGCGATTCGCACCGCCTGCTTCATCCTGGCCGTCGTCCTGACCGGCTGGATGCGGTGGACCGCCGTCGCCGGAGCCGTTCTCCTGCCGTATGTCGCCGTGGTGCTGGCCAATGCGGTCAAACCGAGGGCGGCCGGGTCGGTGCAGGAGGTCACCGAAGTGGTGCCCTTGCTGCGCGCCGAGGCGGAGACCTTGGAGGGCCAGGTCGTCGAGCACCGCGACTAGCGGCCTCAGCCGCCGATCGCGCTCATGGGGCGGTCGGGTTGGTGGAAGTCCGGGCTGCCGATGCCGTGCCCTCGGGCCTTGCGCCACATCTCGCCGCGAATGATGCCTTCGAGGTCGTCGTCGGTTGCACCAGCCCGCAGGGGCGTGCGCAGGTCTGACTCGGAGTTGGCAAAGAGGCAGTTGCGCAGTTGCCCATCGGCGGTCAGGCGGACGCGGTCGCAGGCCGCACAGAAGGGTGCGCTGACGCTGGCGATGATGCCGACGGTGTGCGGGCCGTCGTCGATCAGGAACCTCTCGGCCGGGGCACTCCCCCGCCCGTCGAGAGGAGTGAGTCGATAACGCTGCTCCAGCTCCGCACGGATCTCGGCGGCCGTGACCATGGTGGCGGCCTGCCACTCATGACCGGCGTCGAGCGGCATCTGCTCGATGAAGCGGAGTTCGTAGTCGCGCTCGATGCACCAGGCCAGCAGATCGGCGACGTCGGCGTCGTTGACTCCGCGCATCGTGACGGCGTTGACCTTGACCGGAGTCAGTCCGGCGTCGTGGGCGGCCTTGAGCCCGGCTTCGACGTCGGCCAATCGATCCCGTCGCGTCAGGGAGAGGAACTCCTCCCGGTCGATCGTGTCGAGGGAGACATTGACCCGGTCGAGCCCGGCCGCCTTCAGCGGGGCGGCCAAGCGTTCGAGGCCGACGCCATTGGTCGTCATGGCGATCGTCGGGCGCGGGTCGAGTTCACTGATTCGGCCGATCAGCGACACCAGCGATCGGCGCAGAAGCGGTTCGCCGCCGGTGAGCCGGACTTGGCGCACGCCGAGCCGGACAAACAGCGCGATCAGCCGGACCATCTCGTCATCGGTGAGCATGTCCGGTTTGGGCAGCCACGGCAGACCTTCGGCGGGCATGCAGTAGGTGCACCGCAGATTGCAGCGGTCGGTCACCGATACCCGCAGATCCTTGGCGATGCGCCCGAAGGTGTCGACCAGCGGACCGTCCGCGCCGGGAGGCGCGCTCGGGCGCACCGTCGGCAGCGGGAGGTCGGTCATGGCGTCCACTCTAAGTTGTTACGGTTGCCGGGTGCTCCGCCGCGTGTTCACCCTCCGCTGGTTGGGTGCTCTTCTCCTCGCGGCGCTGTGGTCGGTCGCGGCATATCACCTCGGCCATTGGCAGTATGACCGCCACCTCGCCAAGGTCGAACGCAACGAGCGGATCGATGCCCACTATGGCGCCGCGCCCGTGCCGCTGACCAGGGTGCTCGCGGCGACTCCCCTGCCATTGGCGGCCGAGTGGACCCACGTCACCGCGACCGGAACGTATGGCGAGCAGCGACTCGTCGTGCGCGGGCGCACAGTGGACGGCGAGGTGGGGTATGAGGTGCTAGCCCCGTTCCGGGTCGACGGCGCCATCGTGGTGGTCGACCGCGGCTGGATTCCGCAAGGCCAACGTGGGGCGAGCGACGTGCCGGTCGTCGCTCCCCCGCCGGCTGGCGAGGTCACGTTGACCGGGTGGGTGCGGGTCGGAGAGCAGTCCCGTGGCAAGGCGAGCACCCCAGGGCAAGTCGCCAGCATCAACCTCGCGGACATCTCGGCTGCCATTGGCGAGCCTGTCCTCGGCGGTTATGTCATCCTGGAGAAAGACTCCGCGCCGGCGGGCGTCGGGCTAACGCCCGCGGTGCTGGGGCAACCCGACAAGGGTCTGGGGCCGCATCAGGCCTACGCCTATCAGTGGTGGATGACAATGCCGCTGGGATTCGTGCTGATCTACTTCGGCCTGCGCCGCGAACGTGACGCGGACGAGGACGCGCTCCCGGGGGCCCCGGCCCGCCCGGCCAAGCCGAAGAAGGTCCGGATTTGGGACGAAGAGGACGCCTGAGC
>Ga0209174_10002734_pt1 | contig 11480 bp, 14 predicted proteins | sample JI91814BDNA_FD_187505 | JGI IMG/M metagenome (GOLD analysis project Ga0209174, IMG submission 187505) | Wastewater effluent complex algal communities from Wisconsin, to seasonally profile nutrient transformation and Carbon sequestration -... | ecosystem: Engineered > WWTP > Effluent > Algae...
ATTATTGGCATTGGAGTCAGCAATTTTAGTGGCGGGTATTACTTGCCTGTCCGCAGGTTTGATGTTGGGCTGGGCTGCCTCGTACAGCACCAAATGGCGCACCGTGCTGCGGATTTTGTCGCAGAAATTGCGCGTAAAAAGTTAATCACCTTCAATGGTGCGTTTGATTTGCCTTGGTCTGAGGCTGAACTAGCCGTACAAGGCCTGCTTGAGGCATTGTACTGTGACGTACTACTGCTCAAACACACGATTGATGAAGAATTTCCCTTTAGACTAAAAGAAATTGCCGTGCAGGTGTTTGGCTATGGGGCCGCAGCGCAACAACGTGACCTGCAAGCCCAGCTTAAGGAGAGGGGTGCCGCAAAAGGCGAAATCTATAAGGCCGACTATCAACTAGTAGGCAAATACTGCATTCAAGATTGCATCTTAACTTTTAGGCTATACAAGCATTATGATGCAAAATTGGCTTCCGAAGGCTTGACAAAGTTTTTCTACGAAGACGAAGTTATGCCGCTTTACAAGTATGTAACTATTCCTATGGAGCAGCATGGTATTGCAATCAACGAACCTGCAATGCGGCAAGCGTTGGAAGAAATTACCTCCGACATTGCGGCCCTAGAGCAAAGCATTCAAGAGCAAATTAAACCGCATTTGGGACTGTTTACGAAGTGGTTTTTGAACAAAGATTATCCTTACGACCGCAATGGAAATTTTGCACAAGCAATTGCGGCGCACGCCGGGCTTGAGTTGCCCAAAACCAAAACTGGCAAGTTCTCACTTACCGCCGCTAATTTGCAAAAACTCCCAGACAGTTTGTATAAGCAAGTGCTGCTAAAGCAGGAGCATTTGCCGCAAGAAGAAATTCAACAAATTCAACTAAAAATGGCCTTTGAATACCGCGACATTGCAGGACTATTTAACTTGCAATCAAAGCACCATCTTAAAAAACTATTTTTTGACACACTCGGCCTCACGCCGTTAAGTACAACCGACCTCGGAAGTCCTCAAGTAGACGACGAATTTATTAGCTCGATTAAGCATCAATTTGTGTGGGCCAATGACCTGCATGTTTACAATAAACTGCAAAAGTTAAAAGCGACTTATATAGAGCGATTTTTGGAAAAATCCATCAACGGCATTTTCTATCCGTCGTTTTTTCAGCACCGAACCGTATCGGGCAGGCTTGCGGGCGATTTTCAACAACTTCCACGGCCAGTTAAAGATGGGAGTGAACATCCGCTAGTGACTAAATACACTAATATGATTCGGGCGTTTTTTGTGGCCCGTGAGGGACATGTTTTTGCAGATGCTGACTATGAGAGTGCAGAACCACGTATTTTTGCGCACGTGTCTGGCGACGAAGGACTTAAGCAAATTTATAAGGACAATAAAGACTTTTACTCTGAAATTGCAATTCGTACTGAGGCTTTAACGGGCTATAGCAGCATTAAATCTGAGCCAAATTATTTGGGCAAGCTTGCGCCGGAAAAAAGGCAGGATTCAAAAGGTTATAGCCTTGGAGTGCCCTATGGCATGACTGGCTACAAGCTGCAATTCGAGTTGAACATATCGCAGGAAGAGGCGGAGAAAAAAGTACAAGCCTATTTGAATGCGTTTCCAGGACTAAAAGCCTGGATGCAATCAACGCAAGAGTTGGTTGTTAAGCAAGGCTTTATTCGCACGTTAGGGGGCCGCATTAGGCATATGCCCCGCGCCCGCGAGCACTACAACCGTTATGGTTTGATGGTGCTAGACAGCCTACAGTTGTATAAAGACTATTCGCATGATGCTGACACTTACGAGCATATGAAAAAAGTACGTCGTGAACTTAAAAACTTCATTAATAACGCAGTGAACGTGCAAATTCAATCAACCGTGGCCAGCATGATTAATCGGGCCTCGATTGCAATTGCAAAGCAGTTTACAGTAGAAGGACTTTCGGCTAGGATTGTGGCCCAGATTCATGACCAGTTGATTGTCGAATGCCTTGAGGCCGACCGTGCTCGCGTAGCCGAAATCATGCAAGATAGAATGGAAAATACAATGAAGTTTGATGTGTATATTCCTGCTAAGCCCAATTTTGGCTATAACCTCAAGGAGTCTAAAGGTGCGTGACGACTCTATGGACGCTTTGCGGTATTTGTTGGCTACCATGTCGGGTATTAAGGCCTATGCAGACCTGGAGGCAATAAAAATACCAGCGGACTTTAAACTAGCATCAACAGAAATGACTGGCGTGTGGGACCTTATTTATGTTGACAATTCAAACGCCAATGTGGTAGCTTGTGAGTGTGGCGCAAAACATGTGCATTGGGCCCCTGACGAGCATTCTGATTGGTGTCCTGCAGCAATTTTCGGCCTCAAAAAGGAGAGCAAATGGTGAAACAGCTTTTAACAGCTTTGGTAGTTGGACTTGTAGCCGGAGCGGCCCTTTCATATTATTTGTTTCCGCAAGTTGAAACCCGCGAAGTGGTGAAGCAAGAAGTTGTGGTGCAAAACCGCGTCCGCACAATTATTAGGACGGTGGAGCGCCCAGACGGTAGCACCGAAACTACTGAAGAACGCACCGACAATAGCACCTCTACGGCACAATCTTCCTCCGAGAGTGTTAAGTATCGTACAAAGAATTGGAATGCCGCCGCACTAGCTACAGTTAGCCTGTCAAACTTGCAGCCGGTTTATGGGGCCGTGGTGCAACGTCGAGTGTTGGGCCCAGTTTTTGCGGGACTTACTGTGCGCGCAGATGGTGAGTTTGGGCTTAGTCTGGGGATGGAGTTTTAACATGAAGAAAGTATCAATACATGATTTTTTGGTTAACAACGGCGACCACGTATGGTATTATTGGTTAACAGATGAACTTTTGATTTGCCGAGTAAAGCCTGATGCAAAACGTACACATAATGTAAGTATAGCGTTTGGCGATGGCGATGAAATTCAACTTGGCCCTATAACGTATTTAGGAAAGCTTTAAAATGAAAGTAGTTATTTTCTTCAAGTCAGATAAAGGCGGCGACAACGCCACCCTAAACTATATGACCGTGGATGCGCAGCAATGGTGTGTGACAAATTCGTGCTTAGCCATCACTGTATCCAGTCAAACAACTCGCTACTATCCGTTAGTAAACATTGAATCGTTTAGCGAAGTGCTAGAGGGTGCCGAATGACAATTGCACAAAGAATAAAGCAAATTGAAGAATTGCAAGCCATAGAAATGCCATTCGAAGTTCGCAGGCTTATGGGTAAAGTTTCCATATATGGAGACCAACTAAGTTTAAGCGACAATGATTTGGATTTTGGCACCGTTAAAGAGTACCAAGATGCCCTGGGCTGGTTTGTAGAGCAACTTGGTGGTACAGTGAAATGGTCTAAAGCACAAAAGGAACCAAAAAAATGAAATTACGCACAATTCGTTATTCCGGCCTGCCCGTAGCACCAGAAAACTTAGCGGCCTATGATGCAGAATTCAAGGCCGCCTACGACAAAATTCAAGCAGACCACGCTCCCGACATGCTAGTGGTGCACCAAAAGCTTAAGGAGTTGGACGCCGAACTCACTGCTAAGTGGAGCAGCATTGCTGTAAGTGCGTTGCCGAAGTCCAAAAAGGGCTGGAAAAAGTTTTTGGAGCAATATGATGCGCCTATTATGGTGGCGCGGTCGTCCGAAGACGTGGACGAAGTGGTGTTGGTTATTATGGACACGCCACTCGCTTAATTACTGCAACTGAAATTTTAATCCAATGCTTGCCGTCTGCGCTTGCACGCTTTGAGCTTGTGAGGCGCAGTACGTGCTTATCATCGGCATTTATATTTGGGCATCCATAAGGTGCGCCCTGCACATGATACTTAGGCAAAAACAGCACATCTAATAGCCCTTTTTCGACGTTTGATAAATCTTCAGCCCGCGAACTTATTTCGCCCGCTTTGTTATATAACACATTTTGCGGATATTGGAAGTCAAACTTAACCACAAACGAATGCAGTTTAGGGTCGAAATATTCACGAACTTCTTTTAACTTTTTTTGCACAACTTTTTGCGAAAGTGCCTGCACTGCGGCCAATTCCCAGTCTTTATACTCAGGAGTTTTGTAGCGGCGGTCTCGTGCATACATACGATTTACGCTAAGTGGCTCAATAGGAAGGAAAAAACTTACTCTCATATAGGTGCTTTATTGGTAGATTAAGGCCTAATAAACATAAAAAAGCCCCACAGGGAACCTGTGAGGCCTAAAGGTAGAACGAAAGGGGTACTTGTAGACTACCTCAGGCTAGACTATTTGTCAACTTCTTTTTCACCATTAAGTGAAATTTCTTGGTCGTTTAAGTCGATTTTGGCAGACGTGAGTTTTTTAAGCATGTAGAAAATCATGCACAGAGCAAAAAAGGTCATAGTAGTCAAGCAGGGTATGAGTAATGAGGGCCAAATATGCAGCAAAACCACACTTGCGCACGTAAGCACGAAACTAACGTAGGCAATTAGCAGGCGAAATGATTGTTTGCCTTCGGCAGGGTCGTAGGCTTGGGGCAGACTTAGACCATGTTTGCGCCAAGCGGCAAAAAGTGCTTTAATTTGGCTCATGAACGCGCCTTGAAAATTTTTGCACCCTTGACTTCCTGCGCTCCTTTATCTCTTAACATTTCAGCTGCAGATTTACCCCGCTTGGAAACTGCTTCCAAAAAGTTTTCAAGTTTTGCTTTACGTGCAAGTTTTGTAATTTTGTCTAGGTCAACAACTTTGTTGGCAAGCTTTGCAGCACCGGCCATGTCGCCAACTTTGCCAGCCACTTTTGCCAATTTTCCAACGGGCACCAAGTTTGTAGGGTCGGCAAATACTTCTGCAAGCGCCACTGCACCAGCTTTACCTGCATTACCAATTGCAGAGTCTTCAGGCACTCCCAATTTTTCTGCAGCAGCTTCCACTAGATTATGCGCGGTATTTTCGCTAGATTCTTCGTCCGCCTTCACGCCTAGTTTGTCGGCAGCAAATGCAAATAATTTACGTTGCGGATAGCTTAGGGCACGAGCGGTGCGGCCTAGTGCGGACTTATCATTTTTACCAGCAAATTCCGCGCCCTCATCCGGCACCGTACTCGACACAGTATCACCTTCGGCGTTCAGCATTTTTTCTGCTTTTTGACGACGAAATCGTTCTGCCAAGGCTTCTTTGTCTACAGACGGCATGTCTGGCTTTTTACTGCCGTATACTGTTTCGAGAAGTTGTTCGGCACCTTCGGGAGTGTCGGCAGAAAGTTTTTTACCGCCTTCAAGTGCAATTTCAGAGCCTTTAGCAGACTTTTTAAGCACTCCACGCGGTGCTTTGAATTTGGATAAAATTTTAGCAGCTACTTCACTCATACATATGCTCCACTGGGCCCTTTAGGCCTTAATACTCCAATAAATTGCCGCAACTGCGACTAAAGTTCCAATCAGCCAAGTTGCCAATTTCAAAGCACCCCTCACTTGTTGTACGTGCGAAGAAATGGGCAACAGTTCTTCCTCTACTTGCGTGGTGCGGGCAATGTGAAATTCTAACTCAGAATTATACTTAGCCAACAACACATCTATGCCATTTAGTCGGCTGTCGATTGCGTCAATTTTATTCTCTATGCGAGTTAGCTGCTTGTCTTGCATACTATCCAACAGGCCTGGACAATTGTAAGGCCAATTTCATCGCCTGCTGTAACTGACGCTTTTCTGCATCAGTAAGTTCGGCTAAAGGTTTTTGCAGTAAAGCCAAAGCTTGTTGTTTAGTTAGCATATTAAACCAAATCTACCCAAGCGCCGTTTTCATAGCCTTGGAATTTGTTAGTAGTTGAATTATACAGCAGCATTCCATTCACGGCAGTAAGGGCATCACGTTGAGTGGTGGTCATGCGACTGAGTAGGGCTGCTTTAGTTGTAGATTTAATTTCTAGGGCCACACTCGTGTTTGTAACTGTGTCATCACTACCTGCTGTGCCGCCAATTAACAAGTTACCAGCAAAATAGTTGTTCACGCCGGGCGATTCGTAAAATCCCCAAGTAGTGGTGCCCGGGTCGCCAAATGGAAGGTCGAACTTGTACCCAGACATGCGCGTAACGGCAGTTATTCCGTTAGGAATTGCAATACTACGACATAAATCAAGATTGGCGATGGTTCCGCCGCCTGCTGCACCGTCCATAGAAAGTGCAAAAGTAGCGCCGGATAATTGGTCAATAGTAGAGCCTGCGCCCATAGTTACTACTGCCGGTAAGGCCAATGCAGCCACACCAACTAAAGAAGTGGTGACGGTGGCGTTGTCGCCAATAGTAAGCAACATGGCAGTATTGATGCCCAGAGTGTCGCCGTTGGCAATAGTGGCACTGGCAGCAACAGTCGGATTTGACACTAGCCCATGAATAGAGGCCGGAGTGCCACCACCATCAACAATTGCTTGGGATGCAAACGCACTAAGCTTACCAATACTAAGAGCGCCGCCAAAAGTTAGGGAGCCAGTAATATCAACATCACCATCCAACCATGCGGCCAATATGCGACCAGGATTTTCTCCATTTGCAAAATTTGTCGGCCCAAAAACCACTTGTGGGTCGCCTGCCGTACCAGTAATTACTGCATTTATAGCAGTGGCTGCTTGACTAGCATCCCACGCGGCTTTCACTTGAGTGGCAGTAGAAACTCCTGTTTCAATTTGCACTTCAATTGCATTGCCTAGTATAGTAACTACTTCGGCTCCTGCAGTAGCGCCAGGTGTATATTCTAAAGTATAGGCGTTGTTGTCGCCTGCAGCAATAAATGTGTAGGTAATGTCTTGCTCTACTAAGTCCGACTGTACGCCCGCATACGGCGTAACATTGTCCATACTAACGTTCAGTCCAGCAGCATATCTAGCAGAAGTAATGGTAGGATTAATGTTTACGCCCTGATAGTAGCCATTAGAGTTGAACGTACCAAATGTCCCACTAAGCGCCAGCCCAATATAGCCTGCGTTGCCGGTAAAAGTCGTAATGTTGGGATTAAGGTTTACACCGACGCAATTAGTGTTGTTGTTGATGCTAAGAATGGTGGGACTAAAACTAGCAGAAGTGTAGTTGGGGGATGCACATCCAATATTATTGCCATCATAAAAGGCGGTAATATTTGTTAAGCTGCTTATGGTGGCCGCAGCATCTATATTAAACTGCATTCCATAGCCTTGTAGAGGCCCATTAATATTTACGTTTGCAGCAAAATTTCCGAATCCATAAGAAAGACTCATTCCTCTTACATTTATCGGGTCGGTACCATTACCAATAGAGGAATTGACAGACTTAAACACAATCTCGCCAACATCTCCAGTTTGTTGGTGCGATACCGTTACCGCTTCTATACGAAGGGCCGTTCCTGCCGTTCCAAAAGCAAAACCAGAATTGTTATTGTCTAATAAAACATTTACATTTCGAATATTTAAAGCGTCATTGGGAGATGCTTGCAACGGTTCTACATACCAAGTAGTGGCGTCAGCATCAAAATTTCCTGCATCGTTATTTGGCTCAAACGTACCAGCTTGGTCTACTCCGCCAATAGCATTTTGAGTCCATCCCGGCACCTCAATAACTTGTCCAGCACCGTCTGTGCCCAGCACTTTAAAATTAGCCACACTAATCAGTGCTTGTTTTTCAGCATCCAGTTCGTCAATTGCGGCTTGCACATCTGTTGCAGCAATGCTTCCTGCAGGTGTGTTGGGCACCATAGAAGCGGAGTAGTCACCAGATTGGGGCATTACAGCGCCTGTACGCCCATTAAAACTATCTACTGCCCCACCACCACCACCAGAGTCAGGCGGCAACTTTATATATTGTGATGCCACACTAAACTCCTTTCATGTATACGCGAGCACTAGTAAGAGAGCCGGTGCCACTAGTACGTGTATACACAACTCTCACCCAATTATACCCCACATTTTCTGCATTCCACATAACATCGCCAGCTGCCGACACAGCCACGGCACTACCAGCAATATCTGTCCAATTTGCAAGGTCAGATACTTGCATGCTACCCGTAGCCGAATTAATGTGTCCCACATCGTTGGAGGCTTGCAACTTGAAAGTGCCAACCGGCGAACCCGTAAACACTAATTGAATAGCATACTGAGCAATGTGTCCAAGCCAAACTGCATTTAGAGTTGCATTAGCGCCTAAACTAACTGCCCCACTATCGTCTAATAAATTTTCATTCTTAACTCTCATAATTTTTGCCTTTTTCCTTCCATCTATCCTTGTGCAAACTTTATCTTCTTAATTATTTAATACGTCTAGCCGAAAGCTTGTAACCTTCTCGATTTACGTTTGTAACCGAAGCATTATTATATCCCTTTAAATAATACGTCGTTGGAACCGTTACCACTACTCGGTAATTTGGCACATTAATTGTTTGAAATACTCCGCTTGTTCCCACATTCCATCCCATAGAGCGATTGTCGCCTTGCGCTAGGCCTACTCCGCTATTGCCGCTAGTAGTAGATATGCCGAGCAAAACAAATCCAGCCGTTACAGCCCCACCATTACTAAACTCCAACATACCAGTAAGGTCGTATTCACCTGGCTGCAATACAAGCGAAGTAAGGTCACCATATGCACCAGCAGTGAAGGGCCACGCAACAACACCCGACGCTTTACTTTCTGCGTATTCAGTTTGTCCATACACACTAAAAATGCTAAAGTCTGGCACCTGAAAAATACTAAGGTTAGTGTGGCCCGTATTAGTAATAGTGGTAAGAGTAGAGCCAGAATCCTGAAATAGTCTAATAGTAACCACATCACCAGCAGAAAGTGGCATTAAAATAGAGCCAGCCACACCAGTTTGCGACTGAGAGCCGTCACTAACTACCGCCAATGCTTTTGTCTGCACACCATTAACAAACACATACATAATAATGCGTTCGTTTGTGGCCATAGCAGTTTGAGTGGCAGAGAAAAAGTTGGCGCCAATAAAGTAGTCGCCAGTTTTTGGTGCAGTGAATTCGCCAGTAGATGGGTTGTAGTTGCCCAACGTATCTTTATTCTCGGTGTCGAAAATCATTGTTGTGGTGGCACCAGAGGTAAAGCTTTGAGCACTAGTGGAGCGCGAAGCCGACACTCTTGCAGTGGCCATTAAGTTTTCAGTAGTGGAGAATGCGGCACTTGCGTCCCAACCTTGAATTGGAAAACTAGCCAAAATACTAACCGAATCTCCATTGGCAAAAGCAATGGGATTAGTGGCATTTACAAATCCATTATTGCCAGACTCAGTATGTCCCACACTAATAGTAGATGTGTCTACATATTGCAGTGAACCAGTGTATTGGCGTGTGGCGCTATCTTTGATTGTCACAGAGCCAAACGAACCATCATTCACACCAGTAGTGGGAAGTTTGGCAGTATCGATGAAATAGCCACTTGGCAAGTCAATTTGCAAATCAGAAGCAGTGGGTGCTCCAGCAAGTGCAATATTAACTCGCATAATCATTTGGTCGCCAACTCTCCACCATTTTCCGGTGTAGGTGCTGTTGGTGGACCAAGTACCAGTAGGAGTGAAGGTTTGTGCACTGGAACCAATAAATCCCGGCACTTCAGCGTCCGGCGAAACACTCACGTCATCCAAAATCAAATCATAAGCTAACGCATTGGTGGTAGCTACATGAAATATAACTCTGTATTGTGTGCTGGACGCTACGCTTTGAAATACGCCAACAAAACGACTAGCAGTTGTGGAAGCCGCAATATCGCCTGCACTAGTGAGAGATTGCACGTTATAAACAATTGCATTAGTAATATCGTAAACAAAAACTCTTACGTCACCAGTTGCAAAATTTGCAGTTGTTTTGTAGTCAAAAGTTACAAATAAGTTTTTGCTAGATTCGTAGTCTTGACGTTCGAGGGTAATGGTATTGGCTACACCTTGCCCTTGACGATTGGCTGCATCTTTAACAAACTTAAGGCTGCGACTTCCCCTCAGCACTTCTGAAGCCACACTTGTGACGGCAAAAGTTACGTTCGGACTGCCGCCTGTTCCATCCACAGGAATTGCTGCAGCTGCATCGGCGTAAGTTGCCCAATTCGTAGTTTGCCCACTCTCACCATCGCCGTCTGTAACGTAGTTTATACCACTAGAAGACGAAGAGGCAATTTGTGTCCAAGCACCATTTTTATAAACCCACACACCTTCTTCGCGTGCTGAGCCGTCGGCGTACTGTACGTCGCCTTCGGTTGGGTTGGTGGGGTCCGCAGACCGAGGGTTGAGGCGTAACCTATTGACATTAGGGCTCTTTCCCGAGTACGACAAAATCAGCTTCCTTCGTTATAAGCCTGCGATATTGCAGCGCTTTGTTGGTCTTCACCATTACGAACATATTCAAATCGATAACCTCTAAAAGAGGGTCTAACTCCGGCGCAGGCCGCATACATTTTGCTAGAAAATCGCAAATTTAACGCCTTACAAGCCTCTTTAGCACTACTATATGTAGTATTGTTAGATAAGCACCGAACCTTATGTGGAACGCGCATCGACTGTCGCTTCTTTTGGATAACAGACAGTTCTTCCGGCGTCCACTTTTTAAACCAAGAGGCCACAGCAGCATGAGAATTAGACAAAATTTTCTTTTTTTCTTCGTAAGTCTTGGTTGCCCAAAATTCTTTTCGTTTTTTAGATACTTTACTGGCCATTTTGCGCTTAGCTTCTTCAGTCGGCACAGTACAGCCGCCAGAACCGCCTTTTGTAAAATTAGCTCTTGGAGAATATTTAGCAATGAGTTCGATTTCGGCAGCGAAGGCTTCTTGTTCTGTTAATTGGTCAAATAAAATAATTTTAGAATGCGATTTCTGCACAATGCGTTTCCAATAAACATTGCGCCCAGCATCTTGCAAGTAGCGGTCTTTTTTACCCTTGCCAATATAAAAGCACTCGCCCTTATGGTCATAGTGCGCATAAACATAAAATTCGGTCACAGTATGAACCAATTTGTCGAGTCGCTAACCAAGTATACGCTGCCATAATTACTGCTAATTACCAACGAAGCCACACCATCAATAGTGCCTGCAGCAGGATTTACAGTAATATTGAAGGCCTCTGCACCCCCAGTGGCGTCTTTAATCATCAGTACTAAGTCTGCAGCTGCAGCGGGCAGTGTGAGTGTGCGAGCGGCACTAGTGTCTACTAGGTGGATTCGGCTTGCAGTGAGAGTCACATTTGAGCTTACTGCTAGTGTTTGCCAAAGCGGTTGTTTTGCATTTAGTTGCGTTTGAATAGCAGAAGTTACGCCGCTAACGTAGCCTAGTTCTGTGTCAGTAGTCGCACTTTGCGTGGGTATGCCATCGGAGCCGCTGACTAACGCACGATTTGCAGTAATAGCGGGGGCTTCAATAATTGCCCCACTATCAGACCGCATAATTCGATTATTGCTGAGAGCGGTGCCCGAGTTAGTTCCACCTTTTGACACTGGAAGTACTGTGATGGTGGGTTCTTTAGCATTTAATTGCGTTTGAATTGCA
>Ga0209174_10002736_pt1 | contig 11477 bp, 7 predicted proteins | sample JI91814BDNA_FD_187505 | JGI IMG/M metagenome (GOLD analysis project Ga0209174, IMG submission 187505) | Wastewater effluent complex algal communities from Wisconsin, to seasonally profile nutrient transformation and Carbon sequestration -... | ecosystem: Engineered > WWTP > Effluent > Algae...
TCCGGGAGAAAGTAGTGAATGCACCCCGGGACGAATTCGAGCGCGCCGGCGAGCATCAGGAACCAGGCCGATACAATGGCTCCGCGATACTGAGCGTTCGTGCTGGGAGGAAGCAGCGCCATCGTCACATCCTCCTCATAGACAGCGAGTCGCCAACCAGCTTACCGTGAACGTCTTCACACTCGGACTGCGCGCCCCGCTAGCCCAACGCGCCCCGTGGATGACGTTTTGAGGCTTTCACAAGCGACGACTTATATTGGCACACGTACTGCCATTTCATTGAGCCGTCAATCTTCGAGAGCCTCTCGATCGCACCGCGAGCGAGAGACAGAACCGCATCAGGGATGCGGCATCTCACCAGCGAACACCAATGCGAATGTCGACTGTCGCATCTCAGCGCTCACCGCTACTTTCCAAATTCTGCGAGGCCCCGGAGACTCGCCCGCGCAAGCGGGCCGCAATCGCGCCTCAGGAAGGAATCTCTGTCCCAAAACCACTGACAGCTGGGCTCAAATCAGAGTCTCAACGGCCAGAGGGCCGGAGACTATTTGTCCCCGGCTGTGTGGACACCGAACGCGCCGCGCGAAGACAGCCGGGGCCAGGCCGCCGGGTGACGGGTGCGGCCTCGCCGCTTTGTCGTCCGTGCCCGCGGATTCGATGATGCGGCGCTCGTCGGCGAGTCGACCCGGCTGTCGCTACGTAAAGGAAGAGCAGTGGCTTCCCCAGACGCCAGCGCGCGTTATGGCCGTCTATAGTTCCCCATCCGAGCGAACTACTGTGATGCAAAAATGCTGCATCTAACCTGAGTTCCAGTAACTGCCATTACGCGCCCAATTGACCGCATATCTGCGTCATGACGGAACTGTGAAACCTCTTTCCACTGCGAGGTGGGGTCAGTTTCAAGATCTTCGCAGGGAGAGACAAGAGGCAATTTCCTTTACGGAGTTCACCGTGACTCGCCCGAAACTGAAGCACGCGCTTCTTAGCACGACGTTGCTCGGCCTACTTGTATCGCCAGTCCTTCTCGCCGCTCCCGCACTAGCCCAGACCGCGCAAGCGGAAGATGACGACGTCGTTGTCGTCACGGGTACGCGCATCGCCCGCGAAGGCTTGGTATCCTCCAGCCCGATCACGACAATCAACGCGGAAGAACTCGCCCTTACTCAACCCGTGGACGTTGAAACTGTCCTTCGCTCGATGCCGCAATTCTCGCCCGGCAACGGCGGACAGGTGAACAACGGCTCGTCGGGCACCTCTACGCTTGACCTCCGCGGCCTCACGACCCCGCGCACACTCCCGCTCATCGACGGCAAACGCATGGTCGGTTTCGACCCGAACGGCCTGTTCGATGTGACGGCTGTTCCGCTTTCGCTGCTTGAACGGGTAGATGTGGTCACAGGCGGCGCCTCGGCCGTGTACGGTTCGGACGCCGTCGCCGGCGTTGTGAACTTCATTCTCAACGACGAATTCAAGGGGGCCCAGCTCGACACGACCTACTCCATCACTGATCACGGCGATGGCGAGACGGTGAATGTTCAGGGCACGATCGGCGCCGGGTTTGACGATGGCCGCGGCAACGTGGTCCTCTCCGTCGGCTACGCCAACAAGGAAGCGGTATACCAGACGCGCGCTCCGGGCTCTTCCACACCGGGCGCTTCGTCGACCACGAACCCGTCCGCGATTGACTCGGCCACAGGCGGCCGGACGCAGTTCAGCCCGACGGGTCAACTTGTGCCCTTCTACCAGGGCTTCAACTTCAACCCGCAGAACCTGTACCAGACGCCGCAGACGCGCTGGCAGGCGCTCGCGCTCGCCAAGTACGATATCAACGAGTACGTCGAAGCCTATTCGCGCTTCATCTACTCGGCTTCAACTTCGGCGCCACAGCTCGCCTCCTCCGGCACGTTCGGCTTCTCGTTTGAAGTGCCCCTGACCAACCCCTTCCTTACATCGCAGGCCTCCGCATACCTCGCAGCCAACAACCCCGTGGCCGCCTGTTCGGTCGCCTCGCTTGGCAACTGCGTGGATGTCGGCATCCGCTGGCGCGCCGTGCCGGTTGGTCCGCGGCAGTACGTGTTCCAGTACGACACCATCCAGAGCCTGGTTGGCTTCCGTGGCGATTTCATGGGCTGGAACTGGGACATCGCGGGCGCGCATGGCGAAACCAGCCTGCAACGTCAGCAGAACAACGACATCGACGCCGGCAAGTTCCAGCAAGCGCTTTTCGCGACCAGCACAACTGCCTGCTCTGATCCGTCGAACCTCTGCTCGCCGATCAACATCTTCAACCCGGCGGTGCCGGTCACGGCCGCCGCAGCGCAGTTCGTTTCGCTGAACCTCCAGGTGCAGTCGCTCACGACCCAAGACTACGTCACGGCAACCGTGAACCGTGATCTCGACGGTGTCGTGTCGCCGTTTGCCAAGAGCCCGGTTGCCGTGTCGTTCGGCGCCGAATACCGCGATGAGTCGTCCGACTACCGTCCGGACGCTGCCTCGCAGTCGGGCGTTTCGCCCGGCTTCGGCCAGACGCTGCCCACCAAGGGTCGCTACGACGTGATGGAATACTTCGGCGAGGCGATCATCCCCGTCGTCGAAGACATGGCCTTTGCCAAGGCCATCAACGTCGAGCTCGGCTACCGCACGTCCGACTACTCTTCGTCGGGATCGGTCGAGAGCTACAAGTTCGGCGCTGACTGGGCCCTGACCGACAGCGTCCGCTTCCGCGGCATGTTCCAGCGCGCAGTGCGTGCTGCGAATATCGGCGAGCTGTACAACCCAGTGACCCCCGGCACCGGTGACCTGCTGGTCGATCCGTGCGCCAATGGAACACCGGGTACCCCGCTTACGGGTTCGCTGCGTGCACTCTGCATCGCAACCGGCGTTCCCACGGGCACGATCAACGCAGGAACCCTGGCCCAGCCCACCTCGGGACAGGTGAACTCGTTCTTCGGCGGCAACCCGAACCTGACGCCGGAAGAAGCCGACACGGTCACCTTCGGCGTCGTGTGGCAGCCGGAGTACTTCCCGGGCCTCGCCGCAACGCTTGACTACTACGACATCCAGGTGGCGAACGCGATTTCGATCCGTCCGAACTTCGACGTCATCGACGGCTGCTACAACATCGCTCGTAACCCGACGATGACGGCCTCCGACGTCGACTGCCAGCTGATCAGGCGTAACACCACGGTCGGCAACATCGAAGGCGACCTGATCTACGGCATCAGCCAGGTCGTCGAGAACATCGGCGAAGTCCACGCGGAAGGCATCGACTACTCCGTCCGCTACGACTTCGATCTCGGAAACTGGGGTGGCCTGGAACTGGCGCTGGACGGCACGCACGTGCTCGATTCAAGCTACGTTCCGGCGCCGGGCGGCGCGACTGTCGACTGCGTTGGCCGTTACGGCAAACAATGCGGCCTGCCTTCGACCGTCTCCGGCTCGACCGGCGGCCCGACCCCCGAGGACCACTTCGTGCAGCGCACAACGTGGACCTACGGAGACTTCGACGCCTCGATCATGTGGCGTTACCTCTCGGGTTCGGAAGTCGACCCGACGCAAGCCGCCACCACGACTGGCGTCTCGGCCTCGATCCCGGACTACAACTACATCGATCTCGCCGGTTCGTGGGACATCACCGACTGGGCGAAGCTGCGCCTCTCCATCACCAACGTGACCGATGAAGAAGCTCCGTTCGTTGAGACCGAGACCGGTTCGACAACCTACAACTCGGGCAACACCTATCCCTCGACCTACGATGTCCTGGGTCGCGTGATCTCGATCGGCGTGACGACAAAGTTCTAGCCGTCGCCATAACCGAAGGTAACTTAGCGGCGGTCCTCTCCCCTCGAGGACCGCCGCAACTTTTTGGGGTAAGCTGATACGGATGGTTGATTTATCAATATTGATCGGACAGGCCGAAGCTGCCGTGAATACCGGCCAGTGGGCGCTTGGCGAAAAGTTGTGGCAGGAGGTGCGCCGCCGCGACCCCACCAACGCCAAGGCTATATTCAGCCTCGGCATACATGCCATGCAGCGCCGCGCCTTTCGCGACGCCTGCACCCTGATAGAAGAGGCGCAAAGACTCTCACCCCAAGACCCCTTCATCCTGCTCACTCTATCCAAGGCCCGCCGCGAAGCTGGCGACACTGACGGTGAAGGTGCCGCCCTCGAACATGCGCTTGCGCTCGACCCGTACTTCCTTCCTGCGCTACTTGCGAAAGCGCAGCGGCTCGAACGGATCGGCCACAACGCTACGGCGGCGCTGTTTTTCCGAAACGCCGTCAAAGTGGCTGGGCCAGAATCTGCGTGGCCCGCGGTTCTTCGCGGCCAGCTTCTAAACGCGCGGAGCGTGTCTCAAGACTTTGCGCGAGTAACTCATGCGCACCTGACAGACGCCATATCTCCGCTCCTGCCGTCGCTGGCTCGCGACCAGGCAGAGCGCTGGCGCGAGGCCGCGTCAATAATGGCGGGAATGACGGAGCCATATCGCCAGCACGCCAACCAGCTCTACGTTCCGCGCCTCCCTGCGATCCCATTCTACCCTCGTGAACTTTTTCCTTGGGCAAGAGAACTGGAGGCCAAGAGCTCGCTTATCCGCGAAGAGCTGCGCGCGGCGCTGGCCGAAGAGAAGAAGGATTTTGAACCCTATATCGCGTTGCGGCCCGGACAGCCGGTGGACCAATGGCGCGATCTCAACAACTCCGCTCGCTGGAGCCATTACGGTCTGTGGCGAAACGGGCAGCCGGACGAAGCCCATCTCAGCCGTTGCCCCACCACACGCAAGGCGCTGGAATCCGTCGATATGGCTTCGATCGCCGGCCTCTGTCCTAACGCGATGTTCTCGGCGCTGGCTCCACATACCGAAATACCGCCGCATACGGGGGAAACAAATGCTCGCCTTGTTGTCCACCTGCCGCTCATCGTGCCCGAAAAATGCACCTATCGGGTCGGGTTTGAGCACCGCACATGGAAGGAAGGCGAGCTGCTGATCTTCGATGACACTATTGAACACACAGCCAGAAACGACAGCGATGAGCTGCGCGTTGTTCTCATTTTCGACGTCTGGAATCCGCTTCTGGCGCCGGAGGAGCGTGAGCTCGTCCGAGCGTTGGCCGCCGCAAGCAGGTCAGGACTGTCGGGATAACTTCCACCGCTGATGCCGGTATCTGGCAGGACGTCCACTCCCGAAGTTCACACGAGATCCGGCCTGAGCGGCGCTTTCGGATTGGAACAGCAGCGGCCCGATCGCGCATGACTGATGTGCTGCTTGACCAGATTGCAACCGCCGTACGCGGCTTTGCCGAATGACCGAAATGCACTTGGAAATGCACAGGCGAGTTCGCCCCTGTGTCCGACCGCTATTCGCCAAAGGCAGCCGGTGAAAGCTGTTGCCGGTAACCAGGTCAGCGATCGCTACACTTCGTAGTTACCTCGTCGTCCATTGTGGCGTCGCAGACCCAAGCTCACACGCTGGCGATCGCCAGGTCATTGCGATATCGCCGACCTGCAACGGTGACCTTAGCCGTCGGGCGTATCCCCACGGGGTTCGTTCCAGATCCTCAACCCAATCCTTGTCTTCGAAAGTCGGACTCCTCGTGTCAGTGTCTTCCTGCGGATGCGCCGCCAGAAGCTCTGCGGTCCTCGCCAAGGACAATCTTGCATCCGCGACAGGCTCATCGCGCTCGCAAGCCAGTAGGGCCCGCAGCACCGCGGCGGCCATGAGGTAGCCCGTCGCGTGATCTAGCGCCTGCACTGGCAATGGCGTCGGCTTGGTCGCGGCGGCCCATGTCATACCAGCCTCGGCGATTCCGCTGCTCATCTGGACGAGACTGTCAAATCCCCGGCGCCCTGCCCACGGTCCAGACCAGCCATACGCGTCGAGGCAAACCTCGATCACATTGGGTGCGATGCTGCGACGCCGTTCTCTGCCGATGTTCAGGCCTTCCAGTGCGCCAGGCCGATATCCGTGCACCAGGACATCCGCTTCGCTAAGTAGCGTCTCAAAGATTTGTCGTGATCCGCTGTCGCGCAAATCAAGCGTCGCACACTTCTTGCCGAGTGTAATATCGGGAACAACATTGGGCTCGTCCCAACCCGGAGGATCAAGCCTCAGCACGGTTGCGCCAAACGCGGCCAGAGTTCGCGTTGCTACGGGACCAGCGAGTACGCGCGTCAGGTCCAGGACACGCATGCCTTCAAGCGGCGCTTCGGAGGTAGCCGGCCGCCGCGTTCGTTGAATGCGACGCTCATCCGTCCAGGCAACAAGTGGTTCGCTGCAGATCGCCATGCCCTGCGGGTGCGCTTTCCACTCTGCGCGACTTCGCATTGCAGCGGCTACACCGCCCGCCTCCACGATTGCCGTTTCAAGATCGTCCCCGGTCCAACGGGCAACCGCTGCAGTAACTGCATCGCGTTCAGGCCGGACACCCAGCGCTTTGCAGGCCGCTGCTCTGTGATGTGGCAGGTTCGTGTGCAGTTTGATCCAGCCATCCTTGGTGCGATAGTCGCCCGCAATCGCGTCCCAAACTGGCGGCAAGCTCCAGTCGACCGGGTCAATCGATCGCGCAAACCAGAGCGACGCGAGGCGTTGGTCAACGACCACAGAAGGTGAGGCTTGTTTGGCGCTTCGCGCTGCGATCAACTCCGCGATCGCACAGCCGACGGCGCCGATAGAATGCACTGCAAGGTCTGACACACGATACCGCGACGCCCATCGGTCGGTTCCATTGGTCTCAAATTCGGAGCCCAGTCGAAGAGACGACTGAATTGCGTGCATTCAACAACTCCTTTCGCATACAGCGTGTCTCATACCGAACCTCACGCCGGCGAGAAATTGAGAAGCAGCTACCTATTGGCGGGCGACCGGCAAGCTTGGGCCATCTCGCGCCGGTCGCTCGGCGGTTCAATAATGACCGCGGCTCGCCAATGACGGGCGTTCGGTGATAGGCGGACAGCAGAATGCTAGCCTAGATGTATGTCGCACGAAGGTGCATGCTCACGCACCGTGAGGCTGGCCTCGGGAATTCTCCGCGGCCTCTCTCGCCAAAGCAAACAAAAGAGCGGTGACGAGGACGTCAGGGCGATGATGCCGAGACCTATTGCCCGGTAGGCGAGGGCGGAGCTTTAGGATTGAAACTCTCCGCCGCCGCTGCTGTTTTCGGAAGGTACTTGTGGATTGCGTCCACCGTCTGCGTTGGAAACGCCAGGATTAGAAAAGCTGAGGCGATAACACCTATCGCTACGCCAATTGCGATCTTCAACATTTGGTCCCCGCAGGCAGAAAAATTCCAGACCCGATCTGTGAACGAAGTGGCTGATGACGGCAAGACCAGCGTCCTGAGAACTGTCAGATTAACTCGGGGCGATTTCTGCAAGGCTATCGTCAAGCCCGAGGTATTCACGCCACCGCCCTGCTCCAGAGGGATTCTGAGCGCGAGCGCAGCGCCGCTGGATCTTGAGCGTGTTGCAGACGGCAGCATGCGTCTCACGGAAAAGCTGCGCCGATGCCCGGCTCTTAAACCCCCACATCTTCCCCTCTCTTCTTCGAGTGTTCAGATGCGAGTTCTCCGCACGGCTGTTGTCATGCAATCGTCCACGCCGATGAGGACCACCGACGCCAAGACGCTGCAGCGCTGCACCGTACGATCGCACTCCGTCAGTGACGATGACTTCCGGCTCGACCTTCTGATTCTTCAACAGCCCCGCAAGAATTGAAGCGCGGCGCCGCATCCCGCCGCTTCTGCACGATCATGTCCATCACCTCCCCTTCGTCATCAACGGCGCGCCAGATCCAAACGCGCTCGCCGGCGATCTTCGGGACCATCTCGTGGCGATGCGAACGCGGCGATGGTGGCAGTTTGCAACAACGAAGGTTGGCTGCGATCTTTGGGCCGAACTTCGCAGTTCAAGCACGGATCGTCTCGTAGCTAACATCGACACCGCGCTGTGCCAGCATCTCTGCTACATCGCGCAAGCTGAGCATGAAGCGGAAGAACCAAACGGCGTGCTGAATGACGGCGACCGTAAAGCGGCGCCGTTTGCAGGAAATTCGTGTCATTGCTAGACCGATCACGAAGTTGTTTCTTTCCTTGGGGTGCGCCGCTTCAAACTATCAGGCATTGCGGCGCAAGCCTTGCCCAATGAAGCAATCCGATAAGCAGAGTCCCAGTGCTCCAATCATCCAGTATGATGCCGACCCATTCTCTAAGGACGCGCGCCATCGCCACGATTGCTGCGGCTCTTCTCGCTGCTCTGGCCTTTCCAACCGCACAGGCGCAGCAAGCCGTCACGCCCAGCATTCCACGAACCAGCGATGGTCGACCTGATCTGCAAGGTTACTGGTCGAGCCGCTGGCTCACACCAGTTGAACGCCCCGCCGGCGTCACGGCGCTGGTTCTGGACAAGGCCCAGGCCGACAAGCTGACGTCGGACATCCGGGAGCGGGCCGACCAGAACAACCCGCTCGATCCGGAGCTGTCGGACCCGGACGCCAAATCACTCGCCATTGTCCGCGGCGAATACCGCAGCTCGCTGGTCATCGATCCGCCCAATGGCAAGCTGCCTTTCACGCCAGCAGGACGGAGCGCAATCGGCAGATACATCGCGGGCCTCGATGGCCCCGAGCAACGCATGACGACCGAGCGTTGCATTGGTGGTGTCGGCTGGGCGCCGCTCCAAATCCGCAGCGCCAACATGATCCGCCGCATTGTGCAGACACCCGCACATGTCGTTGTCCACACGGAAGCCTACGATGATCTCAGGATCATCCAGGTCAATGTTTCGCACCGCCCCGCCGCGGTAACTTCGCCGACCGGCGACTCCGTCGCCGTCTGGGAAGGCGATGTGCTTGTCGTTGAAACGAAGAATATCGACCCAAACTTTTCCACACGCGGCATCGTCACGGTGATGAGCTCCACAGCGAAAATCACCGAACGCTTCGAGCTCGTCGGCCCGGACGAGCTTGTCTACCGCTACACGATCGATGATCCGGCCTACTACACATCACCGTGGACGGCGGAATACGCGATGACCCGCACGAACGAGAAGATGTACGAGTACGCTTGCCATGAAGGTAACTACTCTCTCACCCACATGCTGTCTGGTGCTCGCCTAGAGCAGAGTGAAGCCGCCAAACAGCCCTAGGCGCATCCATCCCGCGCCGTGTCGCCAGCGACCATCACGCGAAAGGCGTCTCTCGCATTTCAGCGCTGACCCCTACGTTCCACATTCCGCGAGGCTCCGGAGACTCGCCCGCGCAAACGGGCCGAAGTCGCGCGCGAAGCGAGCGGCAATCGAGTGTGTGGGAGGAATCTCTGTCGCTAAGTCCCGAACAGCTAGCTGGGCCTAATTCCGTGCCTCAACGGCCAGATGGCCGGAGACTATTTCTCCCTGGCTGTGTGGGCACCACAATGGACGGCAAGCTCAGGCCAGATTCCCTGGTTGCAGGGAATTTTCCCTGCTTTCTCGCCCATTTCTGTGGTGAGCCCACACGCAAGCACCGACAACTTCGCGAGTTTTTCCAGTTTTGCCCCAACTTGGCACCAAAAGGCGCAGGGAATTTTCGACCGCCACGCAGGGAATCTAGAATCGCGTAGCAGCGAATTTTCGCTGGCCCAGCGGGCGCTGCCAGAGCCATGGCTCGGCTATGAAGAAGAGACAGCAGCCACCGCCGGAATCTCCTACCCAGAAAGGCGAAATCGGGTACGCACGCCCACCAACGGAAACACGCTGGAAAGCGGGCCAATCTGGCAACCCACGTGGCCGACGCCCAAAACCCAAAGTCACGCCCACACCGCAGTCCGATGCCAACGAGTCGCCCGCCAAGGTTGGCTATCGAAGGCCTCCCATCCATTCGCGGTGGAAACCAGGCCAGACGGGCAATCCACGAGGACTTCCGCCGCGCGACATACTCCAAGAGGTGCTGATGTCACCGTTTCCAATAAAGATTGGGGCCAAGACAGAAATGGCTCCCGCCCTCGACGTAATGTTGCTGCGCATCAGAACGCGCGCGTTGGCGGGCGATCAGAAAGTCATACGCAGCCTCATCGAGCATTTTGGTAGCGGCGCTTTGACTGAACAATTGATTAGCCGAAGCGGCGACCCAGAGGTGATCAGGCTGGCGAAGCTCGAGCGCGCACGCCCCAAAACCAAGCGAACCAGCGGACGGGGCGACGAAGGCACCTAGCACTTCGGATCGGATGATCTCAACAATGTTGATCTACGAGGGATTTGGATACGAGTACCCAGCCCCGACGTGGACAACGAGCAGTCTGCCAAAGTCTCGCTGAATTCGAATACTCGAACCTAGGTAAGGACGTTGCACGCGAAGCTATCATCAGCGTTTTGTTGGTAGAACCGTTGGTACATAGTTTGACCAAGGCGTCGCGATCCAGCAATGATTTCCGATTAGTCGAAGGCGTGAGTCCGGGTAAAGAAGCGACGGGAGATCATCTCAACTGCGACACTGAATCTATCAACGGCACCGAGGCCCGCGGCCGCGAGGGTAAGCGACGGCGCGAGATCGCAACGTCTAGGGCACTCCAAGCGAGACTTGCGCGTAGCGAGTGCGTCGCGCGGATTTGGTACGGTAGCGCACACGCGCGGTGCTGGAGCCCAAGCAAAGGAACTGTTCCGAATTCGTCGAAGAAGCGTGGCGCGCTCCGAAGAACAGACGTAGTGTTGCAGGTTCTGATCTGGTCGGATCCAAACAAATCAGCCGCAGCTAAGCTAGCCGCCACTTTGGCCAGCGAACGGCAAATCGCGGAGAACCTGAGATTGTCAGTGATCCTGATTGTTGAAGACGAGCCGTTTACGCGTGAGCTTGCCGCGATTTGCATCGACGAGTGGTTGCACCGCACGCTGGTCGCCGATGACATGCAATCAGCCTTGGCAATCGTGCGTTCCGGCGAAAGCATCGATGCCTTGTTCACCGACATCAATCTGAATGGCGCACGGCTCGGCGGCTGCGATTTGGCTCGTGAGGCCATCATCCTGCATCCGGATCTGCGCGTACTTTACACCAGCGGTAACCAGGCGACGGACGAGCTGCGCTCTCTTTTTGTTTCCCGCGCGCATTTTCTGGGAAAACCCTATACGCCCGATCAACTCCGCATTGGCATCGACGCCTTGCTCGGAACCTGACGCCTATGTCTGTCGTCCAATAGTGGACGAGAACGAGTTCTCGGAACAAAGCCATGAGCAACGACAGCGACCACACGAGCGCCCGGATTGGCGCTTCCGGAGGCGCCGACACCACGGTTCGAAAACTGGCGGAGGAAGCGTTGCTGAAAGCAGGTGCGCTTCAGAGCGCGATTTTCAACAGCGCCAACTTCTCCAGTATCGCGACCGATGCAAAAGGAGTCATTCAGATATTCAACGTCGGCGCCGAGCGCATGCTTGGCTATGCGGCGACCGATGTCATGAACAAGATCACGCCGGCCGACATCTCTGATCCGCAGGAGCTGATTGCCCGCGCCAAA
>Ga0209174_10002741_pt1 | contig 11461 bp, 9 predicted proteins | sample JI91814BDNA_FD_187505 | JGI IMG/M metagenome (GOLD analysis project Ga0209174, IMG submission 187505) | Wastewater effluent complex algal communities from Wisconsin, to seasonally profile nutrient transformation and Carbon sequestration -... | ecosystem: Engineered > WWTP > Effluent > Algae...
GTTTCCTGTTCCTTGATCTTACCATACCTGATCTCCGCCACTTTACCATAGTCCCCTTCCCTTTCGGCTCTTTCGGCCAGTTGCTTCAGGTTATCTATTTCCGCCTTGCCATTCTGTATTTTCTCCACTACTTCTTTTTCTTCCATCCATTTGGCCTTGAGCGTATCACGTTCTACAGAAAGATTCGCAATTTCTGTATTCAGGTCTTTTAACTTGGGTTCATCATTCTCCCGCTTGATCGCTTCCCTTTCAATCTCCAGTTGACGGATCTGTCTTTCGAGAGTATCCAGTTCCTCAGGCATCGAATTCATTTCGAGTCTCAGTTTGGCCGCACTCTCATCAATCAGGTCAATGGCTTTATCCGGCAGGAAACGATCGGTGATATAACGATTGCTCAGTTCCACCGAAGCAATAATGGCTTCGTCCTTGATGCGGACATGGTGGTGGGTTTCATAACGCTCTTTCAAACCCCGCAGGATGGAGATCGCATCTTCCACACTGGGTTCATTGATCATTACTTTCTGGAATCTTCTTTCCAGGGCCTTATCTTTTTCAAAAAATTTCTGGTACTCGTTCAATGTGGTGGCACCCACGGCACGAAGATCTCCCTTGGCCAAAGCCGGTTTCAGGATATTGGCCGCATCCATGGCGCCCTCTCCTCCACCCGCTCCTACGAGGGTATGGATTTCATCAATGAATAAAATGATTTCGCCATCACTGCCGCTCACTTCTTTTACCACCGCTTTTAATCTTTCTTCAAATTCTCCCTTGTACTTGGCACCAGCAATCAGCAATCCCATATCCAGGGCATAGATGATTTTACTTTTCAGGTTTTCCGGTACATCTCCATTCACAATCCGGTGGGCAATGCCTTCGGCGATGGCGGTTTTACCCACACCGGGTTCTCCCACGAGGATGGGGTTGTTCTTTGTACGACGGGAAAGAATATGCAGGGTCCGGCGGATTTCTTCATCTCTTCCAATCACCGGATCCAGTTTACCCTGACGGGCCATTTCATTCAGGTTCTTGGCATATTTGTTCAGGGCATTGAATTCCTGTGACTGTGTTTGGGAAGTAACGGTCTCTCCTTTGCGGAGTTCGCGGATGGCAGTGATCAGTCCTTTTTCGGTCAGACCTGCATCTTTGAGCAGTTTACCAACGGCATCATTTCCCTGCACCAGGGCCAGGATAATATGTTCGGGTGTTACAAATTCATCATTGAACTGTTTCAACACCGCTCCGCTGCGCAGGACCACATTATTGGCCTCCCGGCTGATTTGCTGGGCAGGATCTCCACTGGTAGTGGGCAGTTTGCTGATCAGTTCATCCAACCGGCTTTCCAGCAGGTTGAGGGTAACATTGTTCTTTTTGAGCAGGTAATCCACGGGGGAATCCTGCTGTTCCAGCAATGCTTTTAAGAGATGTTCCGTTTCAATATTCGGGCTCTTGGCATTGAAGGCGATTTGTTGGGCCTGTTGAAAGGCTTCAGCGGCTTTTATGGTGAAGTTTCCTAAATTCATACTGGTTTGTTGAGGATATTTAAAATATTTGAGGCGACTGGCTGTTGGTTTTGAACCTTTGCCGTTTCAATCCATCCAATACCATCAAAAATCATTCAATTAAAGCCTATGCGTACCCGGAATGTAACAATGTCATATAAAGTTAGTTTGATCTGCTTGAAAGTCATATCCCTGAGTCTTTTCCTGCTAGTTTTTCAGTCTGCCAGGGCCCAGTACGACTGGAGCGCTTTAAATGCAGAACTCGAAGCCCGTCAGCAGCAATTAGGAAAGGATATTGTGGTTTTGATCCGAAAGGATGATTCCCTTGTTTTTAAGAAAGAAATCGGCCAGTTTAATACCAAGACCCAGGCCCCCATTGCCAGCAGCAGTAAATGGCTGACTGCGGCTTTGGTGATGCAGTTTGTGGATGAGGGTAAGCTGAGTCTCGATACGAAAGTGGTGGACTATATCCCTGAGTTTGGCAAATACTTCAAGAGTTATATCACTATTGGGGATTGCCTGAGTCATATGACCGGTATTGATGATGATGATAAGTTTCTGAAAAGAATCCTCGAACGTAAAAAATATGAATCGCTGGAAGAAGAAGTGAATGCCCTTGCCCGCAAGGAGATCAGGGCCAACCGGGGAACGGATTTCTGGTATGGCGGCGTGGGACTGAATATTGCGGGCCGGGTACTGGAGATTGTGAGCAAGAAGAAATTTGATATGCTGATCAAGCAGAAATTATTTGTGCCCCTGGGATTGACCCGTTCCAGTTTTACCAATCTGAATGGCGGACCGATCAATCCCTCCGGCGGGGCACAGTCTACCGCGGATGATTATATGAAATTCCTGCAGATGCTTTTTCAAAAAGGAAAATACAATGGCAAGCAAATCCTTAGTGAAGATGCGGTGGAGGAAATGCTGAAAGTAAGGACTAAAAATATCCCGATCCGTTATGCACCCAAATCTGCGACAGGTTATGGTTATGCTTCCGGTGCCTGGGTACTAGAAGAAAAAGATGGGGTGGCAACAGCGATTGCAAGTCCGGGTTTATTTGGCTGTTGGCCCATGATTGATTATTGCCGGGGTTATACCTACCTTGTATTTGTCAAGAATTTATTGGGAGAAGAAAGGGCTGACATCCATAAAACCCTCAAGACTATTATAGACGAACAGTTAACCAGTAAATGCCAGTAACCATGTATGAACACCGCAAAGAACCGATCGCCAGCAAGGCTGTTTTTTACAGGCGTATCATCGTCAATATCATTGTGGCGCTGTTGATTATGGCGCTTTTCCTGCTGATTGGTACGGTTGGTTATCATTATACGGCTGATATGATATGGATCGATGCCCTGCATAATGCATCAATGATCCTGAGCGGGATGGGGCTGGTGGATAAGGTAAGTTCCGATGGTGGTAAAATATTTTCCTCGGTTTATGCTTTGTTCAGTGGTGTTTTATTCATCACTAATATTGGAGTGATACTGGCACCGGCATTGCATCGGATTTATCACCGGATGCATTTGGAAGACTGAGGCTCCGTTTAAAATTGCCCATGAGTCCCCTTCGGGAGACTCGTGGGGGAATCAGCCTTCGACAAGCTCAGGCTGACAGACTGAACCTGAGACTCGGCACAAAAGCTGTTACCCTACATCCCCCTCTTCCTCGCTTCCCTTTTTTGTTTCAGCCATTGATGTGTCACCGTGGTCACTCCGCTTTCAATTAATTCCTCTTTGAGCTTGATCAGGCGATCCCATTTTGCTCTTTTGAAGACAGCGATTGTTTCGCCACCATAACCAAACTCTACATCGCCGGGCATAAAATCAACCGGGAAAAAGCCATGTACCGCCTGATCATGCTCGGCAATATTGGCCATGAAACATTCTTCTGTCTGCTTGCCATTCCGGGTACGGACAAACATACCCGTGTCTTTATACTCAAAGGTCGAACCGGTAATCCTCATTTTGATCATCCGGTGCGGTGATCCGTTGAAGTCTACAATGGTATCAGCCACTTCCAGTTTATAAGTCGGGGCGAAGCCTTTCGCGCTGGCAATATTTATCATACAATTTTTTTATCAGTTAGTGAATTCCACATTATCGATATCAATTTCCCCTTTCAGGGTTTCTGAAAACTTCAGGGTCAGCGTGCTGATATTTGTCAGGTCCACTTTCACCTGACCGGCACATACAATCGTATAAGATGTCAGCGGTATCCGCACCGTGACCATGGCCGATTTGCGGGTGGCCACTTCAGGTCGCTGATCCGGGAAGGGAATGATGGCAAAACTGCCTGCCCGAATGGCTCTTTCATTATTACTGCCATCTTTCAGCGCTATCCGCAGATTCTGTTTCAGATTGGCCGGGTTGGAGTTGCTGCCATTCACCTGGCTGATCCGGATACTCACATGGGTAAAGGCAGAAACATTTTTATGTGCTGCCGGAATGGAAAAGGTAACCGACCCCGACGTATTATTCCAGATAATTTTCATCCCCTGGGTATCATGCGGAGAGTGCGGATCCACTGTTCTCAATACGCCTTCCACCGGATCGGACGGCAGCCCGAATTGATCCACGTCTCCATTAATGGTGCTGGATTCCCAATTAATAGCTCCTTCGAATTCATCCACCACTTTGGCCCCGGATTTCTGGTATTGCATAAACAACTCGGCCACGGTGGAAGATACAGAGCCGGGTTTCCATTCACCGGTAAACATACCGCTCCACTGCGGTTCATTCTTCAGCTTCATTCTGAAAAAAGCATTCATGTATGCTTTGGTAACTGCCTGCTGCACTTCTTTGGCAATCAGGTCAGGATCACCACCCTCATTAAAAGTAATAAACCCATTATGTGTTGCCTTATATAAAAAGCCCATGGATTTCTCCGGCACCGATGAACGGTCATACAATGCGAACCCTGTTTCCGGTACGGTATAGCCGGCCGTGTAAATATGTCCGCGCACATCCCCGTCCCTGGAACCGTATAAGACAAAATAAGGTTTTGCCCAGGTTGATTTCAGTGATTCACTACCATATTGATCAGTTGGTGCCAATGAGGCTACCGCATTAAATACATGCCCCAGATTGTTTTGCTGGTTGACCCTTGCGGCTTTGATCACTGACTCCCCGCCACGGCTATGCCCCATGATGCCGATATTGTTCTGGACCTTATTACCAAACCTGGTTTTCAGTACTTCAATATGTTTGAACAGAGTATTAGCCCTTCCAAGACCATGCATATCGCCATTGCAATGAATGCTGGCCGCAATAAAACCGTTTTTAGCAAAATGCTGCAGCAGAAAATCATAAGAAGTGAATTGATGTCCATTACCGTGAACAATCACGATCAGTGGGTAATTGGCAGCAACTGCGCTGATTTGCGCCGGATCGGTTACACCGGCCACATCTGCCGGGAAAAAACAATTGGCCCTTAAGGGTACGGGCAGGTTCACGGGGACAAAATCACCGGGTGTAAAATAAAAATGATTCTCATCGGGAATACTGGGTGTACCATTCAGCCCCAGACCGTTGACAATATTCTCATCATAATTACAGTTTCCTGCATGAGCGAACTGGGTCATTACACCAGGATCTTCCACTACTCTGAAGCCGGGAACGAAATAACCATCAATCATATCCAGCGGTGTATTGTACTGATTGTCCTGGAGAAAACTGGCCGCGTTGGAACTATTGTTGCCAAAATCAGCCACAATATCATATTCTCCGGGTAAGATGGCATTGGGCCATAACAGGCGCTTGTTGGCATTCATACAGCCGGACTGTACGATCAGTTTTTGTACGGCGGCATTACCACCCAGGACGGCCAGGTGCGATAAAGAATTATCTACGTTCCAGGCAAGATCATCCTTGCTTTGGATCACATAGAGCGCACACATTTTACTGATATTACCGGGATCCACAATACCTGGGTCAATCCCCGCCCAAACATCCTCGCCCACAGTAAAGGTGTCGGAGTAACGGAAATAGGGTGCCCCATCAATATTTCTCCCGCTGATGGGTATTTTATTGACACATCCGCCCAATACCGGTTTGGCGGTCCAGAAATCTTCGCGGATCACCAGACCAGTGATTCTTCTGGCTGTTATAATATCTCTTGGCAACAGTTGAAGGGCATCATTATTTTCAAAACCATAATGAAGCGGTCTGATAATAATATCATAAGCGCCGGGCAGGAGCTGACCGGCAGCAGCCATTCTTACAGTGGCAATGGATCCTGTCTCAGGCGCTTCTACTTCCTGTACCACTGGTCGGTTCCTGCTGTTTGTAGCCAGGGTAATGGAGTCGCCAATATTCCAGTCATGCTGCCGTTGCACCAGCATTACCCGGTACCTGTTTGCCTTAGCATTCACCCGGAAACTCACATGCAGTGCTTCTTTATGTCCTTCAATGGCATTGATGGGCCGGCCATCCTTGGTAGAGGCAAAGACAAGTGGTGCCTTTTTGTTTTCTGCCAATGATATATCCGCCCGGTGAATTTGTTTTTTTGAAGACTCAACGATGAGATTGATTTTTTTCCCCTTCCATTTTCTGGCGGCTTCATCATGACGCAGCAGGTCCTTGCTCTCCAGGTCGTTGATACCCATTTGCGGCCAGATGATTGTGGAAGCAATGGCTCCGTTTGAATCGGAACGCAGAGACAGTACCGCAATTTGTGTGGTATCCACTGCGATGCTGATATCAAATACCCGCAGGGGCACCAATCCGCTTGCATTGATATGTAAGGATTCGCCGATATCAAATCGTTCTTTTTGAATCAGATCATCCCCTGTGAATGTAATCACCGGTTTTTTACGGGCTCTTTCAAAATCTTTCTGGCTGATCTTGATGGTGAAATTATCCGGACTGCCTTTCTGGTAGAGATCTTTAAAGCTGGCGCTGAACAGGGTCGCCCCGCTGAGATTGTCAAGCACTTTCAGCAATAAATCCCTCGTGGCATTCATGGCGTCAAACTTTGCATCGGCGGCCAGGAGCAGACTGAATGTTCCATCCGGTCCGGATACTGCCGTTGCCATCCGAAGTGGTTTGCCTTTGTAAAATAGTTTTACGGGCAGACCGGGTAATACCGCATCAAATTCCGCGGAACGGATGCTGCCCTTAATGGTGATTGTAAGCATAAGGTTTTATTGAGTGGCTGAAAATTAAATAGCACTCACTAAATGTAGCGATGTTCCAAAGACGGGCCAATAACCTGTTTGTGGTATTTTTTGAGAGGAGGGGAAGAAATTACTGGAAAAGGGGGGTCTACTGTCATCCACGAGTCCCTCCTTTAGTTTTCCTTTTGCAAGACAGTGCCGGAGGAGACTCGTGGGGGAAGAAAGATATGAAGATGATAAGATATTCTATAGCTGGGATTTATTCGTCAGTTGGATATGTCGCTGAGTAATGTTATATCGCTCATGATATGTCCGTAAAGCCGACATATCGCTAAATCCCTTGTTGGGCGCTGTTCTAATATGCTGACTTTCATTTACATTCATTGTGTGAAAAGGTTATCTCTTTATTTAATGTCGTTAGTATATTTTTTTGCAGGAGTAAATCATTTTTTACACCCGTTATTTTATCTCAAAATCATGCCGCCGTGGTTAGGGTCACACAGGACTTTAGTATTTATAAGTGGAGCTTGTGAAATATTATTTGCTTTACTGTTGTTACCAACCCGAACCAGACAGTTCGCTGCATGGTGTATAATACTTTTATTGATCGCTGTCTTCCCGGCAAATATTCAAATGATGATAAATTATCTAAATGAAAATAATTCCCAATTATGGATCGCTATACTAAGGCTGCCAATTCAGATATTACTGGTTTTATGGGCATATTCTTTCACCAGGAAATAATTCCAATTACATAGCGTTCTAAATAAATTGCGTCAAACAGCAGGGCTTACCGAAATACGGGAATTAGTACCCGTTCGCCCACAGCCCGGATTTGCAATCTGTCTGCGGCCGGGCCGGTTGGCTGATGTTTGTTTATCTAGTCATACTTGCACAAAACCATTTGTTGCCTGAAGCCTAATCGAGAGATTTTAATTCACATAAATTCAATTTGCCAAAAGAAGGGTTTTCCCTGGCGAAATGGAATAGGACTTACCGCCTTTTTTAAAGAAGATCGTCAATGCGCTAAAATTGGTGACCATATTCTTTTCAACAGAAAACTTTAAGTTTCTGAAGGCATTAATATATTCCACAAGGTCTATTTGGGTGGTATAATGAATGGCAGCATTATTTGCCACCAGTTTGAAGAATTTCTCTGTTTCGTTCCACTTGCTTTGATTGTCCGACATTTCCCAACTATGTCCCCAAACATCCAGGAGCGCCAATTCCTTCGTCCCGATGAAATCATTGATCAGCTTATAAAATTTTTCTAATTCCTTTTTGTCATTCTCCGGCTTATCCTGTTCAAAATAAGCTTTTGCAAATTGATGGATGCTTGGATGCCATTTGAGAAAATTCTCCGGAATGGTAAAATCATAGGTATCGCCAACTGTTCTTGCATACTCAATACCCAATCCTTTAATGGCATCGACCACCACTTCATTTGTATTTCCAAAAGGATAGGCCATTCCTCTGACAGGATATCCCATTAATCGTTCCAGCTCTTTTCTATCTTCCACCACTTCATATACAATATCAATTTTTGTCAATGCGGTCAAATTAGGGTGATTGGCAGAATGCACTGAAACTTCATGTCCGGCAAAAACCTGCCTGATCTCCTCCTTCGTTAAGTAGCCAACGGTTCCTAATTTATTAGAATTCAGGTGAAATGTTCCTATTAACCCGTATTTGTTCATCAGTTTCACCAATTGCCGGTCCTCTGATCTTCCGTCATCATAACTTAGTATAAGTGCTTTTGATTTCCCTTGCGAAAAAAGCATTTCGATGGGCGTACCGCTTTTGGCAATGGCTGTATCGGTTTGTGCTACAGCAGTATTCAGTGAAAGCACCACTACAAAAGCCAGCATGATTATTTTCATTACAACTAATTAATTAATGAGATTCCATTTAGCAGCCAGCTTATACTTGCCGCCAGGTTTTGAGTATTTGCAAAGGCAGGGAATTCATTGATCGTCCAGCCAGACACAAATGCTATTTGAAAGTATGTTGCTGAAGTTATGAACTAATACTGAAAACTGAACGACGAGCCGAGCTGCTATTGTTGTCCCGGCTGGGGATTGAAATATTGTAGGATAGATCAAGATCTAAGAAAAGAACACTGCCGACAAAAGGGGGATCAGGGCTCAACACTATCGGGGTCCATAGCCTCGTTCTGTGAAATCTGAGATTTTCTCAAATGTATCGCCAGCATGATCCCTGTTATCAGCTGCCAGAAAATAAAGATGTCTGCCAAAAATATGCTGGATGACCAATTTCGATTGAAAAGATAATCGCTCAGGGAGAAATCAGAATCCAGAGAAATAATATCCACCAGTACAAAGGACATCCCTCCGGCTATGAAGACCGCTGTACGGCTGAAGGGAAATTTAGTGATCGCCTTATCAGTTAGTATAAAAGTTGAGGTTGCACCTCCCCCTGCCGTTAGCACCCCAAAAATTATTACAAACCAGGAACTAATCATGGTCAGCACCCAGACGATCAGGTAGATCAGGTTCATCTTAAGGAAATACATCAACCATTCCTTACCTCTGACCGGGATCTGAAAACTAACAAAAAGCAGTATCGTACTTGAGGTATAGATAATTCCCGGCATAAAAATCCCACCAAAATCATAGAACCGGCAGTAGCAATAGGCCGACAACAGGCCGGAAAGGAGGAAGAGGAGGCTGCTAAGGAGCAGGGGCAGGAAAGGTTTTTTAATATAATTTGACTGTGTCTGCAAGCTGTAAAAGTAAAGAATCTGGAATTGACTAATACGGCTCTGAGAAGCCGATGCTTAGTTAAAAGCTAAGCATAACAACCCTATCATTTGAAGATTGCTGAAAGATGGCGAGGGCATATAAGTAGTATACGGACAACAGTAGACTTACCTGATTTCAAATTTTCCTGTCCACTCCTTAGCCTGTGAAATGATGGTGGTGCCCAGTAATTTCCATTCCACTACTCCATTCACTTCATAAATAAATTCATTTGGAACAGCCGTAGGGCTCACCTGTACCGAAACGGGCCGCCAGCTGGTGCCGGCGACTAAGCCTTTGATATATGTATGGGCTTCCAGGGGTTTGACTAGACCAGTTTGAGTATCCTTACCATATCGGACAGATACTACAGATTTGGAGATGATATTATTATCGAAAACAATATCGATTTTATTTATATCATTAATATAAGGACGGATATCCGTTACAAATTTCCAGGTCCGGAGCGTAGAGCTACCCGGCTCAAGGTTCGGCGCATCTGCTTTCCGGCTGATAAATGATAATAGCCCGAACACCAGTACAATTGCCGCTAAAACTCCCATCTTCTCCCGTACCAGTTTGGTTGCCTTCACACTGACGACGATGAAGAAAACGAAAATGCCGATGTTTAATATGGACCAGAGGAGATGCAGCATAATACTGTAGTAGTTTGCTAAATAAATTTACCGAACTTCATTTAGATTATCAAAAAAGGGAAATCTGATGAAAAAAATGGCCCATGCCTCGTCGCACACGAAACATAACAACCCTGTAATTTGAAGCGTTCGACTGAGGCAAAAGAGTTAAAAAGAAGAAAGAACCAAGTGTCCCTATTTCTTTAATAACTTTTCCAGTTTCTTATAATCCCCGTTTTGTCCAAAGTATTCTACATTTCCTGTAGCCCCATTGATCTGGTGATCATTGCATTCAAAACAGATTTTAACGGTGCCGACCACTTTATTATCCCTTTTAAATATCAGGATATCGCGATAGACATATATACATGCTGTGGTGTAAAATTCTAAAGGATTTTTTTCTACGAAAATATCATCAATACTTCCGAATTCCGCTTTATCAATCGCCCTCTTTTTATACCCGATATGCTCTAAATGATCCAAAAAACCAAGGTCGTCCATGCTCCTCGGTATATCGCCCAAAATAACTCCCATTTTTAAAGAGTCGAGTGCCGAGTTGGACTGTTTGTCATATAATTCCTCTACAGCGGGTGGTGTAATATAAATAGAATAGAAATCAATTGCGTCATAAACAAAAAACGGTTTTCTTTTGTCTTGTAGCTTTGAATGGAGAGTATCAGCTGTTTCCTTTTTATTTTTGGCTCCGGAATTGCAGCCGAAGAAGAAGGGAAGTGAAATGGAAAGAAGTAAAATAAGTCTTGCCGTCATTTTATGTATTTATATTTTGATATAAAACAGCTACCCGGTTTACAAAAAAAGGAATTACCATATAGTTTATTCTTGTAAAATGAGATCATCAATAACCCTCATTACGGAACAGAAGAACTTGATAAGCTACCATTGCTACATTTTAAAAACACGGATAGCAAATACTCCAAATCCCGCTTCACTAGCATTCACCAATTTTCACAATTTAATCCCTGCTACAGCTGCTTAACAAGTTTTTGACCATATTCAGCCAGGTTAATAACATCAGAGCTTCTTCAACACCACCTGCTCCGCCTGTTTGGCCACCACCATATTATAAAACTCCCGCAGATCGGTATAGGATGAAGCCGGGATAGTGGTTTTGTTGATTTCCATCTGACAGGAAATTTTAATACTGCTTCCCCCGATGGAAGATTTATAGGTAAACACCGCGCCATCATCCGGCATTTTGATCACTGTTGGCTTGGGCAGCTCTTCTACTTTATAGCCTGCCGGAACAGCGATGGTGATTGTGTACAGGGCATCTTTTAAATAAGGCATTTCCACCGGATACAGACGGGAGGGCGAGCGAAGCGGATTTTGTTTGAGGCGGTCAGTCAGTACCGGATCCAGGTAATAAATATCCGCTACAGCGGTGGGAACAGAAAGATCATATCTCAGTGTTACCGGCATTTCAGAAAC
>Ga0209174_10002744_pt1 | contig 11435 bp, 10 predicted proteins | sample JI91814BDNA_FD_187505 | JGI IMG/M metagenome (GOLD analysis project Ga0209174, IMG submission 187505) | Wastewater effluent complex algal communities from Wisconsin, to seasonally profile nutrient transformation and Carbon sequestration -... | ecosystem: Engineered > WWTP > Effluent > Algae...
GGCGTCGTCGAGGCGGTCGGCGAGGGTGTGACCGAGGTGGCGCCGGGCGACTTCGTCATCCTCAACTGGCGCGCCGTCTGCGGTGAGTGCCGCGCCTGCCACAAGGGCAAGCCGCAGTACTGCTTCAACACTCACAACGCCCGCCAGAAGATGACGCTCACCGATGGCACCGAGCTCAGCCCGGCCCTCGGCATCGGCGCCTTCGCCGAGAAGACCCTCGTCGCGGCCGGCCAGTGCACCAAGGTCGCCACCTCCGACCCGGCCGTTGTCGGCCTGCTCGGCTGCGGCGTGATGGCGGGCTTCGGCGCGGCGGTCAACACCGGCGGCGTCAAGCTCGGAGACTCCATCGCCGTCATCGGCTGCGGCGGGGTGGGCAATGCCGCGATCGCCGGCGCCAAGGTCGTCGGCGCGACGACGATCATCGCGGTCGACGTCGATGACCGAAAGCTGGAGTGGGCCAAGCAATTCGGCGCCACGCACACCATCAACTCGCGCGAGGTCGATGCGGTTGAGGCGATCCGCGAACTCACCGGCTCGTTCGGTGCCGATGTCGTCGTCGAGGCCGTCGGCCGCCCCGAGACGTATCAGCAGGCCTTCTTCGCCCGCGACCTAGCCGGCACCGTCGTCCTTGTCGGGGTGCCCACCCCCGACCTGAAGCTCGAATTGCCCCTCATCGAGATCTTCGGCCGCGGCGGCTCCCTCAAGAGCAGCTGGTATGGCGATTGCCTCCCCACCCGCGACTTCCCCGCCCTCGTCGCGCTCTACGAGCAGGGCCGCTTCCCGCTGGAGCAGTTCGTCTCCGAGCGCATCGGCCTCGGCGACATCGAGGCGGCCTTCGAGAAGATGCACAACGGTGAGGTGCTGCGCTCGGTGGTCGAGCTGTGAGTGCTGAGGACGGGACCACCGAGATCATCGCGACCTCGCCCGGTGGGGTGCGGGTCGAGCGCGTGATCACCAGCGGCATCTTCGCCCTCGACGGTGGGGAGTGGGAGGTCGACAACAACGTCTGGATCGTCGGCGACGACAGCTCCTGTTATGTCATCGACGCGGCCCACCAAGCCGAGCCGATCCTCGCCGCCGTAGGCGACCGAGACGTCCTCGCGGTCATCTGCACGCACGCGCACAACGACCACATCACCGCCGCCCCGGCGGTGCGCGAGGCGACCGGCGCCCCGATCGCGCTGCACCCCGCCGACCAGGTGCTGTGGGAGTTGACGTACCCCGGGACCGAGCCCGACGAGCAGCTCGCCGATGGCGAAGAATTGGTGATCGGGGATGTGGGGCTGGAGGTGCTCCATACGCCCGGACACGCGCCCGGCGCCGTCTGCCTGTATGCCGAGTCCCTCGGACTCGTCTTCACCGGCGACACGCTGTTCAACGGCGGTCCCGGCGCGACCGGGCGCTCCCACAGCGACTACCCGACCATCGTCCGCTCCATCCGCGACACCCTCTTGAGCTTGCCCTCCGAGACCATCGTGCTGACCGGCCATGGCGATTCCACGACCATCGGCGCCGAAGCCCCCGGCGTCGAGGCCGCGGACGTCTGACCCGTCAGCGGTCGAGGGCGAAGTCACCGAACCTCTGCTAGCAAACGTTGGCAAACTGTGGACACCTTGCAAGGTGTCCGCAGTCGACTAGCTTCCGCTAGCAGAGGTTCCTTGACATTCTGGAACTGTGGATAACTAAGGCGAACGGGCGCAAACACACGCAAGCGGCCATACGCTCGGGGGAGAGGCGGGCCCGCAGGGGGTGCCCGCCCACAACGTGGGAGGCACCACATGCTCTCTTCTCTCGTTCGTATGCCGCGCCGTCGCCGCCTCGTCGCGGCCTCGGCTCTCGCCGTGGTCATGTTGCCCGGTGGGTGCTCCAGTGGGGAGTCGTCGGCACCGGGTGGTGGCACGTCCAGCGTCGTCGGATCGTCGGCCGGGGCAACCGCCCCTGCCGGTGTGTCGCCCTCCGAGTCGGCCGGCGGAAGCGGGACCGGCGGCACCTCGGCCGCACCTGTCGACGTCACGGGCACGCCACTACCCGTCCTGGCGAGCAGGACGGGGCAGAGCGACACCACCCCGGTTACGGTGTCGCTGAACGAGGTTCGCGCCGCTGGCAAGCTGATGACCGTCACCTGGTCGGTACGCAACGATGGCCAGGAGCCGTGGCGCGTGGGCGACTTCTTCTTCTCCGGGCGCTACGCGCACGGCTGGACCGACCAATTGGGGTCCGAGTTGAGCGGAGTCGCCAGCGGCATCTACGTGCTCGACGCAGTCAGCGCGCGCCGCTATCTGCCGGCCCAGGACAAGGACGGCAATTGCGTTTGCACGTCCAACACGGACGCCATTCAAGTCGCACCGGGAGAGAGCACGGTGTTGCAGGCGGTCTTCCAGGCGCCGCCGCCCGAGGTCGCGACCGTGCAGGTCGTGCTGCCGAATATCGGGCCCTTCGACGCGGTCCCGGTCGCCCGGTGAGGGCGCCATCAGTGTCACCCGGGGCAGCCCCCGGTGGGCACCCGCCGGCAGTACGCCAAGCGGTACGGCCAGCGGCGAGGCCGGCGGCCGGGCTGGCCGCGATCCTTGGGACCGTCCTTGCGCTCAGCCTCACCGGCGCTCCTCCACTGGCGCACGCCGCACCGCCATACGTGAGTGCTCCGCCGCCGGCGGCCGATCCCGTGCCCATCCCCGGGATCACCCTGACGACACCACTGACCGTCACCCCCGACGTCTTCGCGGAGCCCAACATCCACGGTGACGTCCAGGGGCTTGTCTTCCGCGAGGCAAACCTCGACGGGTCGCTCATCGTGACCGGCGGGCGGCGCTTCGAGTTGGCGGCCGATGTGCTCTTTGCCTTCGACAGCGCCGACCTCAGCCCCAAGGCGGAAGCCGTCCTCGCGGATGTCGCAAAGCGGCTCGCTGCCGTCGACGCAAGCTCGCTGCGGATCGACGGCTACACCGACAGCACGGGGGATGCGGCATACAACCAGGGCCTCTCGCAGCGCCGCGCCGATGCGGTCCGGCGAGGCCTCCTCGCCACCAGCGACGCACTCACGATCGTCGCTCGCGGCCACGGCGAGGCCGATCCGGTCGCCGACAACGCCACCGACTCCGGCCGTCAGCAGAATCGCCGGGTCACCATCACGGTCGCCGATCAGTGACCCGCGCCCAGCTCAGGTCCGCTTGCCCCACTCGCCGGACTCGACATACGACGCCACATTGGCCATCCGCTTTTGTGCCTGCGAGATCTCGCGCACCGCCGACGTCACGATGCTGCGATCGATCGGCGACATCTGGTCGAAGACCAGGCTGTCGGACGCCCGCGAGCCATCGGCCACCTGCAGCAGCTGATACCGCAGCCGCAGTCGCTGCAAGACCTCAAATACCTCGGCGAGCGTCGCGGCGTGCGCGGCGGGGAGGAAGGTCGTTCCGCCACAGGCCAATAGCCGCTCCGGCGTCGCCAGTTCCTCGGATCGAGCGACCAAGGCACCCCAGCGGGCCAGGTTGACCAGCGGCAGCAGCGCGAGTTCCTTGATGTCGTAGTTCGCCGGCCGGCGCCATGGCTCGCGCAGCGTCCGCAGCCGCGCCCGATGCGCCAAGGCATCGACGAGCAGCAACCGCATCGTCATCGGGTGCTTGCGCAACTCCTCGACCACCAACTCGGCGGCCGCGCGTGTGGTCGACCCGACGATCGGGCGCGAGTCCACCAGCAGTGACGTCAAGATCGCACCCTTGCCTTCGACCGGATCGGCGATCCACGCCTGGGCCGCGGCGCGCCACTGCGCATCGGTCCGGGACAACAACGCGTGCCGCGCGCTCACTCCGTGGGCATCGCCGGTGAAGCCCGCCTCGGCGAGCGTCAGATCGACGGTGGTGAACAGGTCCCGATAGGCCGCCATCTCCTCCTCGCCGACGTCGTCGGCGAATGCCACCGCCGAGTCGACATCGGAGGACAGCACAGCCTCCCGCCGGCCGTTGCTGCCCAGCGCCAGCCAGGTGAACCGGTCCGGGCTGAGCTCCGGATGCGCCGCCAACCCCAACTCGATCGCCCGGCGGATCACGGAGTCGATCAGGCTCGAATAGACCGAGATGACCCGACGCGAGGCGAGCCCTCGCTTGAGCAATTGCCCGAGCAAGGTCGGGATGGCCTTGGTATGCCGAACCAGATCGGTCGTCGTCGCCGCTCGCCGAAGTTGTTGGTGCACAGCGAGATCCGCCGCCGCCGGGGACAGTGCGAAGTCCCGCACCCGGACCACTCCCGCCAGGCGCCCGCTCGCGTCGGTGACGATTACACCCTCCGCGTCGGTCTCGAGGACGTGCACCAAGGTCTCGGCGGCGCTTGCCTCCGCGGTCGTATGGAGCGCGCTCTCGTCCAGTGCCTCCCGCACCGGCGCCGTGGTCGGCAGGCCGTCCACGAGCACTCGGCGGCGCAGGGAGGCGTCGGTCACGAGCCCGAATCCCGTCAGGCCCAGGTTCACCACGGCCGAGGATCGTCCCGAGTCCGTCAGTTGCCGCGCCACATCGGTCAGGGGCGCCCCGGCGTCCACCACCAGGGGGGCCTCGGCGATCAGGTCCCCGACCTGGTAATAGGCGGGCATCCGTGGGGCGGCGTTGACGTCGGCCCGGGCATTGGGCAGCAGGTGAGCGGCCAGGAAGCGCGCCCCCGACTTGGTCACGAAGGCAACGGCTGCGTCATCTCCCGGTAGCCGGGCCACCGTCGCCTGGGTCACGGCGCTGGCGCGGGGCCCCACCGACCGCTCGGTGAGCATGGCCGAGAACCCGAACACCCCCCCGACGGACAGGATTTCGTCGGGCTCGAGGGGGCTGCGGCGGGCGTCATTCCACAAGCCGACCTGGCCGTCGAGCACGACATACACCGCGGAGGACGGATCCTCGAAGGCGTTGAGCACGAGGCTCCCCGCGGCATACGTCATGATCTCGGCCTTGGCGACCAGCCCGTCCCGCACCTCGGCCGAGACCGAGTCGAACGGGGCGTGCTGGGCCAGGACCGAGCGCAGGTCGTCGAGTTCGCTCACCCCCCGACGGTAGGCGGCGACGGCAGCTTGTAGCCAGAGGGCGCGACGGTTTCGTCCAGCGCGGCCTTCCACGCCCCTGAGGAGATGTACTCCTTCAGGGCCGCATTGACCTTCTCGACCATGGCGGTGTCGCCCTTCTTGACGCCGATGCCATAGGTCTCGTCGGTCATGCCCTTGCCGACGACCTTCAAGATCCCCTTGTATTCGGGAGTGGCCGCGAAGCCCGCCAGGATCAGGTCGTCGGTGGTCACCGCGTCGACGTCACCGTTGGCGAGATTGCGCACGCACTCCGAGAACGACGGGACCTCGCGAAGGGTGATCTTGCCCTTGTAGGTCGACTTCACGTAGTCCGCCGAGGTGGTGCCGGTGACCGAACACAAGGTGCGGCCGTCGAGCTTCTCCGGTCCGGTCAGCGTCTCGTCGTTGCGCCGCACCAACAGATCCTGGTGCGCGACGAAGTAGGGCCCCGCAAAATCGACCTGCTGCTTGCGCTCATCGGTGATGGAGAAGGTCGCCACGACGAGGTCGACCTCGCCGTCCTGGAGGGCCTTGACCCGATCACCCTGGGCGACCGGAACCCACTCGGGGGTCATACCGAGTTTCCCGGCGACATACTCGGCCGTCTTGATGTCGAAGCCGCTGTATGACGTGCCGTCCTTGAGCGAGACGCCCGGCTCGTCCGTGGCGACCCCGATCTTGATCGTGGCCGCGCCGGCGGGAGCCGAGGTAGTGCTTGTCGTCGGGGTGGTCGTGTCCTTGGAGCACGCGCCGAGTCCGGCGAGGAGGCCGAGGGCCCCCACGGTAGCGACGGCGCGGCGACTGGTGATGTGACGAGTGGTGGTCTGCATGTCCAGTTCTCCTCTCGCTCAGACCGACTCGGGCTGCTTGGGCGTCGGGTCGACACGGGCCGGGCCCGAATCCGTCCACACCGGGCCGAGGTGCCCACCGGTGTTGGCGGCGACCTTCGGCTTCACGATCATCCAGCCGATCGCCAGGATCCCAGCCAGCAACGGAATGCCGATGACGATCACGACGAAGTTGACCTTGTGCCAGAAGTAGGGCGAGGACTGCCAGCCGCTCACGGCCATCCCGACCGCGACCATGACGAGGAAGGCGAGGCCGAGATAGCTCGTCCAGGGATAGCCAGGTGCCTGGAAGGGGCTCGCCGGGATGACGCCCTTGTTGACCAGACTGCGCAACTTCAACTGGCAGGCGAAGATCGTGCCCCAGGTGAAGAGCACGCCGATCGCGGCGGCCTCTAGGGCGATCTCGAAGGCGTCCGGCCGAAGCGCGTTGAGGACGGATCCGAAGACGAAGACGACCGAGGTCATGACGATGCCGGCCCACGGGACGCCGGACTTGCTCATCTTGAGGGTGAAGGCCGGGGCCTGCTTCGACATGCCGAGGCTGCGCAGGACGCGCCCGGTCGAGTAGAGGCCGGAGTTCAGCGAAGACATCGCCGCGATGATCAGGACCGCCTGGATGACGCTGCCCATCCAGTCCAATCCCATCCGCCCGAAGACGGACACGAATGGGCTGATGCCGGGCTTGAATTCCTTCGTTGGCAGCATCGAGACCAGCAGCAGGATCGAGCCGCAATAGAAGACGGCAATCCGGAAGATGACCGCATTGACCGCCTTGGGAACCTCACGCTCGGGGTTCTCCATCTCGCCGGCGGCGACGCCGACCATTTCGATCGCGGCATACGCAAAGACGACGCCCGACATCACCAGGATGGGGCCGTACCAGTTGTAGTCGCCGCTTGACGGCCAAAAGCCGCCGGGGTTGCTCCAGAGGTTCTGGAAGCCCGCCTTGTGCCCGCCGACGTCCATCTGGAAGAGCACGACGACCAGGCCCACGGCCAGGAAGATGACAATGGCGCCGACCTTGGCGACGGAGGCCCAGAACTCGAACTCACCGAAGGCGCGGGCCGAGAGCAGGTTGATCACGAGGACGACGGCCAAGGCGATCAGGACCGTCTGCCAGGTGGGCATGCTCGGCCACCAGTGCTGCACATACAGACCGACCGCGGACAGTTCCGCGATGCCCGTCAACGCCCAGTTGAGCCAGTACATCCACCCGGTGACGAACGCCCACTTCTCGCCATAGAACTCGCGCATATAGGAGACGAAGGCCCCCGAGGTCGCCCGGTGCAGCACCAACTCGCCCAGTGCTCGCATCAAGAAATAGGCGATGACGCCCACCAAGGCGTAGCTGACGAGCAGGGCCGGACCCGTGCTGTTCAGGCGCGACGCCGAACCGAGGAAGAGGCCGGTGCCGATGGCACCGCCGATCGCGATCATCTGGACGTGTCGTCGCCCGAGAGACTGCTTGTAGCCGACTTGCTCGGCGTTCAAGGACGACGCGTGGTGACTTGCTCCACTCATGGGCTTCCCCCTTCGGGGATCGCACGGATACGGGCAATTAGTCATCGTGGCACTGATGGACGTGATGCGCATCACTTCACCGCGCGTACTGGTCAGTATGTCAAATATTGAGATTCGGTGGCCAGGGCTGGCACCCCTTTTGCGTTAGGTGGCCTGCTCGCGCCGCCGGTAACCTGGACGGGTGAGCCTGCGCCTGTTCGACTCCGCCACTCGGGAGATTCGCGATTTCGTCCCCATCACGCCGGGCCGGGTCGGGATCTACATCTGTGGCCTGACGACCCAGGCGCCGCCGCACATCGGGCACGTCCGCTTCGCCGTCGCCTTCGATGTCCTGCGTCGCTGGCTGACGCGCGGCCACGGCTTCGACGTCACGCTCGTGCGCAATGTCACCGACATCGACGACAAGATCCTGCGCAAGTCCGAAGAGGCCGGCGAGGACTGGTTCGCGCTGTCGTATCGCAACGAGCGGCTGACGGGCGAAGCGCTCGAGCTCCTCGGGGTCCTGCCCGCGACCTACGAGCCCCGCGCCACGGGCCACGTCCCCGAGATGATCGAGCTGATGCGCGTGCTGCTCGAGAAGGGCCACGCCTATCCGGCCCCCGACGAGAGCGGCGACGTCTATTTCGACGTCCGATCGTGGCCGGCGTATGGCGAACTGACCCGCCAACGCGTCGAGGACATGTCGGCCGCCGAGGACGCGGATCCGCGCGGCAAGCATGACCCGCGCGACTTCGCGCTCTGGAAGGGGACGAAGCCGACCGAGCCGGCGAGTGCGAGTTGGCCCACGCCATACGGAATCGGTCGCCCGGGGTGGCATCTCGAGTGCTCGGCGATGGCCCGGAAGTATCTCGGCGACCACTTCGACATCCACGGCGGCGGGGTCGACCTGCGCTTCCCGCATCACGAGAACGAGCAGGCGCAGTCGCGCGCCGCCGGACTGGAGTTCGCGAACTACTGGCTGCACAACGCCTGGGTCACGATGGGCGGGGAGAAGATGAGCAAGTCGCTCGGCAACTCCCTGCTGATCGGCGAGGTGACCAAGCAGGCGCGGCCGTTGGCGGTGCGCTACTACCTGACGGCGGCGCACTACCGCTCGATGATCGAGTTCCACGAGGGCGCGCTCGCCGAGGCCGAGGCCGCGGTGGATCGCATCGAGGGGTTCCTGCGCCGCGCGCTGCCGAAGGTCACCACCGCCGAGCCGAGCGGCGAGGAGGAGTTCCCGGCCGAGTTCGCCGCGGCGCTCGATGACGACCTCGGCGTCTCCGGGGCATTAGCCGTCATTCACGACCATGTCCGCAAGGGCAACATCCTGCTGGAAGAGGACGAACCCCAGGCGGCGGCGGATGTCGCCCGGCTCGTGATCGCCATGACGGACGTGCTTGGGGTCAATCCGCTCTCGGCGACGTGGGTCGCTGAGGGCGGCGGGGGTGGGACCGCCGCGATGGATGCGCTGGATTCGTTGGTCCAAGCTCAGGTCGCGGCGCGCGCCGCCGCCCGCGCGGCGCGCGACTTCGCGACCGCGGACGCGATCCGCGATCAACTTGCCGCGGCCGGCATCCAGGTCGAGGACACCTCCTCCGGCGCGCGCTGGAGCCTGGTCAAGAGCGGTGGAGACAACTGATGGCAGGCAACAGCAAGCGCATCGGCGCGGTGCGCAAGACCGGGTCCAAGAAGGGCGCCGTCGTGGGCTCCGGAGGGCAGCGCCGCAAGGCGCTCGAAGGCCGCGGCCCGACGCCCAAGGCGGTCGATCGGCCCAATCACAAGGCGCACAAGGCGGCCGCCAGGGGTGGTCAGGCCAGTGCCCGTCCCGGCTCCGCCGGCCGCGGCGGCTCCGGCCGCAGCGGCGGCGGTGGCTCCCGGCCCGCGCCGCGGCGCACCAAGGCCTCCAGCGAGATGGTGGCCGGACGCAATTCGGTCGTCGAAGCGCTCCGGGCCGCGGTCCCCGCGGCGACCCTCTACGTCGCGAGCCGGATCGACGCCGACGACCGCGTTCGTGAGGCGATCAAGCTCGCCGGGGAACGCGGCATACCCATGCTGGAAACCCCTCGGGGAGAACTCGATCGGCTCACCGACGGCGCCGTGCACCAGGGCCTCGCGATGCAAGTCCCGCCCTACGCGTATGCGCATCCGAACGATCTGATCGATCCGGAAGCACCCGGCATACCCCTGATCGTGGCGCTCGACGGCATCACCGACCCCCGCAATCTCGGGGCGATCGTGCGTTCCGTGGCGGCCTTCGGCGGACACGGGGTGGTCGTGCCGGCGCGCCGCTCGGTGGGGATGACGGCCTCGGCCTGGAAGACGTCGGCGGGAGCCGCGGCGCGCATCCCGGTGGCCCAGGCGACGAATCTGACGCGGGCGCTGGAGGACTACCGCAAGGCGGGCTTCTTCGTGGTCGGCCTCGACATGGAGGGCGATGTCGACCTGCCCGACCTCGATCTCGCCCGCGAGCCGCTCGTCGTCGTGGTGGGGTCCGAGGGCAAGGGCCTGTCTCGGCTGGTCCGCGAGACCTGCGATCAAATCGTCTCGATTCCGATGTCGAGCGCGGTCGAGTCCCTCAACGCCGGCCTTGCCGCGGGCGTCACGCTTTATGAGATCGCCCGACGACGACGCTGAATATCGACAATTACCCGGCGTCGGGGCGCCTCGCCTCTTAGGCTCCCGGTAGCGCTCCCCGTGGGCGACCCGTCAGGAAAGTGAAAGCAGCGATGTCTAACTCAGATCCGACCTCACCCGACTACGGGTCGGGCCAGCCCAAGTACCCGCCGCCGCCCCCGCCGTCCGGACCTGCCTTCCCGCCGCCGCCGGCGACCGGTGCCCCGTCCTACCCGAGCCCGCCGGCGGATACGCCCGCCTTCCCCGGCTCCGGCGCGCCGACCCCGCCGTCCTACGGCACCCCGCCGCCCAGCCCGTATGGTGCGCCCGCCCCGAGCCCCTATGGCACGGCCATGCCCGGTGCCGGCGGGGACAATCCCTACGTCGTCTCGGGTGGCCCGACGGGCCTGCCCGGCGGCGGCACACCCCCGTCGATGGGCTCGCGACTGCTGGCCCGGATCATCGACGGTGTCCTGCTGGCGGTGGTGTTCTTCGTGCTCTCCCTGGCCGGCCTCGGCGGGCTCTCCGCGACCACGGGCAGCGACGGACAGCCGAGCGGCTTCGCCACCGGCGCGTTCCTGACCACAATGTTCGTCTTCGTCATCCTCAGCCTCGCCTATGAGGTCGTGCTCATCGCGCTGCGCGGTGCGACCGTGGGCAAGCAGTTGATGGGGCTGAAGGTCGTCCAGGTCGACAATGGTGCCCTGCCCGGATGGGGCCCCTCGATCATCCGCTGGGCGCTCCCCAACGTGCTGAGCATGATCTGCGGGATCCTGTCGCTGGTGGTCTACCTGTCGCCGTTCTGGGCGGACCCGACGGGTCGCCTGCGCGGCTACCACGACCAGCTCGCCAAGACTGTCGTCATCTCGGCTCGCTGACGTCCCGTTAGGCGAGGGCCATGATCCCCTGTCCGTTCTACGCACTCACCGGGTGGTACTGCCCGTTGTGCGGTGGACAGCGGCTGGCCCTCGCCTTGAGCCACGGCGACCTGGGGCGCGCCTGGGCCGAGAACCCCTTGGTCATGGTCGCCTTGGGCGGCGTGGCCGTGCTTTTGTTGCTGCGCCTGACCCGGGTGTATGCCGTTCCGGTCACCCTTATCCGCCGCCCGGCGGTCCTGTGGGGGATCGCCGTGGTGATGCTGGCCTTCGGGGTAGCCCGCAACCTGCCGGGCCTGAGCGTGCTAGGCCCCGTCTGACTCCCGCCCACTTCCAAACTTGAGCACGCCTTACGTTTTTGAGCACGCGCTGCAGCGCGTGCTCAAAAACGTAAGGCGTGCTCAAGTTTGGCGGCGGGGCGCCGCGTGTGACGATGGGGGCCACCGCCCGGCTATCGCCTCCCGAAGGAGCCCAACGCGTGCCTACTCGCGAACCCGACCCCGCGGCATACGGTCGAATGCCGGCGCCGCCGCCCCGGTCGGGGAAGGCCGCGCCTGT
>Ga0209174_10002745_pt1 | contig 11429 bp, 9 predicted proteins | sample JI91814BDNA_FD_187505 | JGI IMG/M metagenome (GOLD analysis project Ga0209174, IMG submission 187505) | Wastewater effluent complex algal communities from Wisconsin, to seasonally profile nutrient transformation and Carbon sequestration -... | ecosystem: Engineered > WWTP > Effluent > Algae...
CGACCACGCGAGCCATTCCGCGGCGAGGCGCGACGCTTCTTCCTTGCCGAGCGTGATCTCGCTGGCCGATTCGCCCCGAACGTGGGCGAGACGCATGGACCCGCCGGCGAGCAGTTCCCCGCGACGCGACCACGCCCAGACTAGGCGGGGCGGCGTGGCGTCTTTGTCCTCGCCGATGGTCTCATCACCCGCGTCGATCATAACGACAGCGCATGTGTTCACCGACGTCAGACCCGCGGCACCTGGTGCGGTGGGAGACAACTTTGATGAGGGATCCCATGCTTGCGCGAGCGCGTGCCAGAGTGTGATGGCACGCCCGACTTCCACGCCGCGACGGTCGAGGGCGTCGACGAACAGGCGCCCGGGAAGGTCGCAGGCCGCGAGAATCCCACGTCGACCAGCAGCAAAAGGTGCCGCCTTTGACCCCGGCTTCTTGAGGCGACTCAGGATCGCGACCCCGCCGCCCTCCCCCGAATCCGGAGCCGCAGGGGCTTCATCCGAGGGCTGGCCAAGAGGCTGGATCGTCGAGTCTACTGCGTCGCCCGCGAAGAACGTCACGGGCGTCACGCTTGGGCTCTCGGCGCCGGGCGCGTCGGCGAGGTGGTCACTCGTGCTTCCCATACGAGCGGCGGCTGCGACGGCCTGATGATCCGAGCCCAGCCCTGTGATCCATGAGCACATCGCGCCATCAACATCGAGAACAAGCGCCTCGAGGCGGCCGGCAGAACGAGTGTTCGCGAGGTGCTCTTGCACAAACTCGGTCCCGCGATCAATCCAAGGCAACGCCGAGTCCACCGAGTCAACAACGGGAGTCGCGGCTCCGGGCCAGCGCACGTCCACGCCATGCCCGATGATTCTGGCGGCCCGGAGCATCCCGCCCCGCTGGCTTCGTTCGAGATAACACAATCGCACACTCACGCGGAACTACTCGCCTTTCTTCTGGGGCGGGACCTGCTTCTCTTGGGGAACGCGCTTCTCTGGCGGAATGTTGTTGTCGGCTTCCTTGCCGAAGCCACCCGACTTCTCGATCTCCTCGAGTTTCGCCATTGAGTCTTTGTCGTCAGGATTGAAGCCGTCCGCTTCGGCCATCGCCTTGGCCTTCTCGATCAGGCTGTACTCATCGGGGAACTCGCCTTGTTCAAGGAGGCGGTTGACGGCTCGGCTGAAATGCCGCTGGTACGCCCCTGGCCACTTCTCGAACTCATCGGGCATCTTGGAAAGGCCCCGTATGCCCTTCATGGGCTGGGGCTGGATGCGCGCGTTGGTCGAGAGTTTTGCCTGCTGCATCGCGTTCGGATCCCCCGCCGGGCCCGGTTTCATTCGCGTCACGCGTTCGGCACTTCGTTCCTGCAACGGAACCCGACGCTCCGACTCGCCCTTGTTGAGCGTCACCGCGTCGGGCTCGATGTGTTTCACGCGTTCCGTGTCCACGGCCTGGCCTTCACGGACAAACCGCTGCTTGTTGTTCACAACCAAGAGCGCCATCTTCACGCTGCCGACATTCGCAAAGCCCAGGTACTTCACGTCGCTCAGCCCAGGCTCGGGCGGGGCCACTTCGGGCGTCCCAGTGTCGCTAACTTCCGGCGGTGGGGTGGTCTTGGGAGCGTTGGCCACACGAACCAAACGAGCGGCCGACCCGGCGAAGTCCATCGGGGCCTGCTTGGGACCAGAGGGCGCCTCGATGGGGGTATCTCCCGACACCACAAAGTCCTTGTCGGTCGGCGGGATGGTCTTGGGCAAACCTACAAACGCCATCGCCCCCGCCGCACACGCAAGCACGATAAACCCCACCTGCGAAAGGCGGGTGATCGAAACGGCCTTGGCTTTGTCAAAGTGCCTGGTCATGGCTCCGCCACCGTTCATGCTTGGGGCCCGTCTTGGCCCACGTCCGGGATCAGGCTCCGCCCGTCCCTGCCACTGTACGACTTTCGCCCTCGCCCCCTTCGGGGCCCAACTCGATCTTCCGCAACTCCATCACCGCGCCCGCGCCCTTGGGGACGTTGGCACCTCGGTCCGCACTGGGCGGCGCGATGATCGCCAACCCCTCGTATCGGACCGATGCGCCCCCTGCGCTTGACGGATCCAGATCCGGCTCCACCACAAACCGCCAAATGATCGGCTGCGTCGTCACCACGCGCTCGACCCGGGCCTTCAGGGGTGGCTCCAGCCCGGCCGAGTCCAGGGCAAGTTGGAACTCCTCGCGGGTCATTGCCCCTTCAATCGCCGCCGACCGGCGGGCCTGCATCAGGGTGTTGAGCGTCCGATCCACGCCATCGCCAAGCAACGCCGCGTCCAGCATGGCGCGGAGGATTGGCTCTGGGGCGGAGTTGATGCTCACCGAGAGAGGGCCAAACTTCCGCGTAGAGGCCTTCACCTCGTCAAGCCCAAACCCCTCGATGAGACGCACCAAGGCGCCTTCACCCATCATCCGGTCGTCTCGCCCCATGCCATCAAAAACCTCCAGCACGGTGCTCTGGGCATCAAAGAAACTGACCCGCAATCCGACACCATCGTCGGTGATGACCCGCATCGCAAGTCCATCTGGATCAAGCATTTCCGACATCTGACGCCCGGACACCGAGCGGCTGAAACTCTCGATCAGGGTCTCGATGCCCTTGGTGAAGTGGTGGTTGGCGTACCGATCCACCTGCCGTGCGACCGAGTACGACTGCGCCATCCCCCGGTCGAGCGAGAACGCCACGAGCAGCGTCGCCACCAGCGACACGAGTACGACAAGAGGCAGGGCAAAGGCTCGGCGCTGCGTCATTGTGCCCCTTCCTTGCGCCGACGTATCGGCTTGACGAACGGGGTCTCGGGTCCACTGGGCTGGATTTGTCCGCCGGGCTTGATGCCGCGAGGCGGAGTTGGTGCCGGCCGTTCTCCCGAAGGTTGTGCGGGGGTCAACGGTGTCGGCTGAATTGGCTGACCCGGAACGGACGGATTCGAAGGAGTGGGCGTTCCCGGAGTCGTGGGGTTGGCCGGGTTGGTTGGCGTCCCACCCACGGGCGTCGGCGGCGTGGTCGGGCGGCTCTCATTCCCGAAACTCCAATCCACCTCGAACAGCCAGTTGGCCCTCAGCCCGCCGATCGTTTCGACCTCGACCTCAATGTACGCCGGGATGTCGTCGTTCAGGCGACCAACGTACTGCGTGCGACGCTCTCGCCCCTGGAAGACCTTCCACTCGATGAACGCGATGCCGCTGGCAACGAGGTACGGGTCGTCGAGGATCTGCTCGCCGTCATCTGGCTCTTCATCAGGCCCCGCCTCACGCGGCAGCGGAACCCACCAGACTTCCCAGCCACGCACCTGTGAGGAGACCTCGGCACCGACGGGGACCATCGGGCGCAGTTCGAACGCGCCGCGCACGGCACGCATCGGCATCTCGAAGTCAAAGTCCTCGGCGTCGTCACCATCAGCTCCTTCGGTGGGACTGAACATGTCGTTCGCGCCCGCCGGGTTGCTCGCCGAATCCGCAGCCGCCCGCATTCGGCGGAGTTGCTGCCGCTCGCGCGCCCGTTGCTTCGCGACGCGCTCCATCAGCGCTTCCGGATCGTCCAGCGCACCCTTCGAAGGCACCGGCGACTCGGTCAGGACCAGTTCGAGGCGCTGGGGCATCGTGGTGAAACGCTGCGCGCGGATCGCCGAGTATCCCGGGATCGCGTCGCGAAACTCCGGCGCCTTGATGGCCGCATCTTCACGCAAGCCAAGTTCGAGGCGGGGCGGGATCTGCTCGCGGATCGCGATGATCTCGGGGTGATTTCGCAGGTCCACCCGCTTTCCACGCGGGGGGAGGTCCTCGGGATTTGGAAGACCGTCTTTGCCGCCTAGCGTTGCTTCGTCCTTCGCCTCGCCCGGATTCCGCAGTCGCAGTTCCGCGTCCTTGAGCGAGCGCGGCTTGTCGGAGAGGAGCAGCGACCCAAACGCCCGCTGCTGCACGATGTACAGGCGCGAGAGTTCGGCGTTCTGGAGGAACCTTTCCTGCAGCCTTGCGTCGGTGCGATCAAAGAAGACGAAGAGCCCGAGACACACGCCCGCAATGCTCGCGGAAATCGCCGTCGCGAGGACGACTTCGAGGAGTGTGAAGGCTCGGCGAGAAGTTCGCATCACTTGGCGCCTCCCTTGCCCGGGTTCGCGCTTGGCGGATTCGTGGGCTTGAGCGTGGGCGACGTGGTCCCGCGGCCGCTGCTGCCGCTGCGAGATCGCGTCACACGTTCGATGAGCCTGCGCTGCCCCTCGTCGCTCGAGACGGTGTTCTGGATCGAGTCGGGGTTCATGTAGATCACATCAACGAGGCGCACCACGCTCGCAGAGGGAGCGCCAGCCGCGATCGCGTCGATCGACTCGCTCTCGGGTGCCAGCCACACGTCGATGCGGATGTTGCGGAGTCGCTCGGCGGACCTGATCGCGTTCGCGGAATCGCCTTGCGCGACGGGAACCACCTGCACGCCCGACTCTTTCCAATCCCACCCATACCAGCGGCCATCAAACTCGAGGCGTTTGGGCTGACGCATGAACTCCCCTTCATCGTCGAGGAAGATCATCATCAACCTGTTCGCGAGTTCCATTGCGCCCAGCCGCGCGACCTGGCGTTCGCTCTGCCCATAGATCATGTTGAGGGCGGACATGACGACCGAGACGACGCCCACGAGGATCACCGCCGCGAGGATCGTCTCGAGGAAGGTGAGGCCCTTGCGGGCGTGATGTGTGCGTCGGTGGTTCACAGTGATTCAAGAAGCAGATGGTTCATTCGCACAGGCTGGAAGCCTGTGCCACGGGATGAGCGTGCACAGGTTGGAAGCCTGCGCCTCGACGAGTCATCGATCAGGGAGCCGCAGGAGCGTCGATGGTGTACGCGATGTCGTCCTCGGTGCCGGTCTGCTTGTCGGGCCCGGGGGAGACGAGCGTGAAGGGAGTGCCTCCACGCGGGCGAGGCTCGTAGGCGAGCGGGCTATCCCAGGCGTCCTTGATCGCGTTCTGGAGATAGGGCGGCTTCACTGTGCGAAGCGTGTCGAGCGACGCCGGATACCCGGAGTAACTGAGGTGATACTCCGCGAGCGCGCTCGCGACAGTGGCGAGGTTGGAGGTCGTGATCTTGATCTTCGCGCGTTCGCCTGCGCCACCGATGTTGATGGCGACGGCGCCCACGACGATCCCGATGATCACGAGGACGAGCATGAGTTCCAAGAGCGAGAAGCCGGAGCGGACCTTCGAAACGCGAGTGAGTACATTGTTGGAAACGCGGTTCATAAAACTCTCCAAAGTCGCCCGCGAACCATTTGCGGGCAGGGTTTTTGTTCAGTGATGTCAAATGCCCGACGTCGTCATCTTGATAAGCGGGAGCATGATCGAGAGCAAGATGCTCCCGATGATGAGGAACATGAAGACGATGAGCGCGGGCTCCAAAGCCGCCAGCAAACGCGAACTTTTGCGTTCCACCTCGTCGGCCATGTCCCCCGCAAGCGTGTCGAGCGCGGGGACGAGGTCGCCCGCACGCTCCGCAGCGATGAGCAAGCGACGTGTGGGCACCGGCAGCATCGTGACGCCATCGATCAGCGAGCGAAGGACGCCACCTTCGATGAGGCGAGCCTGCAACGACTGCAACTGGCGGCGGAGTTCCGGGTGACTGATCGCGCCCGTCGCGGTGCCGAGTGCATCCGAAAGCGGAATGCCACATCGCGTCATCGCCGCCATCACCGTGAAAAAGCGGGCGCTCTCCTGAGCCAACACCAGATCACGCATCACGGGCATCGTGCGCGAGAACTTGCCGACGAGATCGAAGATCACCTTGCGGGCGAAGACCATGCCCGTGAAAGCCACCAGCACGCCAAGCAGGACCCAGATCCAGTTGCCCTGCATCCAGAGCCCGGTCTGCATCATGATTTCGGTGACCAGGGGCAGGGGCTTGCCCGTGCCCTTCATCGCCGTCCCGATGCGGGGCACGATGAACGTGATCATGAGGAGTGACATCACGATGCTGATCGAGAGGACGATCGCGGGATAGATCATCAGCGTGACCGCTTTGCCCGAGATCGCCAACTGACGACGCATCGTCATCGCCAACTGCTTCGCCGCACCCGCGAGGTCACCCGTGCGCTCCGCCGCCCGGTACACGGCGATCGTGATCTTATCGAACGCGCCCATCGCAGAACACGCATCGGCGAAGGAGGTGCCGCCCGAGACCAGGTCACGCATGCGCTGCACGATCGGACGGTGCGCGGGCGAGATCGCGGAAGCAACCACATCCAATGCCTCGACCAAGGGCACGCCTCGCGAGAGCAACTGGGCCAACTGCGTGTTCAGTTCGGCCTGGTCCTTCAGTTTGAGTTTGGAGCCCGCAGAAACCGCCGCCCATTCGGGGAGTTCCCACGCCTTGAGCGGCACGAGGCGCTCGCGCCTGAGTTGATCGTTGAGTTGGCGACGATCCCGAGCCTGACGAACGCCGAACGATCGCCCGCCGGCGGACTTGGCCGCGACGTAGACGAAACTCGATGGTCGGCGCTGAATGGTGGACATGATGAGAAGTCTAGCGAGGCCGGTGGCTCCACCCAGAACATCCGGCGCAAGGAATACCGGCGCCGAGTGCTTCGGGTTGCAACGGCACGCGCCGTCACATGTCTACTACGACCAAATCGCGTTCTCGGGCGGAAGAAAACCGGGAGAATCCTCTGTTGGGGATCGCGCCCGCGACTTCCTAGCATTCCTCCTTATGGCAACCGCCCCGACCGTCGGCACTTCCACCCGTTCCGTCCCCACGCCCAAGACCGCGCCGGGAACGATGCGGGCCCTCATCAAGCACCACGCCGGCGTGGGGCTCAAGTACGTCGCCAATCACCCCAAGCCCAGGCCCGGCCCGCGCGATGTCCTCATCCGCGTCTCCAAGGTCGGCATCTGTGGCACCGACCGGCACATCTGGGAGTGGGACGAGTGGGCGGCCGGTCGCATCCCCGTCGGCATTGTCACCGGGCACGAGTTCGTGGGCGTGATCGAAGAAGTCGGCTCCGCGGTCACGCGGTACCAGCCCGGCCTGCGCGTCTCGGCCGAGGGACACATCACGGCGGGCGCTGACTACAACAGCCGCACGGGCAACGCCCACATCGCGAGTGACACCAAGATCTTGGGCATCGACCGCGATGGCATCTTCGCCGATTACGCCGTGGTCCCTGAGGACAACGTTTGGCCTGTCCACGCGAAGATTCCCGACAAGGTTGCGGCGGTCCTCGATCCGCTGGGCAACGCCGTCCACACCGTGATGGCGGCGGGCGTTTCGGCAAAGAGCGTGCTGATCACGGGCACCGGCATCATCGGCTTGATGGCGGTCACGGTGGCAAAGGCCGCGGGCGCCGGGCGGATCTTTGCAACGGACATCAACCCGGGCAGGCGCGCACTCGCGAAGAGGTTGGGCGCAACGGAAGTGTTCGACCCGCGTGGCAATGACTGGATCAGTGACGTGAAGAAGTCCTGCCGCGGCGAGGGCGTGGACGTCCTCCTCGAAATGTCCGGCTCGGCTGCGGCGTATGACCAAGGCTTCAGCGCCCTCCGCAACGGCGGAATCGCGGCACTGCTGGGCATCCCCGCCAAACCGCCGACCTTCAACATCACGCAGCACGTGGTCTTCAAAGGCGCGACGGTGCTGGGTATCAACGGCCGCCGCATGTTCGAGACGTGGTACCAGATGGAAGAGTTGCTCCTCAGCGGCAAACTCGAACTGGACGACATCATCACGCACGAGTTCCCGCTCGAGCAGTTCGAGAAGGCCCACGAGACAATGATCTCGGGCGAGGGGATCAAGGTCGTCATGAACGTGAATGGGTGAGTACGATCGCGAACGCCATCTGTCAGAAAAAGATAATTTGTTGAGTTTTGACTTTTACTTCCTTTGCTCCAATAGTCCCCCGAATGGAGGCCTGACATGGACAAGGAAAAGCCGCCCTATTCGCTGTCTACTTTCTTCCGAAATCCTGAAAGCCTCCCTCCAATTGGCCCGGTTTCGGTGCCGGTGGCAAGCATCAGGACACGCCTGACGTCCGATTACTATCCCTGGCGCCGAATCAAGCGGATAGCCCAGGACGCCAAGGCATCGCCGGAAGAAGCTTGGACGAACGTCGTGTACGCACGACTCGGTTCGATCCGTATGCTGTCGGGGCTTTACCAAGAAAACGGCGACCCGTTTGTGTATTCACAGGGAGGGTTCATGATTGAACCGCTCCACCGGATCGATCGCGCTACGGGCGGAGGTGGCCCATCGGCCCTTGATGCACGAAGCGGCGGGCTTGGCGATCCAGAACACCAGCGAAAACTCCGTATCCGCAGCCTGATGGACGAGGCGGCCGAGTCTTCATTGATCGAGGGTGCTGCCTCTACTCGGAAGGAAGCCATCGAACTACTCCGTTCTGGTCGCGAACCAACCAAACCCGGCGAGAAGATGATCTTCAACAACTACCTCGCCATGCAGAGAGTCAAGGAAGTGCTGAACCAGCCACTGACACTCGATCTGCTACTCGAACTTCAGACGATACTCACTCGCGACACGCTCAAGAACGCGGATGAAAGCGGACGATTCAGGCTGCCCCACGAGAATGTCCAGGTGTGGGACGAACGCGACAACGTGCCAATCTTCACACCCCCAAACGCGGTTGGCCTCGAGGCTCGCTTGCGCCGAGTTTGTGATTTTGCCAACACGGCGCATGAAGGCAGTGAGTTCATTCACCCGATCGTCAAGGCTGCGATTCTCCATTTCATGGTTGGGTACGAACATCCATTCTGCGACGGTAACGGCCGTACCGCCCGCGCCATCTTCTATTGGTATTCGCTCAAGGCAGGATACAACATCTTCGAGTTCCTAGCGGTCTCTGAACTCATCAGGAGGGGTTTCTCCAAGTATCCCCAAGCCTATCTGGATTCCGAATCAGACGGGGGAGATCTCACCTACTTCGTTCTCTACAAACTCGATATCATTGAACAGTCACTTGATAAACTGAGCGCCTACCTTCGGCGCGAGGAAGAGAAACTCAAACAAAGCGAGCGACTCCTCAAGGTCTCGAAAGATCTCAATCTCCGCCAACGCCTTCTCCTCGAACATGCACTGCGCCATCCCACCACGCAGTACACTGTCAAGTCCCACATGAACAGCAACGGGATCACGCCCGCGACTTCTCGTGCCGATCTTCAAGACCTGGTCACCAAACGACTCATGACCACCATGAAGCGAGGCAAGGAAGTGCTTTACGTCATCAAGCCCTCCCTCGCCGAACGCCTTGCCAAGAAGACCAACCGATGATCCGCATCGCCATCCGCATGCTCATGGGCGACCTGATCAAGTGGATGGGCGTGGTTCTTGGCGTCTTCTTCTGCACATTCCTGATCACGCACCTGCTCAGCATGTTCAATGCCATGCTCGAACGGACGTACGCCACCATCTCTGACATTCCCCAGGCCGACGTGTGGGTCATGGACCCGTCCACCGAATACGTTGACGAGACCAGCGGCATGCCCCCAACCGCGCTCGATCGCGTGCGGGGCGTCTCGGGCGTGGCATGGGCGAGCCCGTTGATCCAGAACAGCGTGCGGGCGCGCCTGCCCCATGGACTTTTCCGAGCCGTCACCATCATCGGCGTTGACGACGCGACGCTGATCGGCGCGCCCGACAAAGTCATCGGCGGCAACGTGCACGACCTTCGCAGCGATGACGCAGTCTTCATCGACGAAGCCTCCGCCAAAGACCTGCTTCGCCTCCCGATCGACGTCGCGCCGCGACATCCGGGCTGGAACATGCCCGACTTCAAGCGCGAGACACGGCCGCTCCATCCGGGCGACGAACTCCTGCTCAACGACAGACGCGTCCGCGTCGTCGGCCTCGCTCAACTAGGCCCGCGGTTCCTCTCTCGCTCGATGGCTTACACCACCATCTCCCACGCGATGGAGATCATCCCCAAGCAGCGCAACGTTCTGTCCTATGTCCTCGTCAAGGCCAGCCCTGGCATCGACCCCGCCACGCTCGCGCAAAGCATCGAAGCCAACACCGGGCTTCGCGCTCGCACGAGCGAGGGGTTCAAAAAGGCCACCAAGGACTATTTCGTCAACGTCAGTGGCGTCGTCTCACGCATCGGATTCATGGTCGGGATCGGCGTCGTCGTCGGCGCGTGCGTGAGTGGCCTCCTGCTCTTCCTGTTCACCAACGAGAACGCCCGCTTCTACGCCACGTTCAAGGCCCTCGGCGCCAGCGGCCGCCTCATCGTCGAGATGGTCTTGGCCCAAGCCCTCGTCTCGGGGGTCGTTGGGTATTGCCTTGGCATCGGCGCCTCGGCGACCATGGGCCTGCTCGTCACAAACCCTGCGATGCCCTATCGCCTGACTTGGGGAACGCTCGTCTTCACCGCAATCACGGTCACCTGCGTCACGGCGTTCTCCGCCGCCCTGAGCGCCATCAAGGTTGTCCGCCTCGAGCCGGCACGAGTCTTTACCGGTGGCTGATCAGCGAGCCTCGCCCTTGAGCGACGCCGTGATCGCCACTTCCTGCAGGCGCACGCTCCCCTTGTCGAGCGCTTCCTTCGCCGCGTGCAGTTGATTGGGCTCGACGCTGCGCCAGTCGAACTCCGCCGTGCGAATGAGCACATCGAGCGAGTTGAGTTTCTGCTCCAGGTCGCGCCGATAGTCCGGCTCCAGCGCCGCCCCGTGCTTTGACAACTGCTCCCCGATCCACTTGAGGTCCAACTTCCCGTTCGCGATCAGGTCCACGACGCGGTGGCGCGTCATGTCGTCGCGCGCGTGCGTGAGGCTCTCGGCTTCGATCCGATCCACCTCATCGCGCGTGAGTCCATGGTTCGGCACCACCTGCAGACTCGCGCGCTTGCCCGTGCGTTTCTCCACCGCCGACACGTTCAAGACGCCGTTCGCGTCAACGAGGAAGACCACTTCAACCTGCGGCATCCCCGCGGGCATCGGCGGCAGGCCACTGAGGTGGAACACGCCAAGACTTCGGCAATCTTCCACCATCTCTCTCTCGCCCTGCACGATGTTCAGTTTGATGCTCGTCTGCCCGTCCACGCTCGTGCTGAATCGCTCCATGGCTCGCGCCGGCACCGCACTGTTCCGCACGATCAACTTCGCCACCGCGCCGCCCACCGTTTCCATGCCCAGCGAGAGCGGGATCACGTCGAGCAGGATCGCCGACGCGTTGGTGCCAGCGAGGATCGCCCCCTGCACGCTCGCGCCAAGCGCCACGACCTGATCCGGATCGAGCGCGACGTAAGGCTCCAATCCAAAGAACTCGCCCACGCGCCGACGCACCATCGGGATCCGTGTGCTCCCCCCCACCATCACCACCATGCCCACGCCGGGCGTGCCCGCTGGCGATCGTTCGTCGCGAGTGAGGAGCGTTCCATCGGGCTTGGTCAACTTCGCATCGCGCATCGCACGCCTGCACGACTCGA
>Ga0209174_10002746_pt1 | contig 11429 bp, 11 predicted proteins | sample JI91814BDNA_FD_187505 | JGI IMG/M metagenome (GOLD analysis project Ga0209174, IMG submission 187505) | Wastewater effluent complex algal communities from Wisconsin, to seasonally profile nutrient transformation and Carbon sequestration -... | ecosystem: Engineered > WWTP > Effluent > Algae...
TGGGATCTCGCCTACTCATCATTATCCACTTATGTTAAGAAATATCCAAAAGGCGAGCGCGTGAAAGAGGCGATTTACAGCTTAGGCTTTATATCTGAGAATAAGGGTGAAAAAGATAAGGCAATCATGCTCTATACAAAAGTTACAACTCTTCCACCTTCTGATGAGTTTACATCGAAAGCAAATTCTGAAATAGCGAGATTGAGAGGGTAATGATCATGCTAGAAGCAATGTTTGGAAAGTTTGGGAAGGTATTCAAGCCCAATGAAATTATTTTTTGTGAATATGAGCCTGGCAATGATTTTTACTTGATTCAAGAAGGTCAAGTCAAGATTACAAAAACAGTAGGCTCTTCAATCAAGACATTAGACGTATTAGAATCTGGAGATATTTTTGGAGAAATGGCAATCTTAGAAGAGCAACCTCGCTCGGCAACTGCTGTTTGTATTACTGAAGTTCGTGCGTTAAATTTTAATCGTGCTAACTTTGAACTCTTAATGACCAAGAATCCACAACTTGCGCTACGAGTATTGACCATTTTTTCTACTCGTATTTATGATGCAAAGAGACGACTCATGATTCTACTCATGGATGATATCATTGGGAAAGTATCTGATGTATTCATGATGCTCTACGAAAAGCAAGGTATTAACGATCACCAGAAAGAAATTACACTCAAAGTAACCGTTGATGATGTTGGACATTGGTGTGGTCAACCTGTTGGCGAAGTGCAAAAAGTTCTCGCTCAACTCAAAAAGTCAGGTAAGATTGATATCTACGCAGACAGAGTTGTTGTTCATAATATCCAAGAATTCCAACGTATCGTTGCCCAAAAGCGCAAAGAAAAATAACAGCCTCATTTTGCTCCCGTAGCTCAGGTGGATAGAGCATTTGTTTCCTAAACAGAGGGCCGCTGGTTCGAATCCAGTCGGGGGCAACTTTTAATTTACCTACACTATATTTCGAATTTGCTAATTGCCATTTTTAGTTCATCGGACAGAGTCGAAACATTGCTTGAGGCTTCTTTTAGCTTGTTTATATTTTCAGAAATAAGTTGTGTTTCTGTCGATATCTGATTCATGCTTAAAGAAATCTGGTTAATAGCGATTTTCTCTTCCTTTGTGCTATTGTCTATTTGCTCGGAAAGCTTTTCTAGTTCAATGTGGCTATTTGAAATAAAATTGATATTTGCAGATTGGGAAGAAATTTCTTCATCTACAAGTTTTGCTTTTCTATTGGTGTCATTTATTTTTTCAATGACTACTCTAAGGACTTCTACGACTTTACCCACATTATGAATTCCCTCTTTTATAGAAGAATTAGTAGATATAATTAATCCACGTATATGTTTTACGCTTTCTTCAGTTTTAAGGGATAGTTTTGAAATTTCATCGGCTACTACTGAAAAGCCTCTACCATGCTCCCCCGCTCTTGCCGCTTCAATACTTGCGTTTAATGCCAATAAACCGATCTGCTTAGAAATTTCAGTAATGAGTATAATAATTTTGCCAATTTCATCCGCGGCAGATTTTATATCGTTCATAGAGTCAACAGTTCTAGAAATAATTACTTCTCCTTTTTTCACTTCTTGTGCGGAGCTTTCGATTACCGTTCCTAGACTATGAATCGAATCGGAAGCTTTCTGTGTTGACATAGCTACATTATTCGTTATATTTCCTATCTCTGAAATATCGTTTGCTTCTTTCTCTATGGAGCTTGAAATAATTCCGAAGCTAGAAGAAATTTCTTCTAATGCAGCAGCAGATTCTTCTGTGCTTGCGGCTTGGCTTTCTGTTGAGGTAGAAAGCTCTTTTGTCATCGTTGAGATTTCTTCGAATACTATATTTAATTCATTGCTGAGATTTGCAATAATCTGTAAAAGGTTGGTTAAGTATTCAATAAAAGAATTCGCCGAATGGGAGAGTGTGGCAATTTCATCTTTGCCGTCATACTCAATTCTGTGTCTTAAATCTCCTTGTGCGAGTAATTCAAATTTAGCAACTGCTTGGCTAAGTGGTATTGTGATACTAAAAACAAGTAAGTATTGAATAAATATGGTTATTGCCGTTATCACGAACACAAAAGAAATGGAAATGAATTGTTCTGTTTTAAGTGAAGAAACTCTATTCTTTAAAAGGGTTTCCTGTGATTCTGCGGTTAATACATATAAATCTTGTAAAGATTTGTTATAGTCAATTATCAAAGAAGGAAAAAGTTTTATCTTCTCCATATTTACATCTTTGTTGGCTGGATTTGATATTATCCTGAGTTCTTCCTGGTAATGGTTAATATTGATTAGGCTTTCGGCTTTCTTTTTTTCTAGTTCTGTTTTTAGTTTTACATTATACTTATACGCAATCTCAAAGGAGTTTAATGTTTGAACTATTCCGGTGTTTAATTGAGAAAATAAGGTGAATAATTTGATTTGGTTTTCTTGTGAGAGATTGTTTTCCTTTATCGCAAGAAAGAGAAGTTGTTCAATCTGCGTAGATATTTCCATTACCAATGGGAACTTGATTAGGGTAATATCCATTAGATAATAACTATCTAAATCTGGATCTAAAATTAGATTCGATGTATCCCCAACGTGAGCAGTTAGCTTTGTAAGAGTTTCCAATACTTTTAACACAGAACTTTGCGACTCCATATTTTTATTCATGGATATATTATTTGTAAATTCCTCTTGTTTTAAAGTAAGTGTTGAATAATTTTCTTCTGTATCAAGTGGTGATTCTAGTTCCTTGTTTACTTCATTTAGAGCTTTTCTTGTTTTCTCAATAGAGGATAGAGCTGTTTCTAGCTCTAGTTGATTTTCTGAGGAGTTCAGAAGAGTAAAAGTATTTCGGTAGTCGCTTATAAGCTTTAGCAGCAAACGGTTGTATGCTACACCAGCAATTTCTTTTTCTCCAAAACGAATGGCTCGATTTTGCGTTGTCATTGTTAGAAACAATAAGCAAAAAAGCGGGATGGCAAGTAATAGTAAGGTAGAGAATAACCTTGGTTTAATTCTTGTTTTTTTAATTTGGTTTAAGAGAAATACAATCATGAGTTTAGGTAATATGTTCTTCAGTCAATAAATTTCAACAAAAAAAGTTAAAAAAACGTTATGTGAAAAGCCTCTCATGAATGCTGTAATATCTCACTATGTTTTCAGAAAAATCCATACCTGAAAATAACTGAAGTGATTGTGGAAAGATGTAAGTAATGAAGCAAAAATATTTGTAATGGAAAGAAAGGTTAGGAATTGACTTTTGCAAAAGTGTTTTCGTAGATTAAATCAAACTAGAAGGGTCTTGTAAAATAGATGCGATAAATAGAGTTATAATAGCAAAACCTATGCAATCTCTGTGGTTAAATCTAATGTCTAGAATTTCTGTTATTTGATTTTAAGATTGTATAAATGGAATAAAAATATAATTTGGCACTATGGATTTGCAAATCAAAGTCGAGGACAAATACTTAGTCATTTACCTTACAGGGCCTGTAGATGCTAGGTCAGCTCGCGAAGTAGAAGAAAGCTTAGAAAGAATTATTTCTTACCATCAAGACAAGGACATTGTAATTAGTCTTGCAGAGGTAAGATATATGTCTTCCTCTGGGCTGAGAATATTTATTTCCCTTAAAAATAATTTAATTGATTCTACGCAAAAGCTAAGGCTCTGTTCGCTTTCTGAGCCTGTAAGTAGAGTCTTCGAAGTTACTCGCGTTTCTGAATTGTTTGATATTTTTTCCTCTGAATCGGAAGCGGTTAAGGATTATTAAGCTCAAATTCTATTAGATTTCCAATCGGAGTAGTCACTTTGAGCTGGCTTCTTTTGTCGCTTACCACTGGAAATAATAGCAGAAAATTATAAGAGTGCACGATTCGTTGTGAGATTTGCTCCGTTTGTCTAGAATTTATTGGATAGGCAAAGCCACCCTGACCCCCGTAAAATCCGCCCGCAAAAAAAGGTCCCGGATAATAATAACGACCTCGAACACTCGTTTCCAATATTTCTGTATAATAAGAATACGATTTAATCGGCTTTCCTTCGTTTAATTGAAACCCAAATTTAAGAAAATCACTGGGGACTCTCGATTCAGGAAAAATTTGAAACAATACATACGCCCCATCTTTTGAGGAAAGATCAGTTACTTCTTTCCACTTCTCCTTTTGGTTTTCTGTGATTTGAACGGCTAGACTATTCTTTAATTCTAGCTTAATCTTACTTAGCCGCTCTTCGTCCACATTCCAGGCGGAAACAGAAAAGTCTTTTCCATAATAAAATATTTCCTGTAGCCTTGAGGTAATACCTATTAGCCTATACTCATTCGTTGCACAATCTGCGAAATGAAAAATGGAAAGTAGGCTAATAAACATTAGTCGTAAGATTGATTCTTTTCTCATTTTAAATTTCCGAGAGTTGGGTTATTTTATCTGCTTCTCTTTCTCCACTTAGAAAGGCTCCGTGAACTGTGGAAGGATATTTATCATTTGTCGCTTCTCCGGCAAAAAATAGTATGTCGTTTACTGATTCTGACAGTGTAACAAAGTCCTTAGGCTCTGAATTTGTGGATAAGAAAGAGCCTGTTCCAAAGCTAAATGGATCTGAATTCCATCGAGATTGATTTACTTCTAGTGGTGATGGAGTTTTATTTCCAAACATCTTTTTTAAAATATCACTGAGGTCTTTTACAATGTCTTTTTTGTTTAATTTTTCTAAAGAAATAGCATTCTCTCCTGATACTATTCCTGAAAGTAGAGGAGTGTTCTTAACTGGATTTAAATCTATAAACTCTATTTTCTCAAAAGAAGAATTTCCTACAAGTCCGAACCTGGGAACTTCTGTTGACCAGAATTTCTTAGGGAATTTTAAAAAGACTTTATTGATAACTCCGTAGCCTAAGTTTTGGATCGCTGCTTTTTTATTTTCCGGTAGGTCTGGAATGAATTGGATTTTTTTCTTTTTTAATACTCCGAGCGGCACTGTAACCAGTGCATAATCAGAAGTAAACTCTCCTCGGTCAGTAGAAATTTTTACTTTCTTACTATATTCTATCGTTGTAACCTGGTGAGAAGTTTTAATATTTAATCCATTTGCTAGAAGATTTACCAATTCAGAGAGTCCAGAGGATAATGCAAAATCACCACCACTGAAAGATTCTACTTCATCAAAGTATTTTAGAGAAAGATTTTTTAGATTCGCCCCATGTTTGTTTTCTATATCTGATGCAATCATCCATTGGAGAGCAGATTTTTCGAAATCCGATAACCCCGATAAAAAACTTTTTACGACAGGCTCGATAACGTCTTTTGGAGAGGCTGATTCCTTCATTGAATCCAGCTTTGCAAGTAAGTCTTTATAGTATCCTTCTATTTTAAGGCTCTCTTCTTCTGAAAGTTTATTCCCTTTTGCATCATATAGATCAGATTCTTCTAATTGGAAGCTAACAGTGTGTAGCTTAAACTGCTCGGTTAGTTTAAGGATTGGATTTTCTTTTTGCCCCTGTAGGATAGCAGCACCCATTTCAACTGGTATTCCCATTGAATTATCTGTCCAAATTCTTCCCCCGATCCTATTTCTAGCCTCTAATACGGTTACTTGAAATCCCTTAGCAGTTAATTTTCGAGCAGCGGCTAATCCTGCTATTCCCGCACCTACAATCAAAACTTCTTTCCTGTTTGTTTCTGTTTGCGGTAAAATAGAGTATCCGCTCACTGCACTGAGACTAGCCACTAGTAGTTTTAGAAATTCATTTCTTGTCATTGGAAATACTCTGTCTATAAAAAGTATCGTCCCAAGATGACAAAAAAGAAGAAATTTATTTCTAATAAAAATGTGTGGACAAATACCGGACAGGTTTGATTTAATTGAAATATGGCTAGAACTGCAAATCTAAATCCTAAAGAAGAGCGAATTGAATTGCGGGTAAGTAATGAACAAAAATCCATTATTGAAAAGGCTGCTAATATCAATGGATTAAGTCTTAGCTCTTATATGCTAAGTCAGGCATTACAATCTGCTCGGATTGATATTGAAAATTCAGAATTAATCAAACTAACCAACAAAGACCGTGATTTATTTGTCAATTCAATTGAGAAAAAATACAATCCCAATAGAGCATTAAAGCAGGCTATGAAACGAGGATATTAAATCCATTTGAAAAACCCTTTAGATTTTAAGATAATTTCTTTTGATGAGAAGATTGAAAGAGCTTCCTTTGATTGTAGGGAAGAAGCATTAAATGACTACTTAAAAAAATACGCAAAGAATAATCATAAAAAAGGAATTGGAAAAACGTTTCTATTAATTGATTCCTCTAAAAGCCTGGCTGGATATTATACAGTGAGCATGGCAGAAATTCTCTATGAAAATTTGCCAGAGCAATCAAGAAAAAAACTACCTCGTTATCCGTTACCCGCAATGAGAATTGGAAGGCTCGCTGTCGATATAAAATACCAGGGTTTAGGTCTTGGCGGCAGATTGTTAGTAGACGCACTTAGACGTGCAATTAATCTATTTGACGATATTGGAATATACTCTGTATTAGTCGATGCCAAGAATGAATCTGCAGTTCACTTCTACGAGCATTATGGTTTTATTCGCTTTTCTGATCGCTCGAATACTTTGTTTTTGCCGATTGAAACAATACTAAAAGCATTGTAACTACTCAGCATAAAAAAGATTGCCACAGAGGCACTGAGTCACAGAGGAGTTTGAAGAGAGTTGGCTTAATAAAATAATGCTAATTTTCCCATTTCAATATTTTTTACCCAAATCCTGAATACGAGCTCTCTTTCGATTGACTGCTTAAATAAATAAACAAAGGAAAATCCTAAGACTCTCTGTGTCTCAGTGACTCTGTGGCAAATCAGACTGAGTAGTCACAAGGCATTTACATAACTTACCATAACGTCTTTGTTATTTATCTAGCGAGTGTCTTTGGAAAGTTGCAAGATTCTAATAGCTCCCTTTACTACAAAAAAGAAAACTAAGAGTCCAACGATTAAGTCCGGAATATTTGATTTGAAAAATAAAACTAAAATGCCGGCAAGAATTACACCGATATTGGCAATAATATCATTGGATGTAAAAATTTGACTCGAAACAATATGCACTTCTTTGCTTTTCGATTGATTCAATAAGATAAGGGAGAGAGTGTTCGCGAGTAAGGCAAGAAAAGAAATGGAGATCATGAATTTAAAATCTGGAACTTCTTCCACTCTGAAAAATCGTCTAAATACTTCTAACAGTCCTAAGACTGCTAAGGATAATTGAATGTATCCGCTTGCAATGGCTACTCTTTTTTTTATTGCAAAGGTTCCTGTGATTGCATAAAGACTTAGTCCATACACGAAGGCATCTGCTAACATATCTAATGAGTCAGCTACTAGCCCAATCGAATTTGCTAAATAGCCATAGATCATTTCGACTAAGAAAAAAGTAAAATTTATAATTAGAACCAACCAAAGAATCTTCCTGTCGATTTTATTGTTCTCTTTGGAAATTTCTCCTGTATACTCACTAGACTTTGAAATACTTGCTCCTAATTGTAAGGAATCAATTGCACTTTGAATTTTGTCTAAATGGTTTTCATGAATGATTGAAAGATTACGGTTTACTAAGTCAAAAGACAATTCTTTGATAGAAGTAAATTCTCCTAACTTCATTCGAATCATTTGCTCTTCCGAGGGACAATCCATTTTCTTTATATGAAATATTGTTTTATGCATACATTCATTTATCGACAAACAAGTATTATCCCAACGAACTCCCACACATAGCACAGAACTTTGCGCCGGTGATCGTTGTATGAAAACTACATTTGCGGCAAATGCCTGTTATTTGTGGTATTGGTGTGTTGTCTTTGATGGATTCCAATTTAATGTCCAATTCTTTTAAATCGCCGATGATGTCTTTGGATAGTTCTGTAAACTCGGAGGCTTGGATTTTACCAGTATCCATTTCTATTTTTAAGTCTTTTAGATTTTCTAAAAGCATTTTACGCTCGGAGTCAAGCGTAGATTTTTCCTCTGACTCGCGGGATAGTATTTTACTTTGATTTAAGTGGATGTATAAAAAGGGCGATGCGAGTGCAGCCATTAAAACGATTGAATAAAGTATGACTAGAATATCCATTAGCCGTCAATCTCCTTTAGGTATTTTTCTGCATCCTGTGGGATTGCATTTTTTGTAACTACTTCTTGTGTAGATTTATCTTTCTTCAATCGCCCTTTGAGGTAATAGAAGATTAGCCCCAAGCCGAGAGCCATGCCAATAAACAAAGTAGAATTAATCCAAGTAGAATCAGGTTGTGCAAGAATTTTTTCTCCGAAACCATTGATTAGACCGGCTACCATATTTTCACTACCTGATGCCTGTAACTTCTGAACGATTGGATCGGATAATATCTCTTCGCCAAAACCAGTCTGCATCTTTTGAACGATTTCATTTGCAGTCTCACCTTTACGAATTCTGTTTTCCATAAAAAGCTTTAACTGTGCCGATATAGCACAGTTATTAAAAGAACAACTCTTAATAGGAAGCGAAGGCAGGCAAATACAACGTATCCGCGAAGTCACATCATTAAAAATCTCAATCTGCTTCAAATCAGTAAGCGTGGTGGTGCTAGAGTCTGCAAAGAGAGAGAAGGAGAATAGGAGGAGGGCGAGGATTGCTGTTTTGACTCCACTGTCATTTCGAACGGATGTGAGAAATCTATTTGGCAATAACAGGATAGTTTTAAGCAAGCTAGACCTCTCACGGTGAAGCAGTTCGAGGTGACTGGGGTAATCACTTTTCGTAACTTGACAGCATTGCAAGATGGACGGGTTCGAGGTGACAGGAGCAAAGCCAATCCGTGTCCATCGGTGTCCATCGGTGGTAATCTTTGAAAGTCTCATGCTTTTTTCCCCTCACCAATCGGTAGTAATATAAAAAGTCCAGCGAGGAAGTAGAGAAGGGAGCCGAACCAGATTAGTTTCACGAGTGGGTTTACCCAGATTTCTAAATTGCCTACGATTTCTTTTGGGAATCTCTGGAAGAAGGCACTTTTTTCTTCAAAGCTTCTCGCTCCAAAAAAGTATTCCATGAAGAGCATCGGCAACTCTGGATTTTCCTCACTTAGAGAGGCATTTTCGATAGCACCTAGTTGGATGTATAAATCTTCTTTAGGACTGGAATGAATCGAAGGCTCGCTTGTAGGAATATGCGTTTCAAATCCACCGGTCATATGATTGATCTGTGGATAAAATCTACGCTCCGTTGTCATGTCTTCTACAGCGGCTAATTGGCGTTTGATCTTGTAGGTTGCTTCTTCGGATACAATCACATTGAAGATGTTGGGAGACTTTGTTTCGTCTCCGTTGATGATTGGTTTTATTTTGATCGTTGCGGCTTCTATTTGGTAGTCGCCTAGCATTCCTTTGTCGTAACCACGGTAGACGATTTCATTTCCGTTTGTGTTTTCTAGATGATAATAGAATTTGATAGAGGTGTTCTGTTTAAACGCATTACCGGCGTAACCCACAAAGATTAATACAACAGCGAAGTGAACTAAATAGCCGCCGTATCTTCTTTTGTTTTTTAGTAGCATTTTAAATCCTGCAACCAAATATCTTTCGTCTTTGAATTGTTCCTGTCTGGCGCGAATTCCACGGTGGTATTCCTGTCCAATTCCGGCAAGGGTAAATCCCGATAAGCCGATAGTGATAATCGAATAGATTTCACCTAACTTATCACTGATGGAATAATCACTCTGGGTAAAGAATTTAGAATAGAAAATTCCATAGAATATTGCTGTTGCTACGCCGAATAACAATGGTTTTGCGAGAGTCGTGAAAAAGACTGAGTCGGCTCCCTTTCTCCATGCGAGTAGTGGAGCTGAGCCCATGAGGAGAAGAAGGATTATCCCCGCAGGCACACCCCACGAGTTAAACCAGGGCGCTCTAAATTCTGTTCCGTATAGTAGAGGTGAAAATACTCCAAGTAGAATAACCATGCAAGCCAATACTAAAATGAAATTGTTTAATAGAAAACTTCCTTCTTTAGAAGTAATGGCTTCTAAGTCTCTTTCTGGTTTTAATTCATTTCTTCTGTAAATTAAAATGGCTATGTAGATAACAAAGCTTAGCCCTATGAAGATGATAAAAGGAGTTCCGATGCTTGACTTTGCGAAGCTATGAGGTCCTTCTAAAACTCCACTTCTTGTAATCCATGTTCCTAAAAGTGTAAAATGATAAGTGAGGATAATGAGTAACATGTTCCAAAATTTGAGCATTCCTCTTCTTTCTTGGATGATAAGAGAGTGAATGAATGCGCTTGCTAAAAGCCAAGGCATAAGCGAAGCGTTTTCCACAGGATCCCAAGCCCAATATCCGCCCCAACCAAGTTCTTCATAAGCCCATTTGGAACCGAGTAAAATTCCTGTTCCTAAAAAGAACCAACTAAAGATTGACCAGCGCCTAATCGACTTTAGCCAGTCAGCAGAAAGATTTCCAGTGATGAGAGCAGACATTCCAACTGCAAATGGAATTGCAAAACTAACATAGCCCACGTAGAGAATGGGTGGGTGAATGATCATTGCCCAGTGTTGTAAGAGCGGGTTTAATCCACGTCCTACTACAGCGGCTGGTTGAAACTCTCTAAATGGTTGTGCATCTTCGTAGAATACAGCGAGGTAAGTAAAAAAACAGGAGATAACGGCTAACACCAAATGCATTACAGGAATGCGCTCCATATTGGAATGTCTTGCCTGCCAGAGAGCTATAAAAGTAAAAAGGCTAACAAGTAGATTCCAAAAAAGCAGTGAGCCAGAAGAGCCCGACCAAATAGACGTTACGCGATAGAATAGAGGGAGATGATCGCTTGAGTGCATGACTACATAGTGATTGGTTAAATCCATTCTAGCAAGTTGTGTCATTAGAACGATGAAGGCAAGTAGCACTATAAAAAAATTGGCGAGTAGCGTATAACGTCCTACTTCAATCGCGCGGTCGTTCTTTTTCCAGATTCCAAATGCAGTCTGAAAAATGCTAAAAAGTAAAATGGAGAATGAGGCTAATAGACAGATGATTCCTAGGTTGTTCATGGTTCGTTTTTGTATTCCGCTTCGTATTTAGAGGCACATTTTGCTTCTACGTGGTCTCCAACTAAGACTCCGTTTTTAAATTTTCCGTCTACTCGAACTCGCACTCCTTCTTTGAATGCGTCGGGTAATAGCTCTTTGCCGGTGAAGTTGACTGGAACTTCTTTGTTGTTGAGTTCGATAATAAATTTTGCTTCTCTGCCTTCTCTTGTAACCGAGCCGATCTTTACCATTCCTCGAACACGAAGATTGTCACCATCGTATTTGTCTGGGTGAACAGCAAGCTCACTTGCATCGAGTAATACGAAGGAAGTTTCCTTAGACGAAAAAAAAGCAATCGCAGCAAGCGAAAGCCCTATAGC
>Ga0209174_10002752_pt1 | contig 11417 bp, 9 predicted proteins | sample JI91814BDNA_FD_187505 | JGI IMG/M metagenome (GOLD analysis project Ga0209174, IMG submission 187505) | Wastewater effluent complex algal communities from Wisconsin, to seasonally profile nutrient transformation and Carbon sequestration -... | ecosystem: Engineered > WWTP > Effluent > Algae...
TAGCAGAAAGAATTCTTGAAGTTTTAACCAATAAAATCAAGCTATTTGAAGAGTCGATAGGCGCCTCCGATGCACTTCTTGGAACGATTGAAGATGAACTCGATTTCAATTCTGGCTTTATGAAATTCATTACAGGCTGTAAGACAAAAGAAGAAATTGAAACCGAAATGGATCTTCGTATTAAAGTCGCCGAGCAAGGGTTTAACAAGCTGAATGCGCTCGTGACACCAAAGCTTATTGACTTCAATTTACAGGATTATTACAATCATACTTTGAGCGAGCGGCAATACAATAATAGCCACCTGGAAGAATTTGTAATTTCTTTCTCTAAACATTTCCCAGAAGAATGTGGCTCACAGATTACAGTTCATCCCGAAAAGGAAAGAATGTATGAAATTCAAACAGGAAAAGAAATTAAAACCGGCACCTTTAATTCAGAGGATGCACTACAAAATGATTCATTAGAGTTTCTCGCATTCGGTCACCCACTCGTTGAAAAATCGATTCAGTATTTCTTAGAATCAAAGAGTGGATTTTCTAAATCTAATTTTTCTATACCCGGATATGAATCTAAAATATTTTTCGTATTCTTAGTTGAATTTCAATTTAGTTTAAAGAGAACAGAAATTTTCTATTTGGAATATGACTCTGCAATAGATATAGTGTCCGAATTAAATTGTATTCCTCCTCAAATTCAAGATGGATTTTTACTGGCAAATGAAGATAAGCCAAGTGAGACAGTAAGAATTGAATCTAGCTTTATTAAATGCTATACTAAATTATTAGAAACAGTTGAATCAAGAAAAGAAGAATTAATAAAAAATACTCTTTCCATTTTTAAAAAAGAAGAATTCAAAATTGAAGTGACGAGTCAAAAAGCAATACGTCAGTTGCAAGAGAAACTGAATCGACAAGAAGCACAAGAAAAATGGGATCCACGTCCTGAGCGAAAATCTGTTATCAATAGAACAAAAAATGAAATCATGAAAACAAGAGAAGACTACGAAAGAGAAATGAGAAAAGTTCGAAATGGAAGCACTATTCATTTTAGAATTGAATTATTTCAAGCCTACATTGGAATCTAATAAACTTACCAAATCCAACGCACAGGCAGTCCTAGTTTTATGATAATAAAAATATTCTTACTTTTTATAGTTCTTCATTTTCCAATTTACTCTCAAGAAGAAAAACCAAAGACACCAAGGCGAACTGTAAATGATGAAGTGAATGAGACTCCATCAACTCCAAAGGCTTCGAATGAGGATGATACAAAAAAATATTCTGCTCAATTTATTTTAGGCGGTGGAGTCGGAAGTTTAAATGTTTTAAATGATAGGTATGATCCAGCTACTTCTCTTTCAGAATTTGTCGCATTATCCATATTTAGCGCTTCACAGGCTTCTCAGGGTTATGCGTCATCCTTGTCAGGAAATCTAAATACAAACTCCCTCACGGCTCTTTATTTATTTAATGATGAAATTTCTTCCAATACGATTCACTCGGACTCTCGCTCTTCCATTAACCGCTTCTACATTGAAAATCGACAAAAGAATGATTCTATCGGATTACAGTTCGGAATTTCTTCTGCAAGCTATTCTTTCCGAGCAGATTCTTCTCGGAATATGAATGTTTTTTTACCGGCAGCATTTTTTGGAAATACAAATCCAATTATCAATATCTATATGACAGAAGCTTTCATAAAAAATTCTCAACCAATTTATCTTGGAATAAATACTTTTGACTTTGCATTGAAGTATCATTTTTTTCCTGCGGATAAGATTGATTTATACCTGAATGCTGGTTCTGGAATTGGTTCTTGCTTTGTGAATTGTTATGCAATACGTTTTTTCGGAAGGATTGGAGTCCGCTATAATGCAGATGACTATTATGGCTTTCTGGAAGAAGAAATTCAATCAGTTTTATTCTATGTAAAGGATAATCAATATAATCCATTACAGGAAAGAATTACTCTATTAGGTTTTGGTTTTTATCTTTGAAACTAAGAATTCCTTCTTTATTGCTTTTAGGATATCTTCTATTCTGCAATCGCAAAGAGAGTGTGGATAATACTAATTTACTTCGCGTGGGCATAGCATCCGATCCGACCACTTTAGATCCGATTTACTCTGTAGATTTGACTTCACAAAAGATTAATTCATTATTATTCAGTAAGCTATTTCGATTTAACAGAGAAGGCAATGTGGAAGGAGAATTAGCCAAAGAGTTTTCTTTCAAAGGCAATTTGCTTAGAATCAATCTAGAGAAAGTTCAAACCAAGAACGACGTAAGCTTAACAACGAAAGATGTTGCCTACTCTCTAAACAGATTGAAAACAGAAAAAGGACCTCGAAAGTCTAGGTATGGATTTATAAAATCGATTCATACTATATCGGATTCTGAAATGGAATTGGAACTCGATTCGAATAGCAAGAAATATTTGGGATTACTCGCATTATCCCCTGCATCTATTTATGAAGAAAAAGAGCATAAAGCAAATGGAAATTTCAAAAGTAGTGGACTGTATTTCTTAAAGAAATGGAATAAGAACGAAACCATTGACCTTACATTAAATCAAGTTTCGGAAAAAAGACAAAAAGAACTTCCTTCTAACTTGGTATTACAGGTATTAAACCAACCATCGAGTGCAATCTATCTTTTTGAAAAAGGAAGTTTGGATGTAATGAAGATTCCCTATTTTTTAATGGCTCATCCTGCTGTAAGAGAAAATGAGAAAAGAATTGTAAAAGGGAAATCAGTGCAGTATATAGCAATTAACCACAACAATCCCTGCTTTGATTTACCTTTTAGAAAAGCATTAAACTTAAGTGTGAATCGAGCGCTAATCATAGAAAAAATATTTGAATCCTCTGCAAGTGAAATCAATGCCTCTGTGACAAATGAGTATTTGGCGCAGTATACTGAGGAGAGATTTTATTATTCTTACGATTTAGAATTGGCAAAGAAAAACCTTTTAGAATCAAAATGCTTTCCCAAAATAACAAACGAAGTATTAGAATTAAGAATGAGAGCGGATGACGAGAATAAGGCGAAAGGAGCAGTATTAGCCCAATATTTTAAAGAGTTAGGATTAAAAATTTCCATTTTGCCAATGGAGAAAACGAAACTCTACAAAGAGAATGGAGAGAAGAAAGGTGATTTAACTCTGCTTACATGGTATATAGATTATGATTCGATTTATAATTTCATTGATCCGATTTTGGCAAGCGATAGTTTTGGAAATGGGGGCAATCGTTCCTTTTATGCAAACAAAGAAGTAGATGAGTATATACGCAAAATTCGAATTAACCCCGATGAAGTAGGAAGTCCAATAGGAATCATTCAATCCATCAAAAACGATGCTCCGTTAGTTTTTCTCTGGTCTATTCATGAAAATTATATACTATCAAAGAAAGCTTCCCGGTTTCCAAACTTGATTGATCTAATCGTAAAATGATTTCCGAATAATAACGAATAGACGCAAAATAGCAAAAAGGGCTATTTTATTTTTTCTTGCTGATCGCTCTCTTCTTGATTGCTAAATTTTCTTTTCGATTGTCGAGAGTATTTCCATTCTTGTGCTGGATGACTGCGGACTTTTCGACGACCTGCAAAATAAATCGATGCATATACACCTTTGTGCCTTTTACTGTGCCTTCTTCGCTTTTTAGTTTTGAGCGCATAGCGTAGAGTTTTGTCTTCTCTGCATTTTCATTGATATACCAATTGTATTGACTGACTCGTTCAAAGTCATCATCATCTATCAAAGCTGTTTTGCCGCGGGAAAGTTTAATTTTTTTCATAGCTTACCTACATGTTTTTAAAACTGTATAAAAATTCTATCTACTTTTTTTCTAGGTTTACATTGGGATAATGTTTTTCTTTTACAAAATAATACCAAGCATTTTCACTTTCTTCCGAAATGCGATAGGCGAGATTCCTTAGCATTCTTGCTTGTGCCTGCTCTTCTGATTCTCTATTGCCCAATTGATCAGAGTAATAAGCGCGAATTAAAATTTCATCTCTTTCAAGTGGAATCTTGTCACCAGTGGAAGCCTCTTGAATTTCTAATCGAACCACTAAAGAAATTTCAGAGCTCATTTGTTGTCCAAATGCATCCATAATATTTCCAATTCTTTGATAATGAACGACACTTCCATAAAAACGAAAGGAGGCGGTTGATTTATCACGAGTTTGAATGAATCTTCCTCGTCTATCAATTTCTGCTTTTACAAGTTGAGTAAGCGTTGTGTGAACAGCAGCTCCGTAGGAATCGTTTTGGAAATTGTGAATATAAATCCGGCGAAGATTGTCATTGATTAATACGCCATTTACCTTGGGAGGGCGACCCGGTTCCTTTAAAAAATAAGCACAAGAAAAAAAAGAGAGAGTAAAATAAGAGATTATGAAAAAAAGTTTAAGGTTATCCGATTGGAAAAATCGCATAAAGGAAATAAAATTGACAGCAAGCGTATTGTAAATCTTTATTTCTTTATGAAGAAGATAGTTTTGTGTTTCTGGTTCCTGTTTGTGATGCAATTGCCTGCAATCGAGCCTGAAAAGATAGATTCAGTTTACTGGCCTATGCAGGTTCGGCTTCCAATTTCGGGGACATTTGCTGAATTTAGAAATTCCCACCTTCACATGGGATGCGATTATAAGACATACGGCATCAACGGTTTCTCCGTGTTATCCGTTTACGATGGAAATATCGCCTCAATGAGCTATGCAAACAATGGATACGGGTTGAGTATAAATTTATTTTCGCCATCACTCAAGATATACGCGAAGTATGCGCATCTAAACGACTTGCAGGGAGATGTGAGCGGATTAGAAGAATTAAAGACTGCGCTTTTACTATTGGGAAAACCAGAAGGCTTTCAAGTAAAATTAAAACCAGAATATTTCAAAGTAAAATCGAAAGATAGAATCGCGCGATCAGGAGAAACAGGATCAGGAATTTCTCATTTACACCTTGAATTATTTGATGGAAAGGAATATTTTAATCCACTTAGTTTTATCAACTACAAGCAAGAAGATAAAAATCCACCCGTAATTCAGTCTATATTTATTGATTCAGACAATGGATACAGTAAAAATTTTACTACGATTGGAATAAGCAAATCGTCATATTCCTTTACAAACTCAGAAGAAGTAAAGCTCAGTGGAAAAATAAAATTTAAAGTTGCGGGTTTTGATCGAATTAGTTCTAAGAATCAAAACAATGTGTATGCAGTTAGACTCAAGATAAATGAATTAGTCGTATTCGAAAGAAATTTTAAACGTATGACATACAAAGAAGCATCTGATAAAGATAGCTTATATGATATGAACAAATCATCATTATCCCCTGCATTTTATGTTTACAATCTTTACGATGATAAAAATTCTTATTCGATTGATTTGAATTCTGTGGAAGAAGGCAAACAGATGTTAGTCGAGATTTCTTTGTTTGATGCCTCTGGAAATGAATCTAGTTTAAAGTTTAATTTCTTAACAGTGAAAAATGAAAGCTATGTAAAACCACCGCCTACAACGAAGTTTAGTTCCGAAGATGAGAAACTTACTCTAAACTTTTCTAAGACGAATATTTTAGGGGATGGGATAGTGAAGATTGCAAAATTAGAAAAATTGCCAGAAGAAGTATTGCTTCCAAATCTAATTCAATCTGGAAATGCTTACCAAATTACTGCATACAATTTTTCTTGGAAAGGTGGGGCTGAAGGAGTATTTACAGGAAACTTCACAGAGAAAGATGAAGCATTGTATCTATTCGATAGTGTTTTAAATCGGTGGGCTCCTATTGCAGGGAAGAAAACAGCAAACTCGATTGCATTTAGCTTTGGGCGATTAGGGATAATTGCTGTTATGCGTGATAAGTCTCCTCCTACGATTAGTTACCCATATTTGATCTACAGGCATTATAATTTGCCTGAGATACAAGACTCGTCTATGATCGAAAGATTTTATTATGCAACAGACAAAGGCTCCGGAGTAAGTAATCGCATTGAAGTCTTACTCGAAGGCAGTCCTTATCCGTATGTATTTGATCGAGATCGAAATTTTATAAAACTTGAGATTGCAAAAAGTTTGAAGACAATAAAAAATCCTATTCTCATACAAGTGAGAGTTCAAGATAACGCGGGCAATAAATCAAATTGGTTCACTGATTTAGTCAATCTATAGAGTTGAAAATATTCTCTTGGCAATTGACCATGAATCGGTTATACATTTGATTTATAAAACCAAGTTTCGTAAATTGGTAAAGTAAAATGGTATTTACTCTACGTAAAAAATTGATAATAGGATTTCTAGGACTGGATATTGCAATATCCTTTCTACTAGGAATATTCATGCATCAACTTGCTTACGGTATGTTTCAAGAGGATTTTAAACGTCACAAAATATCTATCGCAAAATTTATATCCTCTGTGATCTCTGGAGAAGATCATGCATCGATTTTATCCAATAAAGATATGGATAATCCAAATACTCAATACTACGCCGGTGTAATCCAAAAAATCTACCTGAATGAAAGCAGCGTTCAGTCTATCTATACACTAAATTATAACAAAGAAGAGAATACTTTATACTATGCGCTCGATGTAAGAAAAGCAAACGATTATACAATGATAAATTCGGGAAAATTATTCATTGCTGAACCAGATCAAATAAAGCGGCTAATAGAAATTATCCGAAATGAATCTAAGGATAGTATTGACTCCAATATTGAGTCTAGAAACGACGGTGATCTGATTCAGGTTTATGCAAAGATATTTGACAGGATGGGTGAAGCAACAGGAATTATTGTGATCGAAGCAAATACACAGCAGATAGATCAATTTCGAAAGAACATGATCATTGTTGCACTTTCTTTATCCTTGCTTACTTTTTGTGTAACCGCGATTGCTGCTTTTATTCTCGCAAGCTATTTTACACGTCCACTAGAAATTCTTTCGGCGGCTGTTGATAATCTTGCTTCGGGAAATTTAATCATGATTGATAACATCGACAAGAAAGATGAATTCGGAAACCTTGCAAAAAGTTTCAATGTGATGGTAAATAATTTGAAAATCGCTTCCGAAGTTCAATACAATCTGATAGTTGAAATTTCTAACTTCAATGAAAGTCTAGAAAGGAAAGTGGAAGAAAGAACTCATACAATTCAAGAGCAATCACAAGAATTAGAAAAACAAATCATGATTGCAAAAAAGATTCAAATGTCTTTACTACCAGAAGATGTTCCACGAATCAATGGGGCTACGCTAAGTTTCCGCTACCAACCAATGATGGGTGTCGGTGGAGATTTCATCGACTTCGATTATAAAAACGATAACGATTTACGCTTGTTTATCTGCGATGTATCGGGGCATGGAGTGCCAGCCGCATTTCTTGCAACTATGGTAAAGATGTCTCTGCAAGATTGCTACGAGATGAAATTGAGTCCTGCAGAGTCACTTAAAAAAATACACCGATCTCTTCAAGGAAAACTAAGTGGCTATTTTTTATCCGCGGTCTATTGCCATATAAATCTCCAAGATGGAATAATGACTTCGGCGAATGCGGGACACTTACCAATGCTAAGATTGGGCAAAAGTGGTGAGCATGAGTTGATCAATTCTAAAGGAAGAATCATTTGTGAAGCATTTAAAACAAATTCAGAGGAAGTAATTACAGAACTAAAACCGGGAGACAAAATAATATTATACACAGATGGTGTAACAGAAGCTAGAGATAGAAATCAAGAAATGTTCGGTGAAAAAAAGCTAATAGATATTAGCCTTAACTATCATTCAGAATCATCATCGGTTTTGTGTAATAAAATCTATGATTCAGTGTTAACATTCACGGGAAATTCGCAGAGTCAATTTACAGATGATATCACAATTCTCGTTGCTGAATTTTCGGGAAAGGAAAATCATGTTTCCATTTAGATAGAGGATAATGAGTGTATAGCTCCGCCTTTCTTTTTCAAAGGTCTTACAATACTTGCGGGGACTTTGGAAAATTACTAAATTTTTTTGTGATACTTATCTCTTCGATATTGCATTTGCCGCTCGTAAAACACATTTTTCCTTGATAAAATAGCTTTCGTGTATAGGCGAAATTGCGTTTGTATAGGAACTCCGAAACTACTTAAATGTTCAGGGATAGATTCTGCAACACCAAGAGAATCAAGCATTACTAAAAAGGTCACGATAAAACAAATGCTTTTGTTAAAAAAAGCTTTCAATTGTTTCAACTCTGCCCAGTCTTCCGGATAAGGACGAATAGCAATTTTCCGAAGACGCTGATCTTTTTCCTGGTATTTAGTCATCAGCGTTTCACTTTTTTCTAGAATGCCAGTATAAACTAAAAACCGATATTTTTTTAGTAGCAAATGAAGATAATCCCGACGACTATCCTCATCATCTCTGGTTCTTTCATTCCAAAAATCTATCAAGTCCTTCGGAATAAGAAGCGAGGAATTATGCTGCTCTTCATTCATATTTTTACATTCATTGTAAAATGTGGGAGTGTAGAATACTTTCATGATTCCTTATTTTTCTACACTCATAATTCCGAAAAGAATTTTCATAAAACGAACAATTTTTCTTGGAATAATTACGCACTTGCGCAGATTAAGTGCCAGGAGAATGAATACATTTCATCTGCATATGCGGCTAATCTAAATTTATCTTATATTCAGAATTGGATTCCCAAAATGAACTATCTTTTCTTTTTCTGATTTGCAAATTTCGTCTTCCACCCCACGAACAATTTTGAAAAAGTCTTCGTAAGTTTTAGTGAAAGATACTTCAAAAATCCTGAGAGACTTCCAATGATCCAAAACTACAACGATAAATGCAAGCAGAGTAACTATCCTCCAGAAGAGTTTAAAGATTTTCTTATGCAAATAAGTTTCAATCCTGACTTTGAAAAACTCTTGGTGAAATCGTAGATGAAATTCTTCATCGCGTGTAATTTCAATCAAGGCTGCGCGCATTCCAGATAGTGGTAGTTCTCGAATCAGAATTTTATAGAATGTTACACCTACTGCTTCAGCGGCAAGTAGAACTAGAAGTTTGAGTCTAATACCGAGTAGCCTTCTTCCAAAACTAAATAAGCTTTCTGTCCAATTATGCGAAAGAATTTTACCACCTAAGCTTCGAACCATGAGTGCTAATACTCTTCCATGCTTACCTTCCTCTTTCACGAAAAGTTTGAGACAGTCTCTGTATGTATCATTTACTCCAAAAATATGAACATCATCAATTTGCTTTGCAATTCTACCTTCTCCCGATTCTCCCAGTTGAAAGATTGCTAGTGAGCGTTGAAGAGCGATTATCTTCTCCTCTGAAAGATTTGAAACAGGCTCTATACTCTCTCGTATTGGAGAAAGCGCATTTCTCTTAAAATGCTTAAGCCATTTATTCCAATTAGGATTTCTTCTTCTCTCTTTTAATTTTTCCCATAAATCTTTTCTGACTCTCTCCTTTCCGAAAAGATTTACAATAAAGGTAATCATTATTATCCTCATATCCATCTCGAAACTCTGCAATTTTAAATAAGAAAACTCAAAGCATTTTGAAATCCTAGCCCCTTTTCCTCCATAGACTTGTGCCAGGCCGGTTAATCCCGGTTTAACACTAAATCGTTTCACGAATTTATACTGATTCCATCCAAGCCTATCAATATCAAATTTCGTCAGTGGCCTCGGTCCTACAATGTTCATATCACCGAGTAGTATATTAAAAAGTTGTGCAAGCTCGTCCAAGCCTGTTCTTCTCAGAATTCTTCCGACTCTAGTTACCTTTCCATCTCTCATTGTTCTAAATTTATAAATAAGAAAAGGAATTTCTCTAAGTCCGATTCTTTCTTGCAAGAAAAGTATAGGACCTCTGTCTTCTAAGAAGATACAAACTGCAATCAAAATCATAAACGGTAAAAAAAAGAAAATCGCCAAAAGGGTTAATGTAATAGTTAGTATTTGTCTCATAATGCATTCACTCTAACACATTCCTTTTTTATATCTACCCTCCATGTGCTTCTAGATTTGCACTCAAGTGCTTGACTAATAAAGGAAAAGAATCCTTAATACCATGTAAAGACTTGATTCATCCAGTCTTTAAAACACCCATGGATACTTTAAAAATAATTATAATCGAAGACAATCTTAAACTACGCAAAGCTCTCAAACAAGGCTTAGAGGAAACAAAAAAAGTTTCTGTTTTGTTTGATTGCGATAATGGAGAAGCGGCTATCGAGTTTTGCCGCAAATCTGATGTCGATGTTCTTTTGTTCGATGTGCAAATAGTCGGTCCCAATGGAATTGAATCAACCATTTCCATTCGAAAAGAATTTCCTCGTAAACCAGTTGTATTTTATTCTATTCAAGATGATGATACTTACTTTCGAGATTTTCGCCGCTCGGGAATACTCAGTCATTATGCGTATGTAAAAAAATCAAATTATCTATTACCCTCTATGATTGTTCCACTTCTTCGCGATGCCTGTTCAGGTAGGAGTTTTATTGATCCGGAAATAGAATCCCGCGTGCAAGAAGTGCGATATACGGATGAAAACTCTCCCATGGCTCTTCTAGAACCTAATGAAAGAGAAGTCGCTAAATTCATTTCCCTTGGTTTGAGCAATGAACAGATCGCCGCAAAAATGGGCGTAAAGGACAAAAGAACGATTAGCCGCATAAATGGACAAATATATACTGTTTGGGGATTAGCGGATAACGCAACGGACGAAAAAGTTGCCCGCACTCGCGCAAGCCTGATTGTTCATGAAAATAAACTTTTACTCTGGTCAGAAAAAGGAATCATAACTTACATTAATGAAAAGGGAGAAGAAATAAAATGGGGATAGTCGCTAATAGCCTCTCTTTATTTCTTTCCAATTTTATCTATTTGATTTCCTTTTATCTAGGGTGTGTTATCTTCGTCTATTCCGAAAAGAAAGATCGACAAGCAGTGTTTGCAAGCATCAGCTTTTTTACTGCCTCTCTTTTTTTTATAGGTCATCTTCTCATCCTTGGCAAAGGAATTTCATTTATTCTTTCGTTTTCATCTCGCATCATCTATCCCTCATTCTTTATTCTCAGCCTACTCCCATATGCCTGGTCTTCTATTGTATTTCGTTTTTATGAAGATACTCTAATTTGGAATCGAATTAGTCTTCGAAAACTATTTCTTCTCAGTGAATTTTTATTCTTTCTTTTTTCTTCCTCTTTAGTTTTTCTTTTTATTCCAGAAAGCGCCAACTCAAAAGTATCCGACATTATTTTTCAAATTCCAGACATCGTTTTTTTTTCTTTTTCCTTCTACATTTTATTTTGCACTACTAATTCAATCATTTATCTTCTTAAAATTAAAACGAGTCAAAATAATCTAGAAGAAATCGCAAAATCTTCCGCCTATCGCACCATCCTA
>Ga0209174_10002753_pt1 | contig 11415 bp, 20 predicted proteins | sample JI91814BDNA_FD_187505 | JGI IMG/M metagenome (GOLD analysis project Ga0209174, IMG submission 187505) | Wastewater effluent complex algal communities from Wisconsin, to seasonally profile nutrient transformation and Carbon sequestration -... | ecosystem: Engineered > WWTP > Effluent > Algae...
CGCTACTATCCCTATATTAAATAAAAGATCGTTGCCGATCTTATCCACGATCAGCATTGCCGCGTTCAAGTCGGTTGAATAATCGGGGCAACTCCAATCATTGCTATCAATATATTTTACCGTGCCGTCGTCAAAATCGCCGCGATAGTCAGGTAATTGAATTCGGCAATGCGGACACAGAGCTTCAATGCCCTTTTTTAGTTTTCGCCAAATATATTCAGTTGCCTCTGCTAAATGCGGACACTGCCCAAATACCTCGCGGCTGATCATCGCGTCCAACTCGCGACCTGGTGTGAGTGCGTCAATCTGTTGTGTGGTCATTTCTTTTTATTTCCTCTTCTGCCTAAACCTTTTTCCCAAACAAACCTACTCTACTACTTGGCACAACGTCAGAGGCTGTTGTGTGGCCGCTATTCTTGAAAGCCAAATAAGCCTTGTAGCTTGGTGGGTTAGATTCCTTTTGCTTCTCTATCCTTCTAATTTCTTTCTCGCAAGATAAGCAGTACTTTGGAAAGGGCGCTCCTGGTTCGTGCCAATACTTTTTCGCACAGAACTGACACTTATAGAAGCCGCCCTTTGTTGCTGGTGCTATTTCAAGCCGTCTAGTAGCTCCTTGGCTGCTGCAAACTTGATCGTCTGTTTTTCTGGAATCAAGATTTTTTCCTTCGTTGCTGGGTTGACTCCGTTCCGTGCTGCTCGTGTTGTCTGTTTCAGTCTCCCTATCCCAGGAAGCACTACTACAAGATCTAGATTGCTCTTCACTACATTTGGTAGCTCGTCTATCACTGCTCTCACCTGCTTCTTGGTCAGTGCTGTTTTCACCGATAGTTGGGCTACTAATTCGTCTTTCGTTAATTGGTTCATGATCTAAAATTATCTCCTTTGTGATATTAATTTGATTGATTTGGGTTATTTCAATTGGTTTTGCTTCTACTGTTTCTACTGCTTCTACTGCTTCTACTATTGGGCTAGCCTCTCTTCCTCCTGTGTTGGCTCTTGTACCAACTCAGACCGCTGAGAAGCTAATCTTTTTCTTGCCTGATAAGCCCTTGCTCGTTCCCTGCTTTTTTCTCGGTTTTTGTCAGAATAGAAATTTTGGCTACACCTATTATTACAAAATCGCTGTGCTGGGTGTGTAGGCGTAAACTCCTCACTACAAAGAGGTCTGGCGCAAATCCTTGGGGCTAAACCTTTGGTGATTGGCGCTAGCTGCTTAGGCTTTGCTGGTTCTGCTACCTGAGTAGACTCGCTATTTCTTACTTCTGTTTTTTCCTTTTGTCGCTCTAGCCAAGCAGCCTTAGAGCAGGTTTTTACACAATAAAAATGGTTACTGTTAATAGGCACGAACAGTTTCTTGCAGCTTGAGCGCTTGCACTCCCTAGGCGCAAAATCGTTTCGTGTTATTTGTAGCTCTGCTGGCAATTCTGGAACAGGAGCAACTAAGGGCAAACGAGCAGGCTCAACAGAATTTGATCCTGTAAAACTGCTATCGCTCTCGGCTCTTTCTTCTGTTACTTGGTGATTTACCAGTAGATTATTCTGTTGTGCTATTTCCGGCACTCCTGGTGCTAACTGCTGCTGGAGTGCGTTTAATATCTGGCCTGCTAAAAAGCTTAGTACTAAGTCACGATTGATTGATATTTCTACACCTGGGATAACCGTTATTTTGCTGTTCACTGCCTTTACTCCTAATTTATTGTTTTTCTAATTTGTTAGTTCGTGTTCTTCTTGCCCTTCCTCTAACCCTTCAAACAAAGGGTAAAGCAAAGAAGACCCAACGGGTTTTGGTTCTTTTTTCTTTTGCGTGGCGTTGCTCGTGGGGTTTTCTTGCCCCCACTTGATAGCCTCGACCAACATTTTCTCTACCTCTAAAACATTGATAGCAAAATGATTACGCCAAGGCATACAAGATAGCTCACGATCATGTATATCGATTATTGCCAGTGCGATTTCTTCAGCCTGCATTGTTTCGTTGGTCGTGTGGATCTTGGCAAATATTGCATCTACACGAGCCGCGTTTTTATCGTATATTGCGCGTTCTTTAGGTGACAGTTTTTCTAGATCCATAGCCGTTTACGCTCCTTGCTCCTTGGTCTTGGTCGATTGGTAGGAGGCCGAAGCCCCCTTATTAGTAGTTCACCACGAGTAATAATTCTGGTAGTTTTGTGCTTACTCCAGCCTTGAAATCCATTAGTTCTTGCTCTATAGCCTGATCGATTACGTTGTCTTTCTCTGGCCAAAGCAGAGTGAAATAAATTTCATTCTTACTCTTGTTTTCCACGAGTTCTGTTTCAATCTCTAAGGCACAATCGTAATATCTATGTGAAGCCCTAGCATATTGAAGGCGCAAATTAATTGTTGCAGGTAGTTCTGTTGAGTCTGTGTTTCCGCCCTGCCTAGTGAACTCAATATTCATAGAGTTGCCAGCCCTGCCTTGCTCTACTAGGGGCTGAGAGGTTACGCTCACCTTTTCGTCAAAGGTTACACGGCGATAAGCCAGCATAATAGCGTTGTAGTCCATTATATTAGGCCGTAGTGATTGAAAAGTTCTTAGTAATTCTGCGTGGGTTAATTTTTTCTTTAGCTGACCAACTAAGTACAACCAGGGCATACCAAGCTTACGCTCGTAGGTAATAGTGTCTAGGTTTTCATTGTCGGCTAGATAGCAGTGTCCCCCTTCCTGATTAAAAGACACTGTTATCTTATTACCTGTAGTATTGTCTCTTCTGCGTGCCTCTTCTAATACGTAGCTAGCAAAAGACTCTACGTTTGAAACCTTACGACCAAAGGCGGGTAGCAAGCGGCTGTATTTCTTGTCTTGGTCGCTATAAATATAAGTGCCTTGAGAGGTTTCGAGTAATTCAGGGCGTTTTAAGCCCTGAAGCTTATCTATCGTTTCGACTGGTAGCATTGATTTTATTCTCCTTAAGGTGCTAATTATTTAATTGCTGTGATTTTGTTGCCCATTCCTGGCAATGCTTCTTGGTCAGGATCGTCAAAGGACAATCGCCCTTTTTTATCAGCATAAAGAGTAAGGATACTTGGGCTAGGCTGAGGAACTTTCTCAACAACGCTAGCACTCCAATCAAGTTTGCCGTTGTTGGCTTTCGCCTTGATCTTGATAGTGATCTCGCCAGATCCTGCGTATCTTTGTACTGCTTTTGTTAGTCTTTCGATACTTTGAGGTATCGCTTCATTAAGCCCAACAGCTTTATCTCTAAGTAATACCTGTAAGTTCATTGGTAAATCTTGCGGTTTAATTTCTTCCATAAATAAAATATCTCCTTTGAAATTGGTTAAAAATGACTTGCTAATTATTTGCGTTAATTGATTGTTGTGGTTTTGCCACTTACCTTATCTGCTGCCTTTGTATCGCCCATAAACACGATTAATAGAGCGTTGTAGTAGGTAGCCCAACAAGCGAGACAACGACGACGCTTATAAATAGGCAAGCTGCAATTTTTAGCTGTGCATGTGATAAGCCTTTTCATGCTGTTTCCCTTTCTTTCTGATCGTAAATAATCGCCCTAGCTAACCTGGCATGATCTTCTATTACTGATAGCGCTACTTCAAATTCATTGTGATCTGGCTCAAGGTTGTGAATTTCTACAGCCAGATCCATAGTTGAATAATTGCAATCAATATTGTTTAGATCTTTGCAAGCCTCTACGAATTGTTTAATTATCGCTTTGTCGTGGTCGTTCATAAATCCCTCCTACTCCTGCCCTGCGCTATGGCTATTTTCAGCCGTGCCTTTGCCTTTACTTGCCTTCAACGCCACGATTGCCGCTGTTTTCTTTTTGATCAATGAGTAATATTGGCCGTCGCTATATCTCTCAATGTCTCCTGGCAATTTGTCGCTTTTAGGATCAAGTGCTTCTAGTTCGTCCTGCAATGCCAACACTTGCTGCAAAAGTGTTTTTGGTTTTGGCTCTGCTGGTTTTGGTTCTGTTGCTGGTTCTGCTTCTACTACCACGTCAATAACTGGCTGGTCTGACTCTGAGCTAGTCTCTTCTGCTGACTCGTGGACTAGCTCAACTACGGTTAATGCGCTTGTGCTAGCTGGTGGCAAACTGGCTATTGCTGCCTGATTTCTCTCCTCTATCTCGTTCGCTAGCTCAACAGTTTGGAGGTTAGGCAGCGTGTAAGGTAATAGCTTGCATAGTCGTTTGATCACGGTTTTCTTAGCCATTTCGTCATAATCTGTAACCCAAGGGCCATTGTTTGCGCTTTTTGATTTAGCACGAATATGATCCACTTGCTCTTTAGTCATTACACAAGGCTTTGAGATGCCGTTGGCTAACTGGGCGACACAGTACACAGCGACAACCTTGCCGCGTGGCTTGCCAAAAGGCGTTGGCTCGTGCTCAACAGTAGGGCGACTTCCAAGGGTATATCTAAATTTGTCATTCTCGTAAACACACTCGGCGACGATGTCCAGAACAAAACCAGTGCGCATAACTAATTCGATATAGCCTCGATAGCCAATTTGGAGTTTAGCTTCATTTCCAAAAGGTACTAACCAAGCTAGTCCCAGTTTATTAACTGGCAAGCCCAAGGTGGCAGCGTCATATGCTGCTAAAGCTATGGATTCAGGGGTGCAACGTTGTAGGGCTGGCGAAGCTGCAACAGTGGCAAGCACGCTACTGATTTCTTGATCCACATTGCGATTTTTAGGCAGAGCTTGAGACAGTTTTTGTTTGAATTTTTCCATAGTGCCAGACAGGCGCACCATTGCTTTTTCGTTTTGATTCGTTTGGGGTGTGGACATTTTACTCTCCTTTTTCGTTTTCTTCTGGCGGTTTTCTCAGTGCCAGATAGTGACTTGATATTTGAGCTAAGTTTTCAGCTAGCCAGTTAAAAGTTGCCGCTGAAGGGTGTTTGCGCTCTATGTATGGCGCTACATATTCGCTACTTGCCTCAGCAAAGCCTTTGATCGTAGTAGGTATTGAGTAAACCTTTAGTACTGCAATCAAAACGTCTTTTGCTGAGTGTTTCTGTTTCGCTAGTTTATTGATTACAACTAGAACGCTGTTACTCTCTGCCATTTATTACCACCTCTATGCTCTATAAATACGTGATTACCTTCGCTTTTCAGCTTTGCTACCTTAATAGCTCGCTCTGCTGTTGAGAGGCTTGGATCGCTAAAAATTAAATCTATCTTTTCAGCGTTGGATAGCTTGCTAATATCATCTAAATGGTCAGCAATAGCTTGCTGCTGGCCTATTGCTCTGGCGCGGGTGTTTCTCGCTATTGCGCGTGAGGCTATCTCGGCTTTTGATGGCTGCGCTTTTGCTAAATTAGTTAAGTCGCTCACTGTTTGTTCTCCAATCTGTGGGGAAATCCCTCTCTGATAGAAACCCTATTAAATGTTTCTACTATACAGTCACTTATATCTAGCCCTAGCTTTTGGGCTAATAAATCCAGATAGATAAAAACGTCACCTATTTCTTTTCCTATTTCTTTAATAGCTTGCTCTTTATCCGCAAAGTTGTTGCTAGATTGAATGTTTGATTCTAGTCGTCTTAGTTTCTTTATTGCGTTGCAGGCTTCGCCCGCTTCACCTGCCATTGCAATACCCCAATCAGAAACAGTCCAACGATCTAACCCTCCGTCCCATTCGTTGCAACGGCTAAGACTAACTTCTGAAACTTCGCCAAAAGTTAATTTACTTTTAGTTGACTCGTTCATGATCGTTTTCTCCCTCTCTTTCCATTTCTTTTACTAACCTATTTCCTAATGGCGTGGGGTGCTTCAGCTCTTCCAGCATCCCCTCAAAGAATTTAATAATGCTGGCTTTTTGCTCAACATCAGCAACAAGATTAATCCAGTCTGCTGTAAGCAAAGCTCTTTCCTTGGGGGTGTATAACCCCATACCTGACAGGGTCATGGATAGGTCTGTGAAATCCTGCATTTTAGCGCTTACATACTCGTAAAGGGCTTTTTGTACTTGTTCTGCTGGCAAAGGTAAATCACCTACAAATGCCATTGCTTCAAGAAAATCCTTATATTCTTTTTCCTTCATATGGGTAATTCCTTATGAGTAAAATAATGTATAAAAGTTTGGACTTTGGGCTTATATACAATGCCTTGCCGTGGAATCGAACCACGTATTGAGTGCTAATCATATAACACTAAGGACTTAGGTTATTGCTACCGGCTAGCGCAAGGCTTAAGCTCTGTAATTAGCAGAGCTTAAATCAAACCAAGTCAGGCTTCTTAAAATAACAAATGGAGTCTCCTTTTTAATATATTTACCTAGGCTGAATACTAGGCAACAAAGGCGGGCATACGGAAACGAACCGCGTTTGACACTACTTTTTGGTGCACCTCGAATAGTGCCAGCTACCAAGCTACCCGCGTAAAATGCCTACCTGTAAGCAGATAGGCCAATCTATGCAACTTTTTATCTCAAAAGAAAGAAACTCCTTTATTTGAAATATCCTCTTGGTAGAGGTAAAAACTTCTATTAAGGCTCGTGGCGCAAGCACTTTCGCAAAGCCTCTATCGTCTCAATAATCTCCAGTTTATTTAGTGGATAGGCCAAAGAGACGTGATCCAATCCCCTATTAACAGCAATGATTGCTAGGTGCCCTAAGTGTTCGCTCTTATCTATTTTGCTAACGAAGAGATCCCTATTCCAATCAGCACAAGTTAATCTTAATAATTGTTCTGGCATTTGGCAGATTCCTTTCGTGTGAAAAATCTATTAAAACTGTGTAATAATTTTGCCTTTACGTGGTAAGGCTTTTTCTTCTTCCAGCGTCAAAGGTCGGCGAAAATGAATGGCTGCGATGCCGTCTTCTATGTGACGGTGGCTGCTATCTCCAACACCGGCCAAGATAGTTTCTGCGATAGTTGACAAAATTAGTCCTCTGTCCTTCTTGTCCCAGTGTTTTAGGAGTTTGAGTTTTTGTTTTTGAATATCAATTGAAGCAACCGAACAATGCCAAAGCGCCCTATAGCAATTGCACTGATTATCTGGTATAATATCTGTATGAATAACACTAATGATAACACCCCTTATATTACTCGAATCGTTGAAGATTTCCTTGTTCGTACCCGAGCTAAATTGCTCGCTCACGCTACCCGACTGGACAACGGATGTTTGATTGTTCAACCCACTTCCGCTAGAGGAGGTTACGGCAGAGTTACTATTGGTAGCCGAACTTATGCTGCTCACAGGGCAGCCTGGGAATTGTTCGTTGGTCCCATTCCTGACGGCCTCTATGTTCTCCACAGATGTGACACCCCTAACTGCATCAACTGGAATGGATGTCTTTTCCTTGGTGACAATAGTGCTAACGTCCAAGACTGTATCAGTAAGGGAAGGTTCAATCCCAGAAGAGGAGAGCGTCATCCTAGAGCTATCTTGACAGATGCTCAGGTTATCGAGATTCGCCGACTGTCCAAAGAGTGCGGGTTGTCTAATGCTGAGATCGCCAGGCGTTTTAATATTAGCGCTACTGCGATTAGTAAAATCGTAGGCAATAGGACAAGGAAGACGGTGTAATTCAGGATGTTTAGGCGATACTCGCCCAAAGAATTGTCCTCACTCCAAGCCTATATTTACCGTTAGTATCACAGAAAGATTAAGGTGAAAGATCCGGCCATAGTTCTTAAATTTGGGGTTGCTGGTTTCTTCTGCTTCAAAGCAAGGATTCTGATAGGCTGTAAGCTGCTGTTTATTCATAATTACCTTTCTAAAAATAAGGGCTAGGCGTTCTAGCCCTGTCAATTGCCCTTCAGTAAACGAATGAGGAGGGCTTGTCCGTTAAATCGTTGATATAAAAGAGCCTTGCCTAGCGCGATCTAAATTTTACAGAAACAATTTGTAACTTCAATTAGCTGGTTTCCCAGGGTTCAAAGGGCTGGCAAGGCTGTAACTGTGCGATAAAGAGCCGGGCGAGGGTGATTTCTGTTATACGACAAAAATTAAACTAATTGGCTAAATTGCTCGCCCTGGCTATAACTTGTTAAGCCGCTTGGCTTCTCTGTGCTTGTACTGCTGGGAGTAGGCTACCTCTAACCCAGCGAGGGACGATCACCTTGTAACAACCTGTTTGACCGTTTGGTTTGGCGCTCGTGTAAACGCCCAACTCAGCTAGCCAAGCCACGGCAGCAAAGGCGCTAAATCTTTCACCCACAAAAATCCAGTAGTTGTCACCAGGCCGGTCAAGGTTCTTGCACTTCAATCCTGGCAATTCTAGTGTGTCCAAGTTGTCCTCCTGTGAGTCTGGTTGCTGTTGGTCGGCTTCGATTTCAGCCACTACTTGATCTAGCCAGTCGCCTTGAGTGCAATCTTTGAGCATTTGAGCGTGTTGTCTGTAAGCAGGGTCTGCTGATTGTTGGCCTTGCTCAATTTGCTCAGCTATTAAATCTGTTGGTTCTGCTGCTGGAGCTACTGCGACTTCAACGACTGGTAAGCTCAACACATTATTTGTTTCAACCAACAAGCCAGCCTTCAGAGCGGCGGCTATAACAGCGCTTTCTAAAACTACACTAGCGTCAAAATAACTAACCTTGCCCTCACGCTTTACCCAGGAGACTAGGCTATCAATCTCGCGTTGGGTTGGTTGGTTGATTGTGTAGATTGCGGGAAGTGCTTCGATTAGGTTAATTGATTGTTCTACTGTTTCCACTACTTCTGCTACTAGGGTAATCTCTTTGACCTCTTCTACTTCTGGAACTTCAATAGCAGGAGCAACTACTTCTTCTTTAAGTTCGATGGTTCTGGTGTCTACCATACCTGTAAAGTAGGTAAATTTAACCAATAAACACTTTCTAGGCTCGCCCCAAGTAATGCCGCGTGTGCTTCTGCTTAAACCTGTGAGAGTCACATTAGCCGCTAATTCAACGGGCATTGGGCTGTTAAGTTGAGCGATTTCCTTTTTGCCCAATTTGGAAAAACTTGGTAGTTGGCCTAGTACAAATTCTATTAGTTGGTTAGCTATTGCGCGGCGTGCTGACAAATCAATCCAAGTTGGTCTTTGGCTTACAGTGTTTTGGCTAGCGGTTGAAAGTGACATATGAGTACCTCGCAGAAGAGACTTAAATAAACTAAAGGCAGTATAAAGAAGTGTACTTCTAAATGCAAGTTATATTTTGTTATTTTTAGGCAAAAATATATTGACTTTCCGGAAGTGTGCTTCTATTCTTTGCTTGTTTGATTGAGGTTGAAACTTAAAGGAAGAACCCTTTGAGGTTGATGCTTCGTGTCTTTGCACGAATCAGAAGTAAGCTTAGTAGAGTATTGCCTTTCAGGTTTTCGCTGTCTCCAGCGACTAACATCTCATAAGCTCTAACAGAAATTCCTAGCTGTTCGGCAATCTGCTTCTTGTCTAGTTTGGCTTCATTGCGGACAGATTCACAAAAACTAGGAATGTCTAGTTTTTCTATTCCTGCTAGATTTTGTAATTCTGTGTCTATGATTTTTGGCATATGAGCCAGATTATAAACATTTTCTACATTTGTAGCTAGATTCATTTTGCTTCCTTATGGACGGCCTGGGAGAACTTCGCCCAAGCTTGGATTGAACAACAGATTTATTTCGTGGGTCTTTGAAAACTGAATAAAGTCAACAGTCTGAATAAGGGGCAAGGGATAGCCTTTGCCCTTTAACCCTCACTAAACAAACTCGAATACTTCTTGCTTGAGCCTTTCAATTGCGATATCACAGTATCTTTTGTCTTGCTCAATCCCTACTGCAATCAAATTATTATCTTTTGCTGCAACTAAGGTTGTTCCGCTACCCATAAAAGGATCAAGAATTGTTTGTGCTTTTGGAACTAAAGATAAACACCACTTCATTAATGCCAAAGGTTTTTGTGTTGGGTGTACTCGCTTTTCCTTATCCTTGCCCATTCTCTCTTGGAGCATACCGTTCCAACGATACTTGAACTTTCTCACGGCCATTTTTAGGTTTGTCCAAGCAAGCTCACAATCAGCAAAATCATTTTGTCCGTTGTCTTTATCCCAAACCAAATAACAGCTAGCACTGGGTAAGTCAAAAAAATTACCACCAAAAATGATTTGATTCTGCGCCTTGCCTCTAAATAAGTTTATCAAATCTAGGCTTGGCCGTGACTCATCCCAAGAGTACTCACCGAAGTTTGTTGGCGACGCGAGGAAACCTCGCGTCGCATTCTGCGCGTTACTTTCACCTATACCATAAGGCGGGTCTGTTAGGAGTAAGTCGAAGTTGCCTAAAAAGGGCAGTATGTCTTCACAGCAAGCATTGTAAATAGTGACATACTTATCTTGATAGTAGGGGATCATTGCTTCTGCTCCTTTAGCCTTGCCGCCTTGATCTTGGCAATCGTGTCGGTCGATTCGAGTAGCCAAACTCTTCGCCTTGGTAAGATCCAATAAACCATTCAAGCTTGTCTGAGTCTTCGAGGTAGCCCTCAACCAAAACAGGAAAATCTTTTTGTGGTTTAACTAGGTTAGCGTCAAAAAACGTCAAATTAAAATCTTGTAAACTTGGTTCTATTTCGTGCTTATAGTCGGGCATCAATACCTCCTGCGTTTAACCTGATACTAAGTCTGTAGCTTCTAACTTCCTTGTCCTGCTCTCGCCACGCTTTTTTATAGCAAGCTGAGCACAGCCCCCTGGCAACGTGTTCTCGCCCTGGGTGACACTCTGCCACTCTTTTAGCTGCCGGGAGCGACACATTAGAGCAATCCCAGCACTTGTTAGTTAGCAACCTAAACTGACTGAGCGCTTTGGGTTGGTTGCAATAATTGCATGTCTTTGTGGCCATTTGCTTACTCCTTTGCCTAAACCCCTGGGTAGCCAAACCCAGCTAAATAAAATAGAACCACTACCAGGGCGAGCAAGAACAGAGCAGCGAGTGCCTTTAACACGAAATCTTTTTTGCTCATCAGTATCTCCTTCTATGCTTGACCCAGTGTCGATTGTTCGTGCCTTGGGCGGCTCTGACTTGCTGGAGCTGCTGCTGTGCGCGGTGATTCGCTGCTTGCCTGTAAGCCGTGGACTGTTGTTTGTTGTTATTTTTGATTCTTGCTACTGGCTCTAAAAACTCTCTCAGTGATTCAAATGTTCGATTCATTTCGTCGGCAAATCGTTTGAGCGTTTCTTGGTGGTCAAGCAAAACTTTTGCGAGTGCTTCTTTGAGGCTATCTATGTCTGCTTGCCACGCTTCAAGATCAAAACTAATTGATAGGATTACTGGCTCAATTATGTTGGTCACGAGTCAGCCTCCAACTATTTCTATTTTCCTTGATCAATTGCCCTGCTGCCTGCATATCTACCAGCACTTTGAACAAGTACTGATTGTGATAGCCAAGCCGTTTGGATATTTCTGTGCATGAGGCTTTGCCTTCGTCGCAATCAGTACGGAGTTTAGTTTGCAGGTAAGCGACGATCTTCTGCTTCAGTTCGTCGGCGTTTTT
>Ga0209174_10002755_pt1 | contig 11410 bp, 12 predicted proteins | sample JI91814BDNA_FD_187505 | JGI IMG/M metagenome (GOLD analysis project Ga0209174, IMG submission 187505) | Wastewater effluent complex algal communities from Wisconsin, to seasonally profile nutrient transformation and Carbon sequestration -... | ecosystem: Engineered > WWTP > Effluent > Algae...
CGAATACATTGAATGCTATTACAATCGAAAGCGTAGACACTCTGCAATTAACTATATGATCCCTGCAGAGTTTGAGAAAGTGGGATCGGTTGCGTAAAATGGTGTCCGAAATTCTAGGGCAGGATCACACTTTAGGTAATAAAGGAAAGGTTCGTACGATAATAAGCAAACGTATAGAAGCCGCTGACCCTGACAATCTTTCTTTGTCTGAACTAAATAAATTAAATGTGATGTTGGGAATGGTTGCTGAATCTTCTTTTGCCGGCAAGCGGCGGATCGTAGAAGAAAAAATTGCTGGTTTCATTGAGTTTGTAGAGGATGAAGAGTCGTTAAAGTCATTGTCTGAAATATTAAAAGATGTTATTTCTCAAGATGTAATCGTTGACCCGTTTATAGTTTCTCCAGCTGGTCATACATATAGTAGAGCTGCGATTGAAGAGTGGATGAAAGGCAAAGGCCAGGCTCCAGATCCTACTACTAGAGCTCCGATACAATCTATAGAGCCTAATCAGGCGATTGCTAATCTTTTGGACGAAGTTTATCGTCAGCATCAAGCAGGTGCAGCTATTGATTTACAAAAAATATTGGATGTAGCTAAAGCTGGCGTTCGTTCAACAGAACCAACAGACTTTATGCTGCAGAATTGTATTGAAGTTTTGGATGAGATGATAACTGCAAATAATACACATAAAAATGATGGGCCTTAATTTTTACAGGAGGATAGGATGCCAATTAATTTTACCACGGAAGAGTTGCGTGCCAGACCAGATATCAAATTGGAGCTAGATTTTTATAAATCTAGATTTATACCAACTTATAAATTATATGCAGCCATGGATCACGCAGAACAGCAGCGATTCATACGCTTTCTCAAAGCTAACAATTATTATAACTGGCTTGAAATTGATGATGAACAAGTTGCTGCTAATCCAGAGATCCTGCCGTTAATTGCCGCTTGGGTAGTAAATCTAGAACTGATTGTATATTTGGAAGAAATTAATGCGGCAATTGGTGCTGTTTATGCGCCGTATAGCGGAGTACATAAGGAAATTATGCGTGGCAATCAGTTATATATTAAGAGTTTGGATTATGAGCTTGCACACAAAATACAGGCACTAATAGCTCCTAAAGCAATAGATGACTTGCGCGAGCAAAAACCAAGCTTGACGAGCTTGATGTCGTAAAAAACCCCTTGCAACTGGCGTCCAAAGAAGGTAGCATGCTGAATGCTATTAATCCGGATCTTGTAAATGCTAGTTATCAATAACCTGTCTCTCAGCTATGGCGGTCGTACGCTGTTTAGTGACGTTAGCTTAAATCTTAATCCGCGCCAGCGTTATGGTATCGTCGGAGCCAATGGTAGCGGTAAATCTACTTTTTTACGGGTGGTCTCTGGCGAAGAGGCGGCTTCGGGCGGCACGGTAGATGCTGCCAATAAAGGTCGTATTGGCTTTTTAAAGCAAGACCATTATAAGTATGAGCATGATTTAATCGTCAATGTGGTATTGCAGGGGCGGCCAGAATTATGGGCGGCTAACCAAGAAAAAGAGCAGCTACTTCAGTTAGAAAACTTTGATGATGCAGCTGGTATGCGCTTAGCACACCTAGAACATATAATAGCCGAGCAAGACGGTTATACTGCAGAAACTGTGGCGCAATCTATTTTATCTGGTCTAGGCATTCCGGAAGACAAGCATTATGAAGAAATGCATGTCTTGTCTGGTGGTTTTAAATTGCGCGTACTATTGGCGCAAACTTTATTTGGGCAACCAGAAATATTATTACTCGATGAGCCAACCAATCACTTAGATATTGCCGCGATACGTTGGTTAGAAGCATATTTGAAGAAAGATTTTAAGGGAGTGCTCTTAATTGTTTCGCATGATCATGCGTTTTTAAATAATTTAGCCACCAGTATTTTAGATGTAGACTACGGTACCATTACTGAGTACACCGGTAATTTTGATGCGTTTGTAAGAGCTAAGACTTTAGCTTCTGATCAACAACTAATTGAAATCAAAGAACAAGAACGTAAAATTGCGCATATGCAGGCGTTTGTGGATAAATTTAAAGCTAAAGCTAGTAAAGCCAGACAGGCACAGTCCCGCGTGAAGATGATCGAGAAAATCGAGGTTACGGAAATTGTTGCTTCTTCACGTCAAGCGCCGTATTTTAATTTTCAAATTAAACGCCCATCCGGCAAGCAAGTATTAAATGTCGATTATATTGAAAAAAGTTATGGCGCACATAAAGTTTTAAGCAAAGTAAAATTTACTATCGATCGTGGTGAAAAAGTTGGAATTATTGGTCAAAACGGTATTGGAAAATCCACGTTATTAAAAATATTGCGCAATGTGATACCGGCGGATAAAGCAGCATTCGAATGGGGCTACGAAACGCAAGTAGGTTATTTTTCACAAGATCATCACGAAATATTGCAAGAAAAAATTAGTATCTACGAATGGTTACAAAATCAATCACACAAAGTTGATGACAAAGTTATCCGCGGTGTATTGGGTAGCATGTTATTTACTAAAGACGACGTACATAAGCGTTTAGATAGCTTAAGCGGTGGTGAAGCAGCGCGAGTGTTGTTTGCGAATATAAATTTATCGCAAAGTAATGTATTAGTGTTAGATGAACCAACTAACCACTTAGACATGGAAACTATTGATGCGCTCGCAGAGAGCCTAAAAAATTACCAAGGTACATTAATGGTAGTAAGTCACGATCGGCATTTTTTAGATAAAATATGTAGTCGTGTCATCGTTTTGCAACACGAAAAAATTTCTGATTACGAGCTTAGTCATGGACTACACTTAGAAGATGTATGTGCTAGGCATTTTAGCGTGTAATGTGTTAACATTCGCCTACCGTACGGCCAGAAGTTTAGTTGCATGAAAAGAATATTTTTATCTATGTTATTGCTTGGGCAAATGTCATTTACCCCGCTAATGGCATTTGAGTCTTTTGTTGTTAAAGAGATTAGGATTGAGGGCATACAACGCGTATCTAAAGATGCAGTGTTGCAAGACCTGACTATTCATGTTGGCGACAATGTTACTGCTGAGAAAACCAGCGCGGCAATTCACGCGTTATTTAAATCCGGTTTTTATAAAGATGTAGCTTTAGAGCGAGATGGCAATACTTTAATTGTAAAGCTAGTCGAGCGGCCATCTATTGGTAAGCTAGAGTTGGTTGGCTTAAAAAATAAAGATGAAGTAAATAAAGTTCTCAAAGACAACAACGTGGCCGAAGGCCGCGTCTATGATCCCAATGTAATCAGTAAAGTTGAAAAAGATATTATTCGTAATTATCTGATGAAGCAACGTTACGGCGTAAAAGTTGAGACCAAAGTTACCAATCAAGATCGTAATCGTGTAGCCGTTGAAATGCGCATTTATGAGGGCGATATCGCTACGATTAAGGAAATTAAATTTGTCGGTAACGAAGCTTTTGCGGCCAAAGAATTACGGGCGCAGATGCACCATAAAACTAAGAACTGGTTATCTTGGTTTGATAAATCTGATCATTACTCAAAAGAAAAACTAGCGGCAGATTTAGAAAATATTCGATCTTTTTATATGGATCGTGGTTATTTGAATTTTAAAATTGATTCGACGCAAGTTTCGCTTAGTGTAGATAAAAAGCATGTCTATTTGACGATCAATGTAACCGAAGGTCAGCAATTCTTTTTCAAAAATATATCGTTAAGCGGTGAGATGGTAGTGCCGCGTGAGCAATTGCAAACTATTGTTGATCAAAAGCTTAAATCTGGTGCAGTATGCTCACGCAAATCGATTTGGGAAGTTAAAGATGCTTTAGAAGAACGCTTGGGCGAGGATGGTTACAGTAAAGCAGCAGTAAGGCTGGTTGACGAAATAGATCAAGAACAAAGATTGTTCAACTTAAAAATTTACATTGATGCTAATAAGCGTATTTTAGTGCGACGTATAACGTTTACTGGTAATACTTTAACCGAAGATAGAGTATTGCGGCGTGAGCTAGAACAATTTGAAGGCAGTTGGATCTCTACTAAGAAAGTTAAAGAAGGCAAAGAAGCGATTATGCGCGACTCTTATGCTTCTAATATAGATATTGAGACGGTGCCAGTATTAGATAAAGATGATCAAGTAGATTTAGTTTACAAAATTGAAGAGCAACGCACAGCTAATGTTTCAGCTGGTATTGCATATTCCGGCGCAGAGCGTTTTAGTATAAACCTCGGTGCAGATTTGAAAAACTTTGTTGGTAGCGGCAAAGATATTAATTTCTTGTTTAACCATGGTAAAGCACAACAATCGTATACTTTGGGCTATAGCAATCCGTATTTTACTGAGTCCGGTATGGGTATGGCCTACAATCTGTATCGACAAAAAACTCGCTTAAGTAAAACTTCGACGGTGTTTGATTACGCAGTCAATTCCACCGGTATAAATCTGGGTTGGCAATTTAGAATTTCGCAATACAATATATTCCGTGCTGGTGGTGGGTATGATCATTCTATAATTAAAATGAATTATGCAACTGCACCATTAGAGGCTAGAAGTTTTGGCAATGCCTATAGTAATCGTTTAGGTTTTAAAGAATACTTTGTAAATTTTGGCTGGGCACATAATAGCTTAGATGCATATATGTTCCCAAATAAAGGTTTAAGTCAAGGCCTAGACTTTAAGGTTTCTACTCCTGGTAGTTCGTTAAAACTATATAAAATTGATTACGATATAAGTTGGTATAGACCGCTTTTTTCTAGTTATGTATTAAATTTACGTGCTGATTTAGGCTATTCTGACAGCTATAATCACAAGCCGTTCCCGTTTTTTAAACACTATTATCTAGGCGGTGGTGATAGCGTACGTGGCTTCGAAGAACGATCTCTGGGACCCAAGAGCTCAACCGGTGAGCCATTTGGTGGTAATACCTTGGTGCAAATGCGGGCGCAGTTAATATTTCCTCCACCATTCTTCAAAGATACCAAAACTGTACGTACAGCCTTGTTTTTAGATGCCGGTCAGGTATATGATACGCACAATAAGAAGACAGTGCTGGGTGCGCGTAGAAATCCAGCCGGGCTGCGCTATTCAGCTGGTGTTGGTTTAACCTGGAACACCCCATTAGGGGTGCCGGTGGTGTTTAGTTTGGCCTGGCCATTGCAACGTAAGTATGGCGATCAGCGTGAGGTGTTTGCATTTAGTCTTGGAACTCAGTTTTAGTGTATATATTTGGAGGCTATCTTGAAGTTGTTTAACTGCGTTAATATTATGGTTGCGTTAGCACTATTTGCAGCTGGTGGGTGTGCAATTTCAGCCGAAGCTAAGATTGGTTTGGTTGATAGCCAACTAGTTATGCAAGATTCTATATATGGCAAGAATGTACGCGAGCGCATGAAAAAAGATTTTGCAGCGCGCGAAGATGCAATCATATCTAAAGAAAGAGATTTGCGTAGCAAGTTCGAATCTTTAGAACGTGATCGCGATGTGATTTCCGAAGCTGAGCGCAATAAACGAGAAAAAGAGTTATCCAAACTGCAACAAAGCTTACAAACTGAGGGCGATGCTTTTCAACAAGACGTAATGCAACGTCATGAAAAAGAAGCCGCTGCATTTGAGAAAGTATTATCTGAAGTTTTAGCTAGGATTGCCAAAGAAGAAAACTTAGATTTGATTCTACAACAAAGAGTGACTTTATATAGTGGTGGCAAAGCTGATTATACTTACAAATGTTTGCAAGCTTTAGATAAGTCGTATAAAGATACCGCGAAGAAGTAAATGGAACTTAAACTAAAGCAGCCTAAGTCGCTGTCAGAGATAGCGAAGCTTATTGCCGTCGATTTACCTGGCGATGTCGCTGCTTTAGAAAAAATTATAATTACTTCCGTATCTACTCTAGAAAAATCGGCACCAGGTTGCATTAGTTTCTTATCCAATCCCATTTATAAAAGTAAATTAGCAACTACACAGGCTAGCGCAGTAATTGTAGCTGCAGAAGATGCACAACATTGTCAGACCACGGCTTTGATTTCTAATAATCCACGCTTAGCTTTAGCCAAAATTCTTGAATTATGCGCCGAGGTTCAAAAACCTATTATTAGTAGCATTCATCCAACAGTGGTTATTGGTGACAATGTACAAATAGGCGCAAATGTAATTATTGGTCCGTATGTGGTTATTGGCAGTAACTGTAAGCTTGGTGATAACAGTGAACTTAAGCCCCACGTGACAGTGTATGATAATGTAACTATCGGTGCACGTTGTACTATACATAGTAATAGCGTATTAGGCTCTGATGGTTTCGGCTATGCAGTTAATAACGATGGTACTTGGTATAAAATGCCACACTTAGGTGGGGTAATTATTGGTGATGACGTGGAAATTGGTAGTAATACTAGTATTGATCGCGGCATGATTGAAAATACTGTAATTGGTAATAATGTAATTATAGATAATTTAGTACAAATTGGTCATAACGTGCATATTGGCGATCGTTCGGCAATTGCTGGTTGTGTTGGGATTGCTGGCAGTACTAGCATTGGCAAAGGCTGTTTAATTGGTGGTGCCGCATGTATTGCTGGGCATCTAACAATTGCGGATAATGTGCATATAACTGGGACTTCGGCCGTAAATCATTCTTTACCTACCGCCGGGGTATATTCATCTGGTTTTCCGGCCAAAGAAAATAGTGTTTGGCGGCGTAACGTCGCAAGATTTATGTTTTTGGATAACATGGCAAAACGTATCCGAGAGTTAGAGAAAAAATTTAAAATTAATGAAACAATGGTTGGTTATGAGTGAAATGAATATCCAAGAAATACTAAAGTTTTTACCACATAGATATCCGTTCTTATTAGTAGATAGAGTGATATCACTTGAGTTAAATCGATCGATTGTTGCTGTTAAAAATGTAACTATAAACGAGCATTTTTTTCAAGGGCATTTCCCAGATAAGGCTGTGATGCCAGGGGTGTTAATCATCGAGGCTTTAGCTCAGGCAGCGGGAATCTTAGCTTATAAAAGCATGGATTGGTCCCCGGAAAAATCAATATTTTTTCTTGGTTCGATCAATGAAGCGCGGTTTAAAAAAATTGTTATTCCAGGTGATCAATTGCAACTAACAGCTACAGTTTTAAAACAACGTAAAACTGTATGGAAATTTAATTGTGAAGCATTTGTTGCCGGTGAGTCTGTATGTATGACAGAAATTACCTGCATGGAAGGGGCCGTAGTGTGATAAGTAAGCAAGCAATTATAGATCCTAGTGCAAAAATTGATCCAAGTGTCAGTATAGGCCCGTTTGCAGTTATTGGCGCAAACGTTGAAATTGGTGCTGGTAGTATTGTTGGGCCACATGTGGTAATCAATGGGCCGACCAAAATTGGTAAAAATAATAGATTTTTTCAATTCTCTTCAATCGGCGAAGTTTGCCAAGATATAAAATACCATGGTGAAGAATCTAGATTAGAAATTGGTGACAATAATACTTTTCGTGAAGGATGTACTGTGCATCGTGGTACTTTGCATGGCGGCAGCTTAACTAAGATTGGCAATAATAATTTATTTATGGTTAATACCCATGTCGCGCATGATTGTATAATTGGCAATAATGTAATATTTTCAAATAACGCCTCAGTTGCTGGTCATGTGCGAGTAGATGATTTTGCTAATTTGGGTGGATTTGTTGGTGTGCATCAGTTTTGTATTATCGGTGCGCATAGTTTTGCAGCTGGTGGCAGTATTATTCAGAAAGACGTTGCGCCATTTGTAATGGTTGCTGGTCATCCTGCACAAACTCATGGCTTGAATACTGTCGGCTTAACACGCCGAGATTTTTCTGCCGAATCAATTAATACGCTGAAGCAGGCATATAAAATTGTGTTTCGTAGCAGTCCTACGGTTAATGATGCGATTGACAAGTTAAATACCTTGGTTACTAATTGTAAAGAAGTAGTATTATTAAGAGATTTCCTGCTGCAATCATCGCGTGGCATAGTTCGTTAATATGAGTCTAAGAATAGGTGTCGTCGTAGGTGAGCCGTCAGGTGATCGCCTTGGTGCGCAACTAGCTACTACACTTAAGCAAATATATCCTAGTATGCAAATCGAAGGTGTTATTGGCGCCGAAATGATTAAGGCTGGTTGTGTGCAGCTGTGTAGCATGGATGTATTGGGAGTAATGGGGATTATAGATCCGTTGCTCAGTTTGCCAAAAATTTTAAGCATGCGCAAATGGCTATTACGCTATTTTCTAGAAGATCCACCAGATTTATTTATTGGTATTGATGCCCCAGATTTTAATTTAGGTGTAGAGCAGATCTTACGTCAAGCAGGCATTCCCACCGTGCATTTTGTTAGCCCTAGCGTTTGGGCTTGGCGGCAGTGGCGAATTAAGAAAATTAAAAAAGCTGTAGATTTAATGCTTACTTTATTTCCGTTTGAAGAGCAGTTTTATAAGCAACATCAAGTGCCAGTATGTTATACCGGACATCCAACAGCGGATTTAATACCATTAGAGATCGATCAAGTTACAGCTAAGCAAGAATTAGGTTTTATGGCTACCGATACTATAATGGCCATTCTGCCTGGTAGTAGAAACAGTGAATTAAAAAACTTAGTACCAATTTATTTACAAACTATCAAAATTTGCCACACCTATAAGCCGGATTTAAAATTTGTGATACCATTAGTTTATGCTGCGCATCAAACCTACATTGAGTTTTGGAAAGCAAAAATTATTCCGGATATAGAATTAAAATATGTAATTGCTGACAGTTATGCGGTAATGCGTGCGGCCGATGTGGCGTTAGTAACTTCTGGCACTGCTACTTTAGAGATGATGTTACATAAAACACCAATGATCGTTGCCTTTAAGACTAATCGGCCTACTTTTGAGTTGGTAAAGCGTTTAGTAAAAACTAAATTTATTGCGCTGCCAAATTTATTAGACGACAGTAGCGTAGTGCCTGAATACATTCAGCAAGCAGCAAATGCCAAGGATTTAGCTGCAGGATTGCTGGAATTGCTAGATTCAGAAAATCTGCAGCAACAACAAGTTAGCAAATTTATACAGATGCACAAAAAATTGCAGCGGGGCGCAGCGCACAAAGCAGCAGTGGCGATATCGGAATTATTGGGAATGGAAATGTAGGGGTCGGACACCCGTCCGACCCGTGTAATGGATATGGATTTATTGTAATTAATTTGGATAATAACATATGTTGATCGCCGGTGTAGATGAAGCGGGAAGAGGGCCATTAGTTGGCAACGTAGTGGCAGCGGCAGTAATTTTACCAGTTGCGCATGGAATTACTGGAATTAAAGACTCCAAAAAACTAACAGAAAAAAAGCGCGAATTGTTGTTTGATCAAATTTGCGCTAAAGCCATTGCTTGGCATATAGCCTTAGCTACTCCGCAAGAGATAGATCAGTTAAATATTCTACAGGCCACAATGTTAGCCATGCAGCGTGCAATATTAGGTTTAATAGTACAGCCGTATAAAGTACTAGTTGATGGTAATAAATGCCCCAAAGTCCCCTATTTAGTCGAAGCAATAATTGGCGGTGATGATCTACACCAAGAAATTTCTGCAGCATCGATTTTGGCTAAAGTGTATCGTGATCGGCAGCTATTGGAGCTAGATAAGTTATATCCACATTATGGTTTTGCCAAGCATAAGGGTTATCCGACTAAAGATCATCTTGCTGCTTTGGAGCAATATGGTCCAATCACCGAGCATAGACGTAGTTTTGGCCCAGTAGCTAGATTGTTAGTGCGCGTTTAAGTTTTGGTTTTTCTGTTAAATCTGCCAAATTACTGTAGGATTTAGAAAAAATCAAATATGGCGTTGCTTCTACTTCAGGTTCTAATTCTGGTATTGCTAACAAAGCAGCTACTGCTTGTTTATACTCAGCTAATGCTTTGTGACATAAACTTCTAGCGCCGCTACTACTTATATGACTATGGGTTAAATAAATTGTTACCGCGTAACAGATTAGTTGCAAGCCTATGATATATGGCTTATTTTCTGCAACTTCTACATTATCAGCCATGGCTAAAACCCTAGTTAGATCTCGTTGTGCAAGCTTATAGTTTAGATTAAGCATATTTTGATAGTTACGAGTTATTTCTTTGTTTGTAAGATCATCAGAAATTTTATTTTGTTCTATGTTAGGTTCGCATTCGAGCATAACTTTAATGGCGTTATCATATTGGCCAGCTGTTAGTAAATGAATATTAGATCTTAAGCATATAAAGCTTTCTACATATGGTGCGACTTCAGCCTCTAGCATTTCTTTAATTACATCCATGCATGAAGTGCCGCCATATTCTTGATCTAGTTGTTGCATTCTAGAAATAAAAGCTTGCATAAGTGTATGATGTAAAGCTGGGAAATCAATTAAAGAAATATTCAGTAAGTCTGGCACAAATAAGCCTGCAAAATGTTTCATAATTATCGCCTCGCGTGCTGTTTTAATCGCATAATTGCAAGCTTTGACTATACACGCAGCTATAAAGTTCCTTTATAGGGGAATTGCTTGAATTAGCAAATGGCATACCATCGCATGATACATTTAGTCGAGTGTTTTCAATAATAGATGCCGAACACTTTTATGAGCGGAAAGGTATTTACGGGGGCCACGACTGGTCTGAATTACAGATACTTCACTCATTTAAAATACTCCAGATCTAAGTTTTAAATAAGTGGTCCTGTTTTAGTGGGGGCAGCTACACCTACATAGTAACTAGAAATACAGTGCGATTGCCCTACCCCTACAGGTTTTAAAAAATGCTTGCCTTTAAAACTAATTATCGGTTATCCTAATTTCTGAAGCTTAGGCCCTGTACTGTAGCATATTGCGTGTATTTGCGACATAACCTAAAATAAAAATAAGGCATAAAATAAAATGCATATTCAAGAATATATCATTATAATTCAAAAAGGTGAGTTTTTAGCTAGAATAGACCTTGTCGATCAAAATTTGATGACTGAAGATGTAGGGTCATTGATGGGAGCTCTACTCAAGTATCCTGAGGTTGCTAAAAATATCGAAATTATTGATCTTGAAGGTAATTATGACTTGGAGGAAATTGATGGAGGCGGTATACAATTTGATTCTTTGCTAGTTCTGGGCCTAGCATCAACTGGGATTAGGGCTAAGGAAAGTGTCATAGGCTTTGCTGAAGATGTATCCATGCGATTTGGGGATGATCATCTATCAAAGGTTGATAGATTAATGGATAGTGATTTTGTCAATATGGAAGGATATATAAACGCACATAATGCTTTTCGTAACAGCTCACGTACCCTATATGGCAACCAGTGCTGGCGGACCTGCTCCTGAAAAATGATTTTGCAACAACTGACACATAAAATTGAAAGAACTTTTATTTTGCAATTTACAAGTTATGTTAATCG
>Ga0209174_10002756_pt1 | contig 11408 bp, 11 predicted proteins | sample JI91814BDNA_FD_187505 | JGI IMG/M metagenome (GOLD analysis project Ga0209174, IMG submission 187505) | Wastewater effluent complex algal communities from Wisconsin, to seasonally profile nutrient transformation and Carbon sequestration -... | ecosystem: Engineered > WWTP > Effluent > Algae...
TATCTGCTGTGCCTGGACAACAGCGGCCCTGCGACCACAGGCGCCATAGCGACGACTCTTCATATTTCGCCGGGTTCGGTCACCAGTATGCTTAAGACCCTGCGAGAGAGTAATCTCGTAGATTATACGCCCTATGGTGGCGTGACATTAACGGACCATGGTGAGCAACTTGCGCTGCGCGTTCTGCGGCGACACCGACTGATCGAACTTTTCCTTGTTCAAACACTGCATCTATCGTGGGACGAAGTGCACGAAGAAGCCGAGAACATGGAACATGCCGTTAGCGATTTCCTAGTCGATCGCATTGATGATTATTTAGGGCATCCCGCTTTTGATCCACATGGTGATCCGATTCCTAAAGCCGACGGTACAGTCTCCACACCGAGCCAACTTAGTTTGGCGGCCTGCTCCCTGGGGACAGAATTCATTGTGCAGCGTGTCATCGAACAAGCTCCCGACTTTCTGCGATACTTGCAAGAACGAGGCCTTACTCCGAACGCCGAAGGGAAAGTAGTGCACTGCGATCCGATGTCACGGATCGTCGTAGTCGCCATTGCAAAGGAACAGGTAACGCTATCGTTTGATGTCAGCGAAAAGATCATGGTGGTCGAATCAATGCGACCGATTCAACAGTAGTCATCCTATATGAAATCACTTGAAAACTGGCAACAAGCGTATCCTGAAGACTGGGATCTTCCTGCCGAAGTCTTGTATCTCAATCATGGTGCGTTTGGCTTAACGCCTCGCGACGTCCTGATGGATCAGCGCCAATGGCAAGCTCGCAACACTGCTAACCCGATGGATTTCTATTTGCGGCAACTGGAACCAGCCTGGTGGCATGCGCGAGAACGGCTAGCACAGTTTTTGGGAACGGAAGCCAATAATTTGGCCTTCTGCACGTGTGCGACAACTGGCATGAATCACATTGCCAGTTTCTTTCCGTTGCAACCTGGACAAGAAGTCCTGCTCAACAATCATGAATATGGTGCCGTAAAAAAAATCTGGAAGCGACGCTGCGAACAAACGGGCGCATCGTATCGAGAGATCGAAATTCCTTTTCCGATATCCTCTTCAGAACAGATTGTCCAAATCTACGAAAAGGAAATACGACCTGAAACTCGGCTGCTAATTTTAAGCCATATCACTTCGCCGACGGCCATCATTCTGCCGGTTGCAGAACTAACCGATTTAGCGCATCGTCGGAGCGCAGCGGTGTGTATTGATGGACCACACACGCTTTTGCAATACCCGCTTCATTTAGAGGAGTTGCGTTGCGATTTCTATACGGCTAGTTGTCACAAATGGTTAAGTGCACCGCTGGGTTGCGGTTTTACGTATATCGCGCCGCAATGGCATGAACAGGTAAGTCCCTTCGAAATAAGCTGGGGGCGTCTCCCGCCAGGCGAATTGAAAAGTTGGTCGGATCATCAAATTTGGGTAGGGACACGCGATTACAGTCCGTACCTCTCTGTTCCCGCTGCCATCGATGTTTTTCAGAAATACAATTTGAACGATTTGCGTTCCAGAAACCATCAATTGGCACAGTATGTGCGTAACGAATTGTCGCAGCGGTTAGGGACTGAGCCTGTCGTTCCCGATCAACCTGGTCCTTATTCGAATGCCCTGTACGGCTGGATGGCCGCAGTGTGGCTACCCGATGGGGATTGGAGTTTATTGCAAAAAAAATTGTGGGACACAGAGCGAATTGAGGTCCCCATTGTGCACTTTGCCAATCGATACTTGATTCGCGTTTCCTGCCATTTGTACTACGGCGTTGATGAAATGAATCGGTTGATTGACGCGGTTTGCAAACTGTGCCGAACCACATAAACCGTCTGTCCAACATAATTCATGTGAAATTTCCCCAAAGTAATCGGCTATGAATTCCGATGTACCTTGCGACTAGACCTTTGTGGTCTATGATACATCCGCGGGGTGAAAGTACCCGCACCCTCCTGGAGGCTGTCTTTTCGGCAGAGGGATCATATATTGCGTTGGCCAAGATCATTAAAAGGGCAAGTGCAGTAGCACGCTCGATTTTCGCCATTCTCGCAGCGGCTCCATTTTTTGCCGCCAGCAGCCAATAGGAAAAACAAGGCCGATGCTTGAGCAAGCTCTCACGAGCCCCCAGGTGTCGGCTTCGTTTATTTTATGACCGCTATTTCTTCCCGCCAGAATCGACTGAGGAACTCAACTTCAACGATTCTTTAGAAAACTTGCCAAATAAATCTCGCGCATCGAGTACCTTTTTTTCGCACGCGAAATTCTCCAAAAACTCTTTCAAGTTTAGATCGACAGGCAATCCGATCCTCAAAGTTCGCAATCCCGTCTTGCTGCGAAATCGAATCGACAAACGAATCATTTTCTCAGCAAACACGACCACCCGCAGCTCGGCCACATCTTTGAAATACACGATCGCAACAGCCTCACCGCGCTGCACTACAAACCGATCTTCTTTCATCACAACGCGGGCTGGAATAAATCGATCCACGATCGCATACAGATACACCAAACCGAATATCGCAGGGATTTGCACGAGCAAGCTCATCAAACCGAGAGTATCAGCCTGCGGTGCGATCTGCTTGATTCCAATCGCCATAACGGCAACTAAAGAACATGCCATCGCCACGACACTTAAGACACTGTAGCGATTGAGAAGGAGAGCCCATTTTTTCTGGGCCGCTGGGCAGTGCGCCCAGTATGGATTCCACCATATGACGCGTTTTTTGTTCATACCCTGTTGGGCACGATTTGCGGCGGTTTTAGGCGCCGGTTTGCGATTCTTCGTCCCGAATTTTTTGCTGAGTACGATTCCAGTAACTGATACCCTGTGTCAACAACACAGCGTAGGGAATCCAGAGAAGCATCCTCGCAGGCGTGGGGAGAAACACAAGCAAAGGAATAAAGGTGGCGATACTCAGCCAACACACGATGCTAGCCCGAATGAGAAACTGTTTTTCGCGTGGACCTTTGGCGTGTCGTAAGCTGTTGAGGGTCCCGATGACTCCACCGGAGAGTCCAATGACAACGCCAGCCACCGCACCTGCGACACCTATCCATTGCCCGACCGTCATCGAAGGAATCCCCCATGAATGACGCACAGAGTCCACACACATTCTCATATCCGACTTGCATTATCCGTGCTGGGATGAGGAAAGGCAACGCTTCACTCTCCAGCCTGCCCCATCGTTCGCCTGAAAGATAAGACGACGAGCGCTAAGCCTACGCCCGCGATCAAACATCTTCCCAAGATAAAGGCCGCTGGCATTGCAAAAGGCTGATCGCTCGATTGCAGCCCATTTAAGAGCGACGCACCTCGGATATCAAACATCTCTGGCAAAGGAATCCGAAAGATTTCCAACGACAACAAACCAGCTAATACGAGCTGTATCCATCCCCACGAAAACGATCCAGCGAAAAGCGTTATCCCCAAAACAAACAATGAAGATGGAACCACTAGCAGTCCCCAAACTCCTGCCAGAGGTAGCCAATTAGTCTCGCCAAATACAGAGACGTAGTAGATATAACATGCGCCAGCACTTAACCCTACACTCACCATATACAACAACGTGATACTTGCCAAACGTAGAGCTCGATAGACACCGTAGGATGTGGGTGTCGAACGCAGAATCGACGAAGCCTGGATCTCAGTTTCTGTAAAGAGCTTGGAGCACATAGCGACCAACAAAATCAGTGCCAAGACCATGGTCGACGATACATAATCAGAAAACGTCCACTGAGAAAACGGCGCTGTATAGCCGGTACCAAACATTACCCGGCTACGAATCAAGAACAGCGAATACGCCAGCAGAGCGAGGGTCAGCAAAAGATACTCACGCGAAAACAGCATGCGGCGGATTTCATACACAAAAATCTTGTTACTTTGCAAGATCGAGATCCTCCGCCTTGAGCCCAACGGCAGCCAGAAAATCCGCATATGTCACCGGCTGTCGAATACGCGACTTATACAAATCCCCTAGCTTCTTCTGGAATGCCTCTTTGCCACCGCAAGCTGCCTCGGCTTTCAGCAATTGCAATGACATGACTTCATAGATGGCCATCGATCGCAGCCCGCCCAACACGTTGGAAGCATCTGCGGGCGAAAGCATTTTCAAATATTGCGGATTGCGAATATAGAATGCATTCTCATAACGCATACGCCCACGCTCCCAAACATCGATATAGGTCTTTGTCGCGTACTCGGCACCATAGTACTCCTCCATAAACCGATAGGTGCTGTAACACGTAATCCCTTCTGCGGTCCACAGCGAGTTTTCATCCGGCACAGGCATCGTCGCCAGGCCCCACCACTGATGCGCGATTTCATGCACCAAGGTTTCGATACCGCTGCCACCGTCGGGGTTTGCAAACTCGCCTTGAGGCAAAAAACCTTCCGATGCAAACGATGTCTCATCCATAGCACTCGTATTTCCTGCAGCAAATCCGCCAGAAAACGAAGCAGGCAGCTCCAACATCACCAGATGGTCTTTGTACGGGAGTGGACCATAGGCGCTGGTAAAATAATCGATCGAAGCCTTCATGACCTCAACCGCTTTCATCGATTCCACTTCTTGGCCATGTTTACTGAAATGGACGAAGTTCACATCCAAGCCACCAGCTTGAAACTTAGTGCTCGCATAATCGGACGCAGAGACTCCAGTCGCGCGAGATCCGTTGAGCGAAAAGCTCCACTTTGTGATACCGTCCTCGGTTGCGATTTTTTCAGGTGTCGTATTCGTGAGCAGAGGAAACAGCTTTTCTGGGAGCGAGAAGCTACCAGAGATTTTTGATTCTTTACCAAGCTCGGCCTTCGCAATCGGAGCGAATCCGGCTGGGGACAACCACACGAATCCCTCCGATATACCAAACGTCGGCCGCTGACTTAAGGCTCCGTTGTTTTTTACTCGCCCACCATACTGCAACTCAACTTCGATCTGTTGCACTGCATCTACTTGCATGGTCCAAGTAGCTCGCCCCATCTCCTCTTTGTCACCGCACACAATGGGAACAACCACACCATTGACCTTGGCCTGTTCAATGGAATATCCCGTACTCAAATCGAAGCTCAACGACTGGGCGATTCCCTTCAGATTTTCCAACTGGTAAATAGCTTCTCCACTCACCCGCCGTCTTTTGGTATCGATTTGCACGTCCGTTGTCTGATTCAGCAGACGAAATGTCGGCTCGGGTGGCTTGGTAGCTGCTTGAAAAGTCGTAGCGATCCCAGTTCCAGAGCTTATGACGGGACCAAAATTTATGGGCAAACTGCGATCAAAGTAGGGTTCATACACAAAAACAAAGTACGCAGCGACAGCCGAAACCGCCACACAACTGGGAATCCAAATCGACTTTGCATTAACCGCTAAGGAGTGAAACCACCCAAAACCGTAACGGCGAACAGAGCTGATACCAAGCAACCAAATTAACGTTGCGACCAAACCGCAAAACAACCTATTCCACCAGACCAAATCGATCAAAAATGTATTGCTCACCACATCCGAGAAGTTTGCCGCACTGGTCTGAACCCAAAAGTACATGTAGCTAGGATTCAGCGTGAACTGTCCTTGCAAAAAATTTGCAGCCGCAATGAGTGCGGCGACAAAGAGGAACGCAACTTCGACGCGTCGAAACAACATATAGAATCCAGCTGTCAGCAACACAGCGAAAACGCTTGCGGGCCAAAAGATGCCGAACCAAGCCACAAAGAAGTCTTCGTTCTTGAGATAGTCCCCAAGTCGATATGCGGCCCAAGGATATGCCACTACAGCGATGAAACAGGTCGTCAAAAACGTTAAGAAACAGAGCCCTATCGTGCGGCGAATCTGTTGATGTACAGGATTGACATAGCTAAAGATGATGGAATCCGTTCGATTTTTAAAATCGCGATGGAACTGTATCAAAGTCAGCAGCACAAAAATCAGCACAGAAAAAACGGCCGCACTTTTTGCCGGCTCAATGATATAGGCATCGGTTGCCGTTCGGCCATTCGAGTAAAGACAAAACCGTAAGCTCACTGCAACAGCGATCAAAATCGCAATTCGACAATAGCGATCCCGCAAAAGCCGTCGGATCTCTCGAATTAAGGTAGCCCATTCCGTCATGCCTTGCCTCCCGCCGACATTAACCTCATGTATGCCGCTTCCAAGGAAGACTCTCCCTGTCGCTCCATCAAACCTTCGGGAGTCCCATCATAGAGCACAACGGCTTTATCAAGAACAAGAAGGCGATTGCATACACTTTGCACATCCTCGATAATGTGCGTCGAAAGAATAACAAGTTTATTGTGAGCATTCTTTGAAAATAGATTCCGAAAAGCAACTCGCTCGGCTGGGTCGAGCCCCACCGTCGGCTCATCGAGAATCATCAATTCAGGATCACCGAGTAACGCTTGAGCTATTCCCACGCGTTGCTTCTGTCCTCCCGACAACGTTCGGATACGCGCATGTCTTTTCTCTTGCAAGTTCGTGGCCTCAATGACACGGTCTATCTCTACGCGTACGCTGTCGCTCTTCAATTGCTTGAGTGCCGCCATGTAATCGAGGAATTGTGCCGTAGTCAAATCTTCAAATAACCCAAACTCTTGCGGCAGATACCCCAAACTCGCTTTGAGTTTCTTTTCTTGAGCGATAAGTGAATTGTCGTTGAGAAGCACATCGCCCTGCGAGGGAATCAGGTTGGCAGTAAGCAATTTCATTAAAGTGCTTTTACCAGCTCCGTTCGGCCCAACTAGCCCCACCAAACCTGGACTTTCCAAGCGAAGGGTGACGTTTGACAACGCCACTTTCTTTCCTCGATAGAACTTGCTCACATTTCGCAATTCAAGCTTCAACGTTGTGCTCCTTATTCGGTGGAGCAACGAGTATAGCACGATACTATGACGACTATCTATGAAACTTGAATCGCTTTCAGCGTTTGCGAGCGGACTCTCTGTGGCAGGTTGCCACAGTTTCACGTCATCCTTGGAAAACTCGGCGAACTTCGGGACTAGTGATAGTCCACAACCCCCAAATGCCGATGGGGATTCCCAAAACAAAACAGACACCCAAGGTAGGCACCATGGCTAAACTTAATGCCACGATGCAAAACACAAAGTTCTTGCCGCGCATCATCTGAATCGCGCCGAGGGTGATGACCGAATTATTCAAGAGGATGACAATCGTCGCCGCTAACGTCATCGCGGCTAGCGCCTTCCGATCCTCTTCTGCGTTTTGGTACATTAGCAGTACATTGAAGAAGCTAAAACCGACATACAGCAGAGTGAGAACGCTACAGACCAGCAGCGTTATTCCAACCCATGAGAGACGCTGCAAGGCATAAGCGCGGGAGTTGGCAAGTTCTTCGGATGATAAGGATTCGAAATCTTCTGCTCGCATTTCACATCTCGCTTTTCATCACTGGCATACCGAGGAATCAATCCTAAACACTACTAGTGATACCCTCGACACAGAAGGAACGGAGCCTAAGCAGCTCTGAGATATGATGGACAGAGCGCGGCAAGATATAACCGCGCTCTGCCAAATGCTGAAAGTTGCGAACTATCTCGTCCCAACTATGCCAAGTTCTTCTTAATGAAGGCCAAACCTTCTTCGGCCAACTTCAATTCATCGTCAAACATGCGTCGCCAGATGCGTGTCGCAGCAGCCAATTCTGGTAAGGCAAGACCAAACGCTTCGATGACCAACCAACCATCGTAACCGATCTCTTTGATCGCTTTGAACGTTTCTGGCCAGCGAATATCGCCTGCACCTGGTGTGCTGCGATCGTTTTCGCTGATGTGGATATGCACCAACTTGTCCTTGCAGGCTTGCAATGCAGAAGCGATACATTTTTCTTCGATGTTGCTGTGGAAAGTGTCGTACATCATACCGCAGTTCGAATGATTGACGGCCCGCGCGAATTCAGCCGCATCTGCATGGCTGTTAAGAAAATAGCATTCGAATCGATTAAGAGGTTCGACGCCCAAAGTGACGCCCACCTTGCCGGCATGCTCAGCCACTTGTCGCATGCTGTCTACGCCCCACTTCCATTCGTCGGCAGTTCGGCCTGTACCGCTGAAGTGGCCCAAAGCGGAATGATAAGGGCCGATCAAACTTTGCGCACCCACAGCCGCACAACAATCGAGCGTCTTCTTGTTAAGAGCGACACCCTTTGCTCGGACAGCTGCATCAGGCGAGATCGGATTGTCTTCTACATTGCGTACGGTAACTGCGGTTCGCTGCAAGCCGAGATCATCCAGGACCTTTCCCCATTTGGCGTAATCCAAATCTAGGTTGAATAATGGCAATTCCACGCCGTCGAAACCCATTGCCTTGATCTTCTTCAGAATGGGAATGAGCCCATCGTTCAACTCGCCAGTCCAGAGCAACAAGTTCATACCGATTTTCATTTTCGTTTTCCTTATGGAGAGGTTGTGGATTGATTTGACCAATGATCCCAAGGAGGATCTTCATGTTGTCCAGACATCAGGCCGTCGCGAGCATGCGTTACACGTTCGCGAGCGGAAGGCAACCAGTTTAACAAACTCTCTGGCAATTGTGGTAAACCGACACGTTTCATCACATGATTCAAACGCCACAAAAGTTTGGCGTCCTCGGCGTAGTCATACAAGAACCGCTCGCGAATAAATCGAGGAATCAGCGGTCGCACCATCGAAGTCGGTGTTTTGCTCACCCGATTCACAACGTTTTCAACACATTCAGGATCGAGTAAATCCATGGCGGCGTAATATTGATCCAGCAGATCGGGCTGTTCGGCTGTGAGCGTCGCATCCAACAGCAGTTCGACCAGGATATGCCCTACAAAACCGGGCTGAGCCCCCTGTTCGATATCGAGATATTGCCGTAACTCGACCGCAAAGCGGCTCGATAGAATCAGAAACTCTTCCGTTTGATGAAACCAACGATCATCGAAATGGTGCTGAATGATTCCCTTCGCAACTGCAACCACTCGAGGATCGGAATCCGACAAGAGTTTGGCGGCGGACTCACTGCGAGCTCGAACTTTACGGTCAATGATGCTCAACCAATCAGGGAGCGCGACACCTGCCAGAAAATAGGGCCCGGCTTCAGCACCGGGCCCCATGATCTTTCCAGGTGTTAACAAATGGCGTCGGGCATGAGCCAAATAATTCATGCCAATACCGATTCGTTAAGAGATACCAACCCAAGCACCCGACTTCGCGCTTTCCAAAACTGCATCGCACACCTTTTGAGTTTCTAGTGCGTCGCGGAACGTTGGGCTGCAAGGCTGGCCTGTTTCCAAAGACTTTAAGAAGTCGACCACTTGATGCACAAAGCTGTGCTCATAACCGATTTGCAAACCGGGAACCCACCAGTTCTTCATGTATGGTTGGTCACCGTCGGATACGTGAATGCTCTTCCAGCCGCGAAGACGACCTTCATCGCGATGATCAAAGAAGCTCAAACGATGTAGGTCGTGCAAGTCCCATTTGATAGAAGCCTTTTCACCATTGATTTCTAAGGTGTAAAGAGCTTTATGGCCACGGGCATAGCGAGTCGATTCAAAGGTAGCCAACGAGCCGTTTTGGAATCGAGCCAAAAACGCTGCAGCGTCATCAATCTTTACTTCCTGCTTCTTGCCGGTCTCAGCGTGCATACGCTCTTTCACAAACGTTTCGGTCATAGCGGTCACGCCTGTGATGCTACCGTTGAGCCAAATCGCAGTGTCGATGCAATGAGCGAGCAAGTCGCCTGTCACACCGCTGCCTGCAGCTTGAGCATCCAAGCGCCAAGTTGCAGTACCACCTTGTGGAACATCTTCAGAAATGGTCCAGTCTTGCAAGAACATAGCGCGATAATGGAAGATGCGTCCCAGCTTGCCTTCATCGATCAACTGCTTCGCCATCGTTACCGCAGGAATACGTCGGTAATTGTACCAAACGGTGTTAGCGACACCCGCCTTCTCCACAGCTTGGCACATTTCTTCGCCTTCTGCTGTGTTCATCGACAAAGGCTTCTCGCACAAAATCATTTTGCCATTAGCTGCAGCAGCCAATGCAATTTCTTTGTGCAAGTTGTTTGGCGTGCAGATATCGATCGCATCGATGTCTTTGCGTTCTACCAATTTGCGCCAATCGGTTTCGATATCTTGATAGCCCCATTGATCCGCGAAAGCACGAGCCTTCTCGGCGTTGCGTGCAGCCACAGCTTGCAACACAGGCTTGTACTTCAAATCGAAGAAGTGATTAGCCTGTGAATAACCATTGGAATGAGCCCGGCCCATGAAACCGTAGCCGACCATACCGATGCGAAGAGGAGTATGTGACATAGATAGTGTTCCTAGTTGTTTAGTAGTGTTGAGTGATTAATTCCAACCGTGTGCATCTTGTACTTTGATCATGGCACTCAAGATGGTGTTCCACGTTTCAGGTTTCGCCAAGGTTGCGTTCGGGAACATACAACCATCCCAGCAGATGTGCTGAATACCGCGTTTCGCACCATCCTTCAACCAATAGCCCGCGCACTTCACGATATCCAACTTACCGTTAGGATCGTCAGCTGGGCAGTGTTTTCCGGTCTTGTCGTGCGAACCAGCACCATGAACATGTCCGTCGTTTTGTGCCACATGGAAATCGATGGTCCAAGGACGTAGTTTATCGGTCATCTGCTCATAAGCAGCCCAGAAATCCGCTTCGCTGTAGCCTTCTTTCACCAGTGCATGTTCAGGGGCGTTGTAGCCTAAGAGGTAGAGGTAAGTGTGAGCCAAGTCGGCTTGGAAACCGAGCGACTCTGGCATTCCAACTTCCTCTAAGAGATTCAACATATCGCGCCAGCTGTGCATACCAGCCCAGCAGATTTCACCTTCAGCAGCCAAGCGTTCGCCATGATCGGCAGCGATCTTAGCAGCTTTCTTGAACGTATCAGCGATTCGCGAAGTGTTCGCCTTTGCGTTCTCGCGCCACTTCGAGACACCGAACTCGGCCGAGTCGATTCGAATCACACCATACTTGCGAACACCATGACGATTGAAAATACCTGCGATACGGCAAGCGACCTTCACTGCATCCAAAAACTTCTGCTGAGCGGCATCGTCACCCATCGCTGAGTCACCTACAGTGCCTGGCCAAACGGGAGCCACCAGCGAGCCAACCGAGAAACCTTTCGAGGCGATCAAATCGGCGATGCGAATTAGTTCATCATCACTCGCATTAGGATCGGTGTGGGGATGAAACAAGAAGTAATCGATTCCATCAAACTTGCGACCGTTGACGTTGGCCGCAGCCGTCCAGTCAAGCATTTGCTCCAAACTGATGGCTGGCTCTTGGTCAGGTCCATCTCCTTTACCAACCAAGCCGGGCCACATCGCGTTATGCAGCTTTGGTAATGTATGCTGGCTCATGAAACGAGAACTCCAAATTCAATTGTGATAGAGGAAAAGTTGAGTCGCAG
>Ga0209174_10002757_pt1 | contig 11406 bp, 8 predicted proteins | sample JI91814BDNA_FD_187505 | JGI IMG/M metagenome (GOLD analysis project Ga0209174, IMG submission 187505) | Wastewater effluent complex algal communities from Wisconsin, to seasonally profile nutrient transformation and Carbon sequestration -... | ecosystem: Engineered > WWTP > Effluent > Algae...
CCATCCCGCCGGAACATCTGTCGCGTCTCTTCGACCGCTTCTATCGCGTGGATGCATCCCGCCGCCACTCTGGCGATGGCGCCGGGCTGGGCCTTGCCATCACTCGTTCAATCCTGCGATCTCACGGGGGCGACATTGAGGGACGGACGGGGAAAGGCTGCAACATTTTCGAGATGTGGATACCCACTTCGATCGTCACGCCTCACAGCACGGACTGACCTGTTTGGCTGCTCACAGCCATGATCTGCTCAAATGCGCTCTCTTCCCCAAACGACTTGTTGCTTCAAGCAACGAGCCGTCGCTTAACGATGAAGCGGTGCTCGGTTTTTACCGAAAACTCGGCTTTGAAGTCAGCCTGTGAGCAGAAGAAACGGCCAAGAACCACGCCAAGAACGCATTCAGCCAGCCACCATCAAGATGTACCGGGACGTATTCAAAGACCTGTGAGCGAATCAGCTACTCTGGGCAGGTCAGTCAGTCCTCACCGTGTTTTTGCTTTCTTTGGATCACATGCCGCCGGCCGCCGGCATGCGTTGCAGCAAGGTGACTCTCCGATACAGAGGGCCCGGCGACCTCCGTCGCCCCGTGCGACAGCTCGTTCAAGATTCCGCAATCGGCCGCCTGTCGACCGTCCCGGCAACATTCTCGGAGTGTCAGCAGCTGTTTTTCCAACTGCAGCAGCTCGCGTATCCGATCGGCGACGTGATCGATATGGGCATCGAGTAACGTGTTGACGTCCTCACAACTTTCCAATGGGCGGTCCCTGAAACACAGAAGCACCCGGATTTCGTCCAGTGTCATGTCGAGGGAGCGACACCGCCGAATAAAGGCCAGACGTTCAAGATGAACGGCATCATAGATCCGGTAGTTGCCTTCCGTTCGCGCGGCACGCGGGAGCAGCCCTTCGCGCTCGTAGTAACGAATGGTGTCCACCGGAGTACCTGTCTGCTGGGCGAGCTGACCGATTTTCATTGCAGCCTGAAGCCCCGCATGGGCTCAAAAGTGAATTGACGAAGGCGACCACTTTACCCCCTTGACTCTGGAGTTGCTACAGGGTTTCCAATGGCAACTAATAGGAGATCACCATGAAACCATCGCCCATCAGTCTGCAACCCGAGACTCAGCCCTCATCCTGCGGGTGTAGCGGCACGTGTAACTCCCCCGAGGCGCCCTCCACGAACGTGCCTCTGCAAGCCGACGATACGGAAGGCGGCTTGCTGCTTCGCATTCCGGCAATGGACTGTCCTACGGAGGAGAGTGAGATCCGCCGGGCGGTCGAGCATATCGGCGCGATCGGTGGGCTTCGTTTTGATCTGTCGGCCCGCACCCTGCGCATCGATGCGCCAAATGAAGCGCTGCCAAGCATCATCGACGCCATCCGCAAAGCGGGCTTTGCCGCAGAACTCGTCAAACCGGGTACGCCAGCGGGCACAGATCGCGACGGCATTCCACGTGGTATCGCTATTCTTGCGATGGCGCTCGTCCTGGCGCTGGGCGCAGAAGTCCTAGCTTACCTGATGCCCGAAGTGCTTCTAGCCAAGATTGCCGGGATGGGTTTGGCGGCAACAGCGATCGTGATGGCCGGATTTTCAACCTACAGCAAGGGGCTTGCTGCCCTGTCTCAGGGGCGTCTGAACATCAATGCCCTGATGTCGGTTGCGGTCACAGGTGCCTTCGCCATTGGTCAATGGCCTGAAGCCGCCATGGTGATGGCTTTGTATTCCATTGCAGAGCTGATTGAAGCAAGGTCGGTAGATCGGGCACGGAACGCGATCAAGAGCCTGCTCGCGCTCACGCCGGAAACCGCTGAAGTGAGACAGGCTGATGGCAGTTGGGATGTGCTTGCCTCCCGCGACGTGATGCTTGCTGCAGTCGTCAGGGTCAAGCCTGGCGCACGCATTCCGTTGGATGGCGTCGTGACTGCCGGGAGCAGTGCGGTCAATCAGGCACCGGTGACCGGCGAGAGCCTGCCGGTGGACAAGACCATCGGTGACACGGTCTTTGCCGGGACGATCAACGAATCAGGGCTGTTGGAATTCAGGGTGACGGCTCGATCCACTGAGACCACACTGGCCCGGATCATCCACGCGGTTGAAACAGCTCAAGGCAGCAAGGCGCCTATGCAGCGCTTTGTCGATCGCTTTGCAGCCCTCTACACGCCCGCTGTGTTCGTGATCGCGCTGGCCGTAGCGCTCCTGACCCCGTGGTTGTTGGAGTGGAGCTGGTCTCAAGCGCTTTACAAAGCCTTGGTCCTTCTTGTGATCGCCTGTCCCTGTGCCTTGGTGATTGCAACGCCCGTTACGGTAGTGAGTGGGCTCGCCAGCGCAGCACGTCGGGGGATTTTGATCAAAGGCGGCATCTATCTGGAGGATGCCCGTAAGCTGAAGGTCATTGCTCTCGACAAGACGGGGACGATCACCGAAGGCAAACCGAAGCTGGTCGCAACCGAAATCCTGGATCAGACCGTATCCGAGAAAGTGATTTTGGAGTGGGCCGGCAGCCTGGCAGCCCTCTCCAACCACCCTGTATCAAAAGCCATTTCAACGGCACTGGCGCCGTCCGCCACCGTTGTCGATCACTTCATGGCGCTGCCGGGGCGTGGTGTTCAAGGTCGCATCGGTAACCAAGACCTGATCCTTGGGAATCATCGATTGATCGAGGAACGCAAACTGTGCGGTCCTGCCATCGAAGCTCGCCTCGTCGAACATGAGGCCCAGGGGCGCACGATGACACTCCTGGCCAACGAAAGCGGAGTGCTGGCGATCTTCGCCGTTGCCGACACGATCAAACCTCATGCCCGGGAAGCCATCTCGGCCTTGCATACCCTGGGCGTCAAGGCAGTCATGCTGTCTGGCGACAACCAGGCAACGGCTCAGGCCGTTGCCGCACAGGCTAATGTGGACGATGCACGCGGGAATCTGCTGCCTGACGACAAGCTCAAGGCCATCGAAGCCTTGCAGAAAGAATTTGGCCCCACGGCGATGACCGGTGACGGGATCAACGATGCGCCTGCGTTGGCACGCGCCGATATCGGCATAGCAATGGGGGCTGCGGGGACGGATACCGCCATGGAAGCCGCCGACATCGTGATCATGAACGATGATCTGCGCCGTATTCCTGAAGCCATTCGGCTCTCGCGCACGACGCACAGGGTGCTTTGGCAGAACATCATTCTGGCGCTGGGAATCAAGGCAATCTTCCTGGTTCTGGCTCTGCTAGGCAGTGCCACCATGTGGATGGCCGTGTTTGCTGACATGGGGGCCAGCCTATTGGTGGTCAGCAATGGGCTGCGGCTACTACGCCTTGGTCAACCTGACGATCAACCCACCAAGGTTCACGGCTGAGTTGAAACATCTTCCGGTATACTTTTGAACATGCGTTTTTGGGTTGCCCTCCTTCTGGCTGTATTTATGCCGCTCCAGTTTAGCTGGTCAGCGGTGGGTGCTTATTGCCAGCATGAGACCGGGAAAAATGCCGGCCATTTCGGGCATCACAGTCACGAGCACCAAGCATCGAAAGCGGAAACCTCCAAGCAATCTGATTCCGGTGAAGGTGTCGCCATCGACGGAGACTGTGGGCTGTGCCACTACAGCGCCCTCAAGATTCTCGGTCAGGACACTCGCTGCCTGCCTCGGTGCCCGGTGCCCTCAGCACCGGAATCAACGCCAGCCTTCTTTCGCACCCACATCCCCCCAGGCCCCGAACGGCCAAACTGGTTCGCTGCGCTCTGATTCGGCGCAGCGGCCTGCTTTAGTTTTCACTTAGAGCCCGCCTTCAGGCGGCGCCCGCGCCGGATCTCGTTTGTTTCGTCGTCCTGTCGGTTTCTGCCGACGACTGCACAACAAGGAGATTTCAATGCGCACCCCCGTGCCATTCAGAACCGCATTCCCGCTGCTCGCAGTCCTTTTTGCGACCGCATTCGGTGCTCATGCTCAGGCGCCGACATCACTTTCCACGCAAACCGTTGTACTCAATCAGCTCCCCAGCGAAGCCGCTGGTCCGTTGACGCTTGCCGCCGCGCTCGATCTGGCTCTTCGAGCCAACCCTGACATCACCGTAGCGCTTCGCGAACGCGAGGCCAGTGAAGGTACTGTGATCCAGGGGCGTGCGCGGCCCAATCCGTCCATTGAGTTTCTTGTGGAAGACACCCGCACTACGACGCGCACCACGACCGTACAGATCAACCAGCCCATCGAGCTCGCAGGCAAGCGAAGCGCCCGGATTGCGATCGCCGAGCGCGGCCGGGACATTGCCGACATCGAGTTGACCACTCGCCGTGCTGAGATCCGGGCCTCGGTCGTCAGCACCTTCTTTGACGTACTTTCGGCACAAGAGCGGACCCGGCTCGCAAAAGAGACCGTCATTCTCGCTGAGCGAGCCACGGGAGCCGTCTCCAAGCGTGTCATCGCCGGAAAAACCTCTCCCGTCGAGGAGACCAAGGCGCGTGTCGCGGAAGCCGGGGTTCGGGTCGAGCTGGCCCAGGCTCAAGGTGAGTTGCGGGTTGCCCGTCAGCGACTGACAGGGCTCTGGGGCAATCCGATCCCGCGATTCGAACGTGCAGACGGAGACGTCGACACGTTGCCTCCAGTACCGTCCTCCGACATGGTCGAGCAGCGTATCGAGGCATCACCGGTCCTAAGGCGGGCCTCGGTCGAGATCACGCGGCGCACCTCTGTCACTGCGCTGGAGCGTGCCCGGCGCATTCCTGACCCAACGATCAGCGTCGGGGTGAAACGCGCCAGGAACTTGGCCGAGACCAACTCCTCGTAGGCGTGTCGATCCCGATTCCCGTCCTCGACAGTAACCGCGGCAACCTCCTCGAAGCCCTCAAGCGGGAAGACAAGGCGCGGGATGAACATACTGCCCTGCGGGTCCGGCTTACTGGTGATGTCCTACAGGCCCGTGAGCGGCTGAGCAATAGCCGGCTTGAACTCGAATCCCTGCGGCGCGAGGTGCTGCCCGGGGCGCAACTGGCCTACGACAACGCAACCAAGGGCTTTGAGCTGGGCAAATTCAGTTTTCTCGATGTCCTCGATGCCCAGCGGACGCTGTTCCAAGCACGTAACCAATACCTGCGTGCCCTGACCGACAGCCATCGGGCCGCGGCCGAAATCGATCACCTTCTGGCTGATCGTATCTCTGAATAACGCAAGGAGGATTCCAAGATGAATCTGAAGAACATGACGACCCGGATCAGCCGAAAGCACCTGATCGCCGTAGCCCTCATCATCGCCTTTGGCGGTGTGGCAGGTGGCTTCATTCTGCACGGTGGGCAAGGCGCCTCGGAGAGCGAGAGCCATGCCCACACGGAGGAGCATGGGGATGCAGAGCATCACGGCGCCAAGGCAGACAAAGCACATGCCGAGGATGCCTCGCACGGCGATACCGAGCACCATGCCCAGACAAGCGGCCCGGGAGCGCACGGTGGAACGCTCCTCACAGACGGCACGACCCGTGCCGAGATTCAGCTGGATGAAAGTGCTGGCGAACCTATCATGCGCCTCTGGCTTCTTGACAATGGCAAGCCCGTTGCACCTGGCGCCGTCAAAGCCCACCTCACGCTCACCCGACCGACGGGTGAAGTGGAGCGGATGGAGTTTGTTGTCGACAAGGACAGCCTGAAAACGCGGGGGACGATCGCGGAGCCCCACGTATTCGAGGCCGTTGTCGTCGTCGAGACTGGGTCTCAAACTCGCCGCTTTATGCTCAACCGCGAGGAGGGCAAGGTCGAACTCAGTAACGAGCAGATCAAAGCAGCAGGAGTTGAGATCGATAAAGCCGGCTCAGCCCGGATTCGATCTTCTCTGCAACTTCCCGGTGAGATCCGCTTCAATGAGGATCGTACGGCACACGTCGTTCCCCGGGTCGCCGGGGTGGTTGAGAGTGTGTCTGCCAACCTGGGGCAGATCGTCAAGAAGGGGCAAGTGCTGGCCGTGCTGGCAAGCCCCGCGCTCTCGGAACAACGCAGCGAGTTGATGGCAGCGCAGAAGCGTCTGAGCTTTGCCAGGACGACCTACGAGCGGGAGAGGAAACTGTGGGAGGAGAAGATCTCCGCCGAGCAAGACTACCTGCAGGCGCGACAGGTGCTGCGCGAGGCCGAAATTGCCGTCGCCAACGTTCAGCAGAAGCTCACCGCCATCGGTGCCAGTGTAGATGCCGATGGCGGCCTCAACCGCTATGTGCTGCGTGCCCCCTTCGACGGAATGGTTGTGGAAAAGCACATTGCCTTGGGTGAAGCGGTCAAGGAAGACGGCCAAGTGTTCACGATCTCCGACCTGTCCACCGTGTGGGCGGAAATCAGTGTTCCGGCCAAGGATCTGGCCCGGGTCAGGGTCGGAGAGAAAGTCACTATCAAGGCATCGTCTTTCGACTCTACAGCGACCGGCACTGTGGCCTACGTGGGCGCGCTCATCGGCGAGCAAACCCGCACGGCACGGGCTCGGGTGCTCCTCTCGAACCCTCAGGGAAGCTGGCGTCCTGGCCTCTTCGTCAACGTGGAAGTGATCTCTAGCGAAACCGAAGTGCCGGTCGCCGTGCTTTCTGAGGCCATTCAAAACATGGACGGAAAGAGCGTCGTGTTTGTCCGAGTCGACGGTGGTTTTGTGACGCAGCCCGTTCAGACCGGACGCAGTGATGAAGCGCACACCGAAGTCGTCTCTGGCATCAAGGCGGGTGCGTCCTACGCCGCTGCCGGCAGCTTCGTGCTGAAGGCAGAAATCGGCAAAGGCTCAGCTGAGCACGCGCATTAAGGAAAAGGGGAACGATCATGTTTGAACGCATCATTCGCTTTTCCATCGAGCAGCGCTGGCTCATCCTTCTGGCCGTTTTCGGGATGGCTGCGCTGGGGGTCTTCAGTTACCAGAAGCTTCCCATCGACGCCGTGCCCGACATCACCAATGTCCAGGTCCAGATCAATACCCATGCTCCTGGTTACTCCCCGCTGGAAACCGAGCAGCGGGTGACCTACCCCATCGAAACGGTGATGGCCGGGCTGCCCAACCTGGTCCAGACACGTTCCCTGTCCCGCTACGGTCTGTCTCAGGTAACGGTGATCTTCAAGGATGGGACCGACATCTACTTTGCACGGCAGCTGGTGAACGAGCGGATACAGGACGCCCGGGACAAGCTGCCTGCCGGTATCTCGCCGGCCATGGGGCCGATATCGACCGGACTCGGCGAGATCTACCTGTGGACTGTGGAAGTAAAGGAAGGGGCCAGGAAGCCGGATGGCAGCCCCTACACCCCCATCGACCTGCGGGAGATACAGGACTGGATCATCAAGCCACAACTGCGCAATGTGCCGGGCGTGACGGAAATCAATTCCATTGGCGGCTATGCCAAGGAGTATCAGGTCGCTCCCTTGCCGGAACGTCTGGCGGCCTACGGCATGACACTGCAGGAGATCGTCACGGCGCTGGAGCGCAACAACGGCAACGTCGGGGCCGGCTACATCGAAAAGCGAGGTGAGCAATACCTGGTTCGTGCGCCCGGACAGGTGAAGACCGAAGAGGACATCCGTAACGTCATCGTCGGTACCGCCCAGGGCCAGCCGATCCGCATCCGTGACGTGGCCGAGGTCGGCATTGGCCGTGAGCTGCGCACCGGGGCTGCCACCGACAATGGCCGGGAGGTAGTGCTCGGCACGGTCTTCATGTTGATCGGCCAGAACAGCCGGACGGTCTCCCAGGCCGTGGACAAGAAAATGGAGGAGATCAACCGCAATCTGCCCGCCGGGGTGGAGGCGGTCACCGTCTATGACCGCACCACGCTGGTGGACAAGGCCATTGCCACGGTGAAGAAGAATCTCCTGGAAGGCGCCATTCTCGTCATCGCCATCCTTTTCCTGTTCCTCGGCAACATCCGGGCCGCACTCATCACCGCCTGCATCATCCCGTTGGCGATGCTGTTTACCTTCTCGGGCATGGTAGCCAACAAGGTGAGTGCCAACCTGATGAGTCTCGGTGCGCTCGATTTCGGCATCATCATCGACGGTGCGGTGGTGATCGTCGAGAACTGCGTACGCCGGCTATCCCATGCTCGGGCATCCCTGGGCCGCCCCTTGAACCGGACGGAGCGCTTCCACGAGGTTTTCAAGGCATCCCGTGAGTCGCGTCGAGCGCTGCTTTTCGGGCAACTGATCATCATGGTGGTCTATCTGCCGATCTTTGCCCTGACCGGCGTCGAGGGCAAGATGTTCCATCCGATGGCCTTTACCGTCGTCATCGCGCTCCTGGGCGCGATGATCCTGTCAGTAACATTCATCCCTGCCGCGGTTGCTCTCTTCATTGGTGACAACGTCTCCGAGAAGGAAAACCGCTTGATGCAGTTGGCCAAGGAAACCTACGCACCCGTGCTCCAGTGGGCCATGAACGCCAAGCCCGTCGTGCTCACGTTTGCCCTCGTGACGGTGATTCTCAGTGGTCTGATCGCTACGCGAATGGGGAGCGAGTTCATTCCGAATCTCAATGAAGGCGATTTCGCCATCCAGGCCCTTCGCATCCCGGGTACCAGCCTGACGCAGTCGGTAGCCATGCAGCGGCAGTTGGAGAGCCGGCTGAAGGAGAAATTCCCGGAGATCAAGCGCGTCTTTGCACGGACGGGTACGGCGGAAATCGCTTCGGACCCGATGCCGCCCAACATCTCGGATGGCTACATCATGCTCAAGCCCGAGAAGGACTGGCCGGAGCCCAGGCGAACCCGCGACGCCCTGCTTGAAGCCATTCAGGCCGAAGTGGCCACCTTGCCTGGCAACAACTATGAGTTCTCCCAGCCCATCCAGCTTCGTTTCAATGAGCTGATCTCCGGGGTCCGTAGCGACGTGGCTATCAAGGTCTTTGGTGACGACATGGACGTTCTGAACGAAACGGCCACGGAGATCGCCGCCATGCTTGAAAAAATCAATGGCGCCTCCGAAGTGAAGGTAGAGCAGACCACCGGCTTGCCGGTACTGACCGTTCAGATCGACCGGGAGAAGAGTTCCCGTTATGGGTTGAATGTCGGGGACGTGCAGGATGCCGTGGCGACGGCGATCGGCGGGCGTGAGGCTGGGACCCTCTTCGAGGGTGATCGTCGTTTCGACATTCAGGTTCGTCTTCCTGACAACCTGAGAAGTGATCTGGAGGCGATCAAGCGACTGCCGATTCCGCTGCCACGTGGTGGGGCTGTTGGAGATACCCGAGCGAACTTCATTCCTTTGGCCGAAATCGCCACCCTGGATCTGGCCCCCGGACCTAATCAGGTCAGCCGGGAAAACGGCAAGCGCCGGATCGTGGTGAGTGCGAATGTACGCGGGCGGGACATTGGCTCGTTCGTCGGGGAGGCCGAACAGGGGCTCGCACGAATCAAGGTAGCCGCAGGATACTGGACAACTTGGGGAGGAACGTTTGAAAACCTGCAGTCAGCTACAGCACGCCTGCAGATCGTCGTACCCGTCGCTCTGCTCCTTGTCTTTGTGTTGCTCTTTGCCATGTTTGGCAACATCAAGGACGGACTGCTGGTGTTTTCGGGCATCCCGTTCGCCTTGACCGGGGGCATCATCGCCTTGTGGCTGCGTGACATTCCCCTTTCCATTTCGGCAGCAGTGGGCTTCATCGCCCTGTGCGGCGTTGCTGTGCTGAACGGCCTGGTGATGATTGCCTATATCCGCAGTCTGCGCGAGGAAGGCCAGGCGCTCGATCCTGCGATCCACGAAGGAGCCTTGACCCGCTTGCGCCCCGTTCTGATGACGGCATTGGTGGCATCCCTGGGCTTTGTCCCGATGGCGATCGCAACAGGGACAGGCGCGGAGGTACAGCGCCCCCTGGCCACTGTCGTGATCGGTGGCATCCTCTCATCGACCATTCTCACCCTGCTTGTGCTGCCGCTGCTGTATCGCTTGGCACACAGCTCGGATGAGGACATCGGAAGGGATGATTCCCCTGGGGCAAACTGATATTTTCCTGAGTGCTCATTCGCTCAAGCCTGCCAGCCGTCAGATAAAACAACGGCCTGCAGGCTTGCAGCGAATCAGGTCATTCACCCTTCACGGCTTTGACCACCCCGGCCCGCTTCAACGTTCGCCAAGGCGCAAGCAATAAGCTGTTCAGCATGCAGGCGCCCCCAAACCAGAGCCCGGAGATAATCAACTGTCCCAAGGCCTGCTTCCAGGCCGGCGCATTCGACGCTGCAATCTGCAGCGTCATCGCCAGACAGAAGAAGCTCAAGATAGACACTTGGATCCAGCCTGCCGCCGGCATCAGTCGGCTGGGAACCAGTTTCGCTTCCGTTCGTGAAGCTTTCAACTGACCAGACCGATGGAGCCAACGAACCTCTCGATCGGTCAGATCATATTTTGTCTGGATTTCAAGCACCTGCTGACGTGCTACTTTGGGCGGTTCAAACCCGAAGCGGTAACGGAAGAAGTCCGAATTATTCAGCGCCATGCTGTTTCGTTTTTCTTGCGTCCATGTAGCCAGCACGAGTTTGATCGAGCTAGGGATGAAATACTCGTTGTAGTCTCGGGTGGCCTTGCGCTGTTCGCCAATGAGGTTGATCTGGATGCTGTCTTGTGGGGCCGACTGCTGCTCTTTCATAGTGACGTTCACTTAGCGTGGTTGGAAACCTTTTCAACCCTCGTAGTAGTCTCGGCCCGCAATGCGCTGCGAAGGGATGACATTAATCTGGATCGTCGGCCCGGCCGAGCGTGCCAAGGCGGCCATTTTGTCGAGGGGTTTGCGTGCCTCGAAGTGGGCTACGGCGGCGGCAAGCAGATTGCGTAGCTGCGCTGACGAATCCTCGGTCCACAGATGGCCGTTGTAGAGTTCGGTTGCAAGATCTGCATCGGGATCGGCTGGCGCGATTCGACTGAGGAAGGCCTGCAGGTCTGGGTCGGCGACCGCCTCGTTCAGACGCCCGTCACGAATCAGCAACAACAGCACCTTGGCGATTGGGTCAGCGTCAATGACCGCCGCGCGGGCAACCGCAATCTGGAGTCGGATCGTCCTGAGCAGATCCAGGTCAATGCCACTGCCGCCGCGCATGGTTCCGTCGCCGGTTAGCAGCCAATCAATCGAAACCCTGAACACCGTTCGGACTGCATGCAGGAACTCCGCACCGGGTTTTTTCAGCCCACGGGCGGCGTCGCTGGTGAAGCCTGCCGAAACACCCAACCTGCGGGCAAATTCAGCTTGGCTCAGGCCCGTGTGCGAAATCACATGGGTCAGCCTCGCTGCAAAGCCTTCCAGGCCAGCGCTTGAGCTGTGGGAAGATGCTTGATCCATCATTCTCTTAAGGCGTATAGTTGTCTCTATAGATAATGCACTGTCTCTCTTAAAGATAGACTACTCTTGAATGCCGATGAAGTCACTCCGCTCGGTCATGGACGCTGTAGAGATCATTTATCGCCTTCGCCGCCTTGGTAAAAGCCAG
>Ga0209174_10002761_pt1 | contig 11394 bp, 10 predicted proteins | sample JI91814BDNA_FD_187505 | JGI IMG/M metagenome (GOLD analysis project Ga0209174, IMG submission 187505) | Wastewater effluent complex algal communities from Wisconsin, to seasonally profile nutrient transformation and Carbon sequestration -... | ecosystem: Engineered > WWTP > Effluent > Algae...
CACCGTGCTGGCGACCTGTCGCACGGTGGCGCATTTGCAAAAGCTGGACCAGCGCAGCACCAATGCGATGAAAATCGCCGATCAGGCCGGAAAACTCTATGACCAGTTTGTCGCGTTCTGCGGCGACTTGAATAAAGTGACCAAAGCCCTGGCGATGGCTAACGAAGCCCACGATTCGGCATTGAAGCGCCTATCTTCCGGCAAGGGGAATCTGGTGCGTCAAACCGAGCAAATCAAGGCGCTGGGTGCCAAGACCAGTAAAACCATACCTACTAATCTGCTTGAAGATGATGCAGATGATTCTTTGGGGAAGCTTGGAATTGACGAATAAAAAAACGGCGCAATAAATCGCGCCGTTTTAGTCCATCTGAATCTGTCTTGTTCTTTAATTGGCTTCTGTCCCATTCGCTAAATGGCTTTTACGATAACCGTACAAGCCATAGATTACCAAGCCGATTGCAGCCCAAATTACAAAGAACATTTGGGTTGAAACCGTGCCTACATAAGGGAACGGTACCCGTCCAGATAAGCTGTAAAACAGAAATGCGCAGCCGGCAATCGCCAGAGGGCAAATTACCCAAGCCATGGGAGTACGGAACGGCCGTGCACGATCAGGCTGTGTTCTACGGAGAATCAGAACACCGAGAGCAACCATCAAAAATGCAAACAAAGTGCCCGCATTTGAAATGTCGGCGAGAATTCCAACCGGGAACATCGCAGCGAACAGCGAAACTGCGACACCAGTAATAATAGTGACGACATGAGGCGTGTGGTATTTCGTATGTACTTTCGAGAGCACGTTTGGAAGCAAACCGTCACGCGACATGACGAAGAAAATGCGCGTTTGACCAAAAATCATCATCAAGATAACGGATGGCAAAGCAATACTTGCCGCAAAACCAATGAAATTACCCCAGCCCGCAAAGCCGAGCATTTTTAATACATGGGCCAAAGGCTCATTGCTGCAAACTAGTTCGGTAGAAGCTTGGCATGCGGCAGTCATTTCAGGAGTGCCGGGGCTGAGCGCAATGCCATCGGCCCCAAACATTGGTTGTGCGCCACCTGCGCCAACTACTGCGTAACCAACAAGAAGATAGAAAACGGTACAGACTGCGAGTGAGCCGATTAAGCCAATCGGGATGTTGCGATTGGGATTTTTTGTTTCTTCGGCTGCAGTAGATACTGCATCAAACCCAACATATGCAAAGAAAATAGAGGCTGCCGCAGCGAATACGCCATTATAACCAGTTGGCATAAATGGCTGGAAATTTGGATCCTTTGCAGCAGGCAACGCTATGATGATGAAGATTACCAAAGCGATTACTTTTATGGCAACCAAGGCTGCATTGACCCACGCGCTTTTAGAAGTCCCAAGTACCAGAAGACCGGTAATCACGAGCGAAATCGAAAAGGCTAGCAGGTTGAAAGCACCTCCATCGTAGGGTCCAGTTTGTAAGGCCTCGGGGAGCCCGTGTCCGGCGCTTGCTAGCAATCCGTTGACGTAACCTGACCAACCAACTGCAACGGCGCCTGCGGCTACCGCGTATTCAAGAACCAAGGCCCAGCCAACAACCCATGCAAGACCTTCGCCAAAGACGGCATACGTATAGGTATAAGCTGATCCCGAAACAGGAACCATGGCGGCAAGTTCAGCGTAGGCCAGAGCAGCCAATGCGCAAACGATAGCCGCGATGATGAATGCAATCATCATCGCAGGCCCAGCTTTTTGGCCTGCCTCGGCAGTAAGCACAAAAATACCTGTACCGATAATTGCTCCAATGCCCAGTAATGTAAGTTGTACTGGACCAAGCTGGCGTTTAAGGCTCTTCTTTTCTGCGGTGGCTAAAATTTGATCCAGCGGTTTTACGCGGCCAAAAAACATGCAATTCCCCTTCTTCTTGTTTGTGAAACAAACGGCTAGCCGTTCGAGCAAGTGTTCAATCTGAAAGTAACCAAACTCGCGTAACATACGCGACTTCGGGCGCTGCGGTAAAGCCTTCAGACCGTTTTAGGGGTTCGTTTGGACAATTTCTCACCAGCACAGCAGCAAGTCTTGAACTTGCTGAATGAATACGTCGAATCTGAACCTGAAAATGGATACTCGACCGGATTGTTAATCGAGTTCGCGAAACAGCATGAAAATTGCTGCGAACGCACATTGGCGATCGGGCATTTCACCGGCTCGTGCTGGCTGGTGTCGAAAGATGGAGAGCGAGTGTTGCTTACACATCACAAGAAACTGGAACGCTGGCTTCAGTTGGGTGGTCATGCCGATGGCGATAGCGATTTGGCACAGGTCGCTTTGCGAGAGGCCGAGGAAGAATCCGGATTAACGGATTTGATCGTCGAACCGGGGATTTTCGATCTGGAACGGCATGCGATTCCGGCGAGAGGAAAGGAACCGGAGCATTACCATCATGATGTCCGTTTCGTGGTGCATGCGACGGGCAGCGAAGAATACATTGTCAGCGATGAATCCCATGCTCTGGCCTGGCGAAACATCAGCGAGCTGGTTGATGATATCGAGGCAGAAGAAAGCATTCGCCGGATGGCGAGGAAGTGGTTGAAACGGAATAAATAGGATTTGCGTTCAAGGTAGAGCGCCATAAAGTGCGAATTGTTGAATTATTCGCACCTTATGGCGCTCCCACGAAGTATTTTTTTGAACTCAAAAAGTCTTCGTTTCCACGCGTCCGCCAAATTCACCGGTTAGCGTGCTGACATAAATCTTTTCGCCGGTGGCAATATATTCCGGCACCATGATTTCGATTCCGGTACTCAGCTTGGCAGGCTTCGGACGCTTGGTTGCCGTACCGCCTTTCAGTTCGGGCGGCGTTTCGATGACTTCAAGCACCACGTTGGCCGGTAATTGCAGGCCGATGGCCTGGTCGTCGATTAGCTGCACATAGCAGTCTTCCAGACCTTCGGTGATATAGCCTTTCGCATCGCCAAGGGTTGCCGGGCTGAGCGTGTAGGGTGTGTAATCTTCCTTGTCCAGAAACACGAAATCATCGCCGTCCATGTAAGAGAAAGTGGCTTCACGGCGAAGCAAATCGACTTCGACCAGTTCTTCTTCCGACTTCAGGCTGAGATCGAGTTTTTGTCCGCCCGGTACGCTGTACATGATGAACCGGAAGGTCATGTTGCCACCGCGTCCCTGCGGCGAACTGCGCTCGATGTCGCGGATTTGATAAACGGTCTTGTTGTGTTCGACCACATTGCCTTTCTTGATTTCGTGAGCTTTCATGATGTCTTTCTATTTTGTAGGAGCGCCTTCAGGCGCGATTTTCAGGGTGGAGAATCAGGGTTATTTCGGTGCCAATCTCACGGCGCCATCGAGACGGATGGTTTCGCCGTTCAAATAAGTGTTCTGCAGAATGAAGCCCACGAGTTCGGCGAATTCTTCCGGCTTACCCAAGCGGGAAGGGAACGGAATCGAAGCACTCAACGAGTCTTGAACAGCCTGCGCCATGCCATCCACCATCGGTGTCCAGAAAATGCCCGGCGCAATTGTCATGACGCGAATTCCGAAACGTGCCAGTTCGCGCGCCATCGGTAGTGTCATGCCGACCACGCCACCTTTGGAAGCGGAGTAGGCCGCTTGGCCAATCTGGCCGTCATAGGCGGCGACCGAGGCGGTATTGATAATCACGCCGCGTTCTTTATCGGTTTGTTCGTCATTGTGCTGCATCAGATTCGCTGCGGCTTTGGCTACGTTGAAACTACCGACAAGATTCACCATCACGGTGGTTGAAAATTGTTTCAAGGGCATCGGCGCTTCCTTGCCGAGCACGCGACCTGCACCGAGAATACCGGCGCAATTGATCGCCGCATTCAGACCACCGAGTTTTTCCTTGGCTGCGGCAACATTGGTTTCCACTTGGGCTTCATCGGCAACATCGGTACGAAAGTAAAATGCATTGTCTGCGCCGAGTTCGGCAATCGCAGTGCTTGCCTTGTCATCATTGATATCGAACAAGGCGACTTTGCCGCCATGTTTGACGATGTGCTGTGCGACGGCAAAGCCGAGGCCGGAAACGCCGCCGGTGATCACGGCGCGGATGTTTTGAATTTGCATGGGCAACTCTTTTTCTGGAATACCTTATTTTACCGTAGGTGCGCCTTCAGGCGCGATAAATCCGGCACGATTCTTCGCGCCTGAAGGCGCTCCTGCGTTTACAGGTCGAGAACGTAAAACGTATCGCAGCCGCCGTGGCCGGTATTGCCCAGCGTGCCGCATTGTTTCTTGAAGCCGCTGCGGACATACAGGCTTTGTGCGTCTTTCATGCTGTCCAGGGTTTCCAGATAGCAGCGCTTGAAACCATGCATGCGCGCGGCTTGCAGGCAGCGGCTCATCATGGCCGTTCCGGCGCCCAAGCCACGGCATTCGGGCAGGAAATACATTTTCCGCAATTCACATGTATCGGGATCGCCTCCGGCGAGTGGTGCAATACCGCCGCCACCTTTCACCACGCCATGCATCACGACGACAAAATAGGCACTGCGGTTTTCGGAATAGGCCCGGCTCATCCAATCCACTTCGGGATCGTTGATCGCGAAACCATCGCCGACGGCGCCGAATTCCGGCATCACTTTGCGAATGATCTCAGCAATGGTGGCATCGTCGCCGCTTTCAATCGGGCGAATGCTGAAAGGCAACACATCGGTAACGCGTTCGAGTAGGTGATTCGGCAGCCAGCCTTTCCGGCCTTCGGAATTGACGCACCAGGACCAATCGCCGAGGGCTTCCTCGGCGCTGACCAATTCCCCAGCACGCACTGCCAACTCGATCGCGTTGTAGTGACCAGTTGTTACCGCTTTTTTTTCCGAGGTACCGAGAAACTTCGATTCATGCACCCAGCCTTCGCGGCCTTGTTCATCGGTTGCCCAGAGAAATTCGGGGAACTCGGTGTCTCGCCCACCCAATGTAATGATTTCACCCGATTCGAAGCGGATCGGATTGGCATACTTTGGCTGATACGCAGCCGTTGTGCGGTAGCGGCTATGAGTTCTCATGTGGTGCTTGCCCGGTTGACCTTGCTGCCAGTTTCGCGACCCAATAGTTGCGACAGCCAGCGGCCGGTATCTATTAATTTATCCAGTTGAATGCCGGTTTGCATGCCAATACCTTCTAGCATGTAAACCACGTCTTCGGTAGCAACATTGCCGCTGGCGCCTTTCGCATACGGACAACCGCCAGTACCGGACACCGCAGAATCCACCACGCGAACGCCTTCTTCCAGACAAGCGAGAATGTTGGCCAGAGCCTGACCGCGCGTGTCGTGGAAATGCACGGCCAGCGAGGCCATTGGAATTTCACCTGCAACCGCGACCAGCATGGCGCGGGCATTTTTCGGCGTGCCGATGCCAATGGTGTCGCCGAGGGAAATTTCGTAGCAACCGAGTTCGAATAATCGTTTCGATACTCGCACCACGTCGCTCACAGGGACATTGCCTTGATAGGGGCAGCCCAGGACCGTCGAGACATAGCCGCGCACTTTCACGCCATCGGTTTTCGCCTGCTCAAGCACCGGGATAAAACGTTCGATGCTTTCGTCAATGCTTGCATTGATGTTTTTTTGGCTGAAGGCTTCGGAAGCGGCGCCGAAGATCGCCACTTCCGTGGCTCCTACTGCACGCGCACGTTCATAGCCTTGCAGGTTGGGAACCAGGACTGGATAGCTGACGCCAGGAAATTTATCGATGCCGGTAAAAACTTCCGCGGCATCGGCCAATTGCGGCACCCACTTCGGGCTGACAAAACTGGTGGCTTCCACCGTTTTAAAGCCGCAGCCACTCAGTTGATTGATGAGCGCGATTTTATCCGAAACGCTGATGATGGCTTTTTCGTTCTGCAGACCATCGCGCGGCCCGACTTCGACGATTCGAACAAAATCCGCAATTGTCATTTCTTGTTTCCGGATTGCTTGATCGCTTTCTGAATCAGTTTCACTTCGGCAGGCGTGGCGGAAACCAATAGCAAGCGCTCATTCGAGTAGATGTCGAGCGTATTCAGGTAAGTGGCGATCTGGTTTGCATCACCGCGCACATAGACGTTCGCCGCCTGATTACCGCCCGGATTGTCGCGATCAACGAAGATCTGTCCGCTAATTTTTCTGTCAAGTACGAGTTGGATGGTTTTATCCAAATCCACCGATCTCAGGATGACACCGTCTTTTCCTTTGTTGATCTGGTAAATGATCTTGCCGGAAGGCAGCTTGATATCAGGCGTGATTTCGAAACTGGTTTCCTTGGGCGTCACCACGACATAGTCGTAGTCGATGCCTTTGGCGAACTGGATTTGATGATCCTTGCTGTTCTTCAGATCGTCCACTTTATTGATACGCTTTCCGGATTCCTGCTTTGTGGTAACGGAATACATGGTGGCGCAATCGGTCGCGACGGATAAATAGTCTTCGGTGCTTGATGTCGGTGCGTTACGTTCACCTTCAATGATCCGCCAGTTTCCCACCAATGACTCGTTGCAAGCTGAAAGCTCGGTGGCTGGTGCGGTTTGAAAGGTCACGCCATAGCCCGTACAGCCGGACATCGCGATCAATGCGCATGAAGCAAGAACCAGTTTAGGAAAAATATTCATTGTGCAGCCTCCAGTTTGATCAACAAGGCATCTGCTTCGACAAAATCACCAGCGTTGACATTGATACTGGCAATTTTTCCGGTACGCGGCGACTTCAGGGACAACTCCATTTTCATCGCTTCCATCACGGCCAGTTCCTGGCCTTCGGTCACTTCATCGCCGATTTTCGATTTGACGACCACCATCCGGCCCGGCATCGGTGCATTGATCCGGTCGCCGCTGCCGCTCGCCTTGCTGTCGTCAAAAAAGAAAGCGGGAATGCGTTCAAAGCCGGCACGGGATTGGCCGTCATGAACGGTAATCATCCTGGTGTCAGCGTGCGCCAGAAAACGTTGCGCCATGGCATCCCTCTGGAACGAAAGTGTCACATCATGAATGCCGGCATTGCCGATGTTGATAGTTGACTCGCCATGGGTAATTTCATAATTGCCATGCGAACCTTTGGCATAAACGTCCAGGTTTTGGTCGCGCCATCGGAAGCAGAGTTTGCGTTGGCTTTCATGGCCAATCCGCCAACCATCGGCGATTGCCCACGGAGAGTGCGGGTCGCTTGAACGCATGGCAGCTTGCCGGGTCTGTTTTTCATCCGCCAGCAAAGCGGCAACCGTTGCAGCAATCACGAAATGTGCAGCGGGAGCATCGGCTTGCGGCAACACTTCGGATAGATGCTGGTCGAGATAATTGGTCGTGATATTCCCGGACACGACGACGGGGTGCCTGACCAGTTTTTCCAGAAACTCGATGTTTGATTTCGGTCCTTTGATGTCGGCATAGGACAACGCGTTTTGCAGTTGCGCCAATGCGCGCGGGCGATCTTCATCCCAGACGATCAGTTTGGCGATCATCGGGTCATAGAAAATGCTGACGGTGTCGCCTTCCACAACACCGGCATCGATTCGCACATTTTTTGATGGCGCTGGCAGGTGCAATTTTTCGAGACGACCGGAGCCGGGCAGGAAATTCTTTTCAGGATCTTCCGCATACAGGCGTACTTCGATGGCATGGCCTTTTGTTTGAATTTCCGATTGCACCAACGGAAGTTTCTCGCCGGAGGCAACGCGCAATTGCCATTCCACCAAATCCAAGCCGGTTACCATCTCGGTAACGGGATGCTCGACTTGCAAGCGTGTATTAATTTCCATGAAATAAAAATCGCCATCGGCACCGACGATAAATTCGACCGTGCCTGCATTGACATAGTCAATTGCCTTTGCAGCTTGAACTGCGGCGTCGCCCATTTGCTTGCGTCGTTCGCCAGTCAGGAAAGGCGAGGGCGATTCCTCGATGACTTTTTGATAGCGGCGTTGTGCCGAACATTCGCGTTCATTCAAATGAATCGTATTGCCGTGGCTATCGGCAAAGACCTGGATTTCGATATGACGTGGTTGTTCGATGTATTTTTCGAGCAATACGCGATCGCGTCCGAAAGCATTTTTTGCTTCGCGTTGGCAGGATTCCAGATTCGCCAGAAACTCTCCGGAACTGCGGACGATACGCATGCCCTTGCCGCCGCCGCCATGCGCCGCCTTGATCATCAACGGGTATTGGATTCGATCAGCTTCCTGAAATAAGTAAGCCGGTTCCTGGTTTTCGCCGGTATAACCGGGAACTACCGGAACGCCATGGGTCGACATCAAATCCTTCGCGCCGGCCTTGCTGCCCATTTTGCGCATCGAGTTCGCTTTGGGGCCGATAAAACGAATGCCTGCGGCTTCAACGGCTTCGGCAAAGTCGGCATTCTCGGACAAGAAGCCGTAGCCCGGATGAATGGCCTGGGCGCCGGTTTTTTTTGCCGCTTCGATAATCTTGTCGCCGCACAAATAGCTTTCGGATGGAATGGAACCTCCGACATGAATCGCTTCGTCAGCCTGTTTTACATGCTGGGCTTTTGCGTCGGCATCGGAATACACCGCGACGGTACGAATGCCGAACTGTCGGCAAGTACGGATAATCCGGCAGGCGATTTCACCACGGTTGGCGATTAAAATTTTAGTGAACATGTTTGCTTAATTCGCCTTCTGGTCCAGATTGATGATGGGCTTTTGCATTTTCGCCTCTTAAACCCAGTCTGCGGCGCGTTTTTCAAGAAAAGCGTTCAAGCCTTCCTGGCCCTCGGCGGATACGCGTAGTTTGGCAATCAATGCGGCATTTTCCTGGTCCGTTTTTTCCGCATTTTCGAAAGAGTTTCCGCTGATACGCAATGCCAATTTCTTGGCTTCGGTCTGAGCGGACGGCCCGCCTTTCAATAACCAATGCAAAGTTTTATCGATGCTTTCATCGAGTTGAGCATGTGGCACGGTTTCATGCAGCAAGCCGATGCGCAAGGCGAGGGCGGAATCGAAAATCTCTGCACTCAGAAACAAGCGGCGCGCATGGCGCAGACCAATCGCCGAAATCACGTAAGGAGAAATCACTGCTGGCACCAAGCCAAGTTTGACTTCGCTCAGCGAAAATTTGGTCGTTTCGATTCCAATCGCGATATCGCAGCAGGCAATCAAACCAACACCGCCGCCATAAGCCGCACCATTCACGCGGGCAATCGTCGGTTTGTTCAGGTAATTCAGGGTTCGCATCAGCTTGGCAAGTTGCAGCGAATCCTGCAGGTTTTCGGATTCGCTGGCTTTCGCCATCGAGCGCATCCAGTTCAGGTCAGCGCCGGCTGAAAAGGTGGAGCCTGTGCCGGTAATAATGACGGCCCGCACGCTGTCATCCTTATCCAGAGCCTGCAGCGCGGTGGTTAATTGCTGGATCAGTTCGGCATCGAAAGCGTTATGGGTTTCCGGGCGGTTCAGGGCGAGCGTGGCAACGCCCGCATGTTTGTTCAAAGTTAGCACGGCATCCCCATGGATTGGTCTCACTACGGCAATCCTCCAATGATACCGAGCTGGCCCGGTTTGCCATAGCGGAGCTTGTTGCGCCCTCTTATGGATGTATAATGCGAATCATTACCATTTAGCCGGGAACTTGGATGTTGCTCAGCGAACTAGCTTTAGGACAATCCGCAAGTGTGGTGTCGGTAGAAGATGCTTATCCGGAGGATGCCATTGCCCAACGTTTGCGGGATCTGGGTTTTGTCAGTGGTGAATTGCTGAAAGTGCGTGCTGTCGGGCCATTGGGCGCCGAGCCTATCCTGGTGAAGATTGCCAGCTCGCAATTCGCATTGCGCCGAAACGAGGCTGCACGTATTCAAATCACCTTGGCGAGTTCGCCATGAATGCCAGCGTCGCCAGCATGAATATCGCACTGGTCGGAAATCCAAATTGCGGCAAAACAGCACTATTCAACCGTTTGACCGGCGGCCGTCAAAAAGTGGCGAACTACGCAGGCGTCACGGTGGAGCGCAAGGAAGGCAAATTCAATACGCCGCAAGGTAAATCAGTCCACGTGCTGGATTTGCCGGGCACATACAGTCTGACGCCGTCGAGTCCCGATGAAGCCATCACGCGTGATGTCTGTATGGGAAAAATCAGCGAAGTCGCTTTGCCCGATATTATCGTCTGCGTTGCCGATGCCACCAATCTGCGCTTGCATCTTCGTTTCGTGCTTGAGTTGCAGCAGCTTGGTCGTCCGATGATCCTGGCGCTCAATTTGATGGATGAAGCAGGGCGACGCGGCATCAAGATCGATTCTCAAGCGTTGTCACGCGAATTGAATATGCCGGTGGTCGAAACGGTTGCCGTACAACGCCAAGGCGCTGAAGCTTTGGCGCAACAATTGGACTTGCCGCTGCCAACGGGCACCGTGCCAAAACATGCCGATCTTCATCAGCGTGTGCGCGAAGTAATGGGAATTGCCGTTACGATGCCGGAGCAGAGTGACAGTCGGGCGGATAAACTGGATCGCATCGTGCTGCATCCTGTACTGGGTCTGGTGATTCTCACCGCTATCATGTTCCTGATGTTTCAAGCGGTGTTTTCCTGGGCCAAGCCTCTCCAGGATGGTGTAGCCGCAGCGATTGGCTGGATGGGTTCTAACGTCAGTTCCTTGTTGCCCGAAGGTCCGCTGAATAGTCTGGTAACCAATGGCCTCTTCGGTGGCCTAGGCACGGTGATGGAATTCCTGCCGCAGATTCTGATCCTGTTCCTGTTTATCCTGATGCTCGAAGAATCCGGTTATCTGCCGCGTGCGGCATTTCTGCTTGATCGCTTCATGTTCGCCGCCGGATTAACCGGGCGTTCTTTCATTCCGATGCTATCGAGTTTCGCCTGTGCCATTCCCGGCATCATGGCTACCCGCAGCATCCAGGACCCGCGTGACCGGCTGACAACAATCATGGTTGCACCCTTGATGACCTGCTCGGCGCGCTTGCCGGTGTATACGTTGTTGATCGGTGCGTTTATTCCACGCACCGAAGTCATGAAGATTTTCAATTTGCAGGGATTGGTTTTATTTGCGCTCTACATGGCGGGTATTTTGAGTGCGCTGCTGGTGAGTTACGTGATTAAAAAGACCCGCAAGGATAAAAGCGAACATGCCTTGTTGATGGAGCTGCCGCGCTACCGTTGGCCAAATCCGAGGGATATCGCGATGGGCCTGTGGGAGCGCACCATCATTTTCATGCGCAGGGTGACCGGTATTATCCTGTCGCTTACGGTCATCCTATGGTTTTTATCCAGCTATCCGGCTCCGCCCGATGGTGCGACCTTGCCTGCGATTGATTACAGCTTTGCCGGCAGGATTGGCCATTTCATGGAACCTCTGTTTGCGCCGATCGGTTTCAACTGGCAAATTTGCATTGCCTTGATTCCCGGACTTGCCGCACGCGAAGTCGCCGTTGCCGCGCTCGCTACCGTGTA
>Ga0209174_10002766_pt1 | contig 11376 bp, 10 predicted proteins | sample JI91814BDNA_FD_187505 | JGI IMG/M metagenome (GOLD analysis project Ga0209174, IMG submission 187505) | Wastewater effluent complex algal communities from Wisconsin, to seasonally profile nutrient transformation and Carbon sequestration -... | ecosystem: Engineered > WWTP > Effluent > Algae...
GGATAGAGCGTGAGGAGTAGGCCGGCATTGGCCAGGACTCCGTAGGCGGTGTTGCGCAGTGGCTCGGCGGTCCGGCGCGCGGCGAAGAAGGGCGCGAGCAGGGCGCGCTGCAGGCCGCTGCCAGCGAAGCTGAGGGCATAGACGGCGAGGACCGCGGGCAACACTGCCGCGGTGCCGGGTCGATCGCCGAACACGAGCGGTGTCACGGCCGGGAACAGCACGACGCCGAGGACGGTCATCGGCACGGCGAGGAGGGCGACCAGGCGGATGCCATGGCGCAGGAGGCGCGCGGCGGCGGCCTCGTCGCCCTTCGCGAGAGCATTGCCGAGTCGCGGGATGAGGGCGACCATTACGGACCGGAACACGACCGTGCCGCCGAGGGCACTGGCGATCCGGTTGCCGTAGTGGACCACCGTCGCCGACCCGACGGGCAGGAAGCTGACGACGATGCCCTCGAGCACGCGCATGGCCGGGTTGAGCCCGGCGGCGAGGGTGGGGCGTCGCAACAACCCGAGCGTATGCCGCACGGCCGGGTCCCTCGGTCGTGGCCAGTGGGCGCGCCAACCGTGGTGGTGGGCGAGTGCCGCCATGACGGCGACTTGGGCGAGGGCGCCCGCGGCATACGCCCACGCGACGGTCTCGACCCGGGCCGGGCCTAGGAGGATGATCGGGATCCCGACGAGGTTGAGCACCAACGACATGGCCGCCGGGAAGCCGATCACCAGGCGCGAGATGAGCCAGGACCGCAGCACTTCCGCGGCGGCGAGGGCCGGCAGATAAATCGCCAGGATGCGGGTCAGGCGCGCGGCGGCATCGAGAGTGTCGGGCGACCAGTCCGGGGAGAGCAGGCGCATTGCCGGGCCGGCGAGCAGAGCCAGGGTGCCGGCGCCGGCCAGGCCCGCGCCGGCGAACCACAGCATCAGCCCGGCGACGGCGCCGGGTTCGCGGTCCCCGGCGAGTTCGACTCGCCAGGCGGTGAAGGTGGGGACGAGGACTTGGGCGCCCAGCGCAACGGTCACCGCCGCCAGGGCGAGGGGCAGGCGCAGGGATAGGGCAATGGCGTCGCTCCCGGCCCCGACGCCGAGTCGATGCCACCAAGCCAGGTCGAGCAGGAAGCCGCTGGCGACGGCGAGCAGCGCGACGACCGCGGTGATCCCACTCTGCCGGGCGAGCGCGTGGGGTTCGGCCGAGCGGTCGGGCATCAGCGCGGGGCGGGGGTGGCGGCGCGCAGCCGGGCCGTCAGCTCGTCGCAGAGGTCGCGGACTTTGGGTGCGAGCGGGAGTTCGCTTCCCGTGCCCGACTTTGCCGCGGCGGTGAGTTGAGCCGAGACGTCGGACCACATCGCCGGGACGGGTTCGATCCCAAGGTGCCCACAGATGACGGTCAGCGCTGCCGGGGGGTCGTCGAGCACATCGGCATAGCTGACCAACCTCACCTCTTCGGGCCGGGCGTCCAGGCCCCTGCTGAAATAGAGCCCGGTTCGCAGCCACCAAAACAATGCGGCCCCGGAGTGCGGGTCGAGGCGGGCGGGGTCGGTGGCCCGGATCGCCGCCAGGATCTCGGGCGTGACGCCGCCGGCGAGCCAGCTCCCGTCGACGCCCTCGGCCGCCAGCCGGGCCAGGACCCGCTGATTTGTCGGACCGAACTTGCGGACCGCCGACCGCGCCCGCGCGTCGACATCGCGCCACAACCAGAGTCCGCGCGGCGACTCTCCGGCGAACAGACTCAGCAGGGCCGGGAGGTCATGGCTGTCGCAGAGGGGTTTGAGCAGCACCACCTCCTGACGGGAGGCGCGCACGGTTCGGACCACCGCCTCGGGTGAGGACAGTCGGTAGCGAGTGAACAGCCGGGGGTCGCCCTCGGCATACGGATCGATCTGGGGTGAGGCGGCCAGGGCCCGCAGCAGCATCGTGGTGCCGGAGCGCTGCGCGCCCGCGATGAACGCGACCCTCGCCGACCCCGGCGCCGTGGGGTGGGAGCGTCGCCACGCGCGCCGGGCGAGCGCGCCGCGTGGGGAGCGCCGCGGGTCGTCGAGTTCGCGGGCGAGGCGGAGCAGGCCCCCGTCGTGGGCCCAGTCGAGCCGGCGCCTCGCGCGGGTCAGGGCGTAGGCCGCCCTCCCCTGGCTCACTCCTCGGTGGCGGGCGCCGGCAGCTCGGCGGAAATCTCGCCGAGGTCGAAGGGGGTCCGCTGATAGACGCAGTAGTTGAGCCAGTTGGCATAGAGCAAGTAGGCGTGGCTACGCCAAGTGACCTGCGGCTGCCGGCTCGGGTCGTCGCCGGGGTAGTAGTGCCGCGGCACCTCGATCGACAGCCCCTTGTCGACGTCGCGGTCATACTCGCGCTTGAGGGTGTCCCACTCGTACTCCGGGTGCCCGGTCACATAGACCTCGCGGCCGTCGCTGCTGCCGGCGAGATACACCCCGGCCTCGTCGCTGACGGCCAAGAGATCGAGCCCCGGCGTCGCCTCGATGTCCGCCGCCCGTGTCTCCGTATGCCGCGAATGCGGCGCCGGGAAGACCGCATCGAAACCGCTGAGCAGTCGGTTGCGGGGGTCGAGCACCCGGTGCGGGAAGACACCAAAGATCTTGTCTGCCAATGGGAATTTCTCGATGCCATAGCGGTGGTACAGCCCTGCCTGCGCCCCCCAGCACACGTGCAATGTGGAGAAGACGTGATCCCGGCTCCAGTCCAGCAGCGCGCACAACTCCGGCCAGTAGTCGACCGCCTCGAACGGCAGCGTTTCGATCGGCGCGCCGGTGACGATCAGCCCATCGAAGCGCCGGGTGCGCGCCTCCGGGAAGGTCAGATAGAAGGCATCGAGGTGCGCCGCGGCAGTGTTGCGCGGGTCGTGCGACTCCATCCGCACGAGCGTGATTTCCAGTTGCAGCGGGGTGTTGCCGAGCAGGCGGAGCAGTTGCGTCTCGGTCGCCATCTTGGTCGGCATCAGGTTGACGATCGCGATCTTCAGGGGCCGGATGTCCTGGTGGAACGCCCGGCCCTCGGTCATCACGAAGACGTTCTCGCCCTCGAGGATGCGCCGCGCCGGCAGGGCGCTGGGGATCGTGACGGGCACTGTCCACTCCTCTCGCTCGCGAAGTCAGCCCTGGCATTCTCTCCCGACCCAGCCCGTATGCCGCGTCGCGTCCACCCGCTGACCCAAACCCCGCAGGCCCCGCCGGCCCGACTCCGCGAACCCCCCGCAGCGGACGCAATAACCGGCGGCGGACGCAAAAGCTTTTGCGTCCGCCGCAGGGTATTGCGTCCACGGAAGTTTGGGCCGCGGGTTATTGCGTCCGCGGCGGCCCGCCCAGCCCGCGGGCCAGCACCGCCTCGATGATCGGACGGTCGGCGTCGAGCCAGGGGATGCTCCAGACGTCCTCGGCGGTGAGCCAGCGCACTTCGGCGTGCTCCTCAATCGGTGCCGGTATGCCGCGCGCCACCTCCGCGAGCCACACCCGCATCCGGTAGCGCGGCCCGAGGGGCCACCACCCGTCCGACGGCCCGGCCAGCAGGTCGCCAAGGCGCACCTCGACGCCGATTTCCTCGCGCAACTCCCGGTGCAGCGCCGCCACCAGGCTCTCCCCCGGGTCGACCTTCCCGCCGGGCAACTCCCAGCCGCCGGCGAGTTCCGGCGGCTCCGTGCGCTGCGCGGCCAACACCTGCGTCGGCCGGGCCAGACTGTCGACCAGCACCGCCCCCACCACATCGATCGGCGCCGCCTCCGTCGGCGCGATCTCCTCGTCCGGGGTCACGAGGTCGCGTGCAGGCGCCGCGCCGCTTCGGCGATCGAGCCGGTCAGGCTCGGATAAACGGTGAACGTGCTAGCCACCTGATCCACGTTCAACCTCAACGTGACCCCGATGGTCAGCGGGAAGATCAGTTCGGACGCCCGCGGCGCCACCACCACTCCCCCGAGCAGCGTGCCGGAGCCGCTCTCGGCGAACAGCTTCACGAACCCGTCGGTGATGCCCAGCATCTTGGCTCGCGGATTCCGCGCGAGCGGCAGGATGGTCGTGCGCACCGCGAGCCCGCCCGCCTCGACGGCCTTCTGCGACAACCCGACCGTCGCGATCTCCGGGTCGGTGAAGATGTTCGCGGAGACGACGTGGAGGTTCAGCGGAGAGACAGCGTCCCCGAGGGCGTGCGCCATGGCGATCCGCCCCTGCATGGCGGCCACGGACGCAAGGGGGAGAACCCCGGTGCAGTCGCCCGCGGCATACACCCCCCGAAGGGATGTCCGCGAGACCCGGTCGACCACGATGTGCCCGGACGGGCTCAACTCGACCCCCGCCTCCTCCAGCCCGAGGCCCCGCGTCCGCGGGACCGAACCCACCGCCAGCAGCGCGTGCGATCCCGCGATGACCCGGCCGTCCTCCAGCGTGACCGCAACCCCGCTCGCGGCACCGGCCTCGTCTCGCACCACCTCGACGGCCTGCATCCGCGAGCGGGAGAGCACGGTCATCCCCCGCCGGGTGAAGACCTCCTCGATCACCGTCGCCGCGTCGGCGTCCTCGCCCGGCAGAACCCGGTCCCGGCTGGAGACGAGCGTCACCCGCGAACCCAGCCCGAGATAGGCCTGGGCGAGTTCGGCTCCGGTGACCCCCGAGCCGACGACGATCAGGTGCTCGGGAAGGGATGGCAGGTCATAGATCTGTTGCCAGGTCAGGATCCGCTCGCCGTCGGGCTGCGCGCTCGCCATCACCCGCGGCGCCGCGCCCGTCGCGAGCAGGATGACGTCGGCCTCGATCTCCTCCCGACCGGCCTCGGTGTCCGCGGCCACCCGCCCCGCATTCAGGACGTATGCCGTGCCCCGGATCACCCGGACCCCCACCTCGTCGAGGCGGCCGGCGATGTCCTCGCTCTGGGCCGCGGCCAAGGCAAGGACGCGGGCGTTGACCTCGGGAAGGTTCGCCGAGGCGTCAACCATCTCGTCGCCCTCGTGGTCGACGAGGTGCACGCCGAGGTGGGTGGAGGTTTCCAACTGGCCGAGATAGTCCGCCGTCGAGATCAGGGTTTTGCTCGGCACGCAGTCGGTCAACACGGCCGCGCCGCCGAGTCCGTCGCTGTCGATGACGGTCACCGAGGCGCCCAGATGAGCCGCAACCAGGGCCGCCTCGTAGCCGCCGGGGCCCCCTCCGACGATAACGACTTGACTGCGCCCGTTCATCAGTTGCTTGCCCCTTGCGTTCGCGCGTGCAATCTTCTATCCACGTCGTGCCCCAAGCATGCCGGAATCCGCCCCTCGGCCCAACGCGGGGCCACTCGTTCCACGGAGGATCTGTTGTCCACTACGCCCACCCGCCGTATGACGGCATTCGCCATCGGTCTGACGGCCGTCGCCGCGGTCGCCGCCTGCTCTGCGCCCACCGACAAGTCGTCGAGTTCGACGACATCCGGCGCCAGCGCGAGCTCGTCGGCCGCATCGAGCGAGACGTCCGCTCCCGCCGGCGGCGACGCCAAGACCGCGACCTCAGCGGAGGAGGCTGGCGGTATGGACGCGCTGGTCGCCGCCGCCAAGGCCGAGGGCGAACTCAACGTCATCGCCCTGCCCCCGGACTGGGCCAACTACGGCGAGATCATCACGAAGTTCGGTGAGAAGTACGGCATTAAGGTCAACAGCGACCAGCCCGACGCCTCCAGCGCCGACGAGATCACGGCCGCCGAGAATCTCAAGGGCCAGTCCAAGGCGCCCGACGTCTTCGACCTCGGTGCCGCGGTCGCGACGGCCAACACTGACAAGTTCGCGCCTTACAAGGTCGCTACGTGGGCCGACATCCCGGACTCCCTGAAGGAGGCCAATGGAACGTGGGTCAACGACTACGGCGGCTACATGTCGGTCGGCTACGACTCCGATGTCGTCCCGGCCCCGACGTCGGTCGACGACCTGCTCAAGGGTGACTACGCCGGCAAGGTCGCTCTGAACGGCGACCCGACCAAGGCCGGCGCCGCCTTCGCGGGCGTGCAGATGGTCTCTCTGGCCAAGGGCGGCACCGCGGGCGACATCGCCAAGGGTGTGGACTTCTTCAAGGAGCTGAAGGCCGCGGGCAACTTCCTGCCCGTCGACCCGACACCAGCCACGATCGAGTCCGGCGACACCCCTGTCGTCTTCGACTGGGACTACCTGAACGTCGCCGCCGGCAAGAACGTCCCGACCTGGAAGGTCTGGGTGCCGGACGGTGTCGCCCTCGCTGGCTACTACGTCCAGGCGATCAACAAGGACGCCCCACACCCGGCCGCCGCCCGCCTGTGGCAGGAGTTCCTCTACTCCGACGAGGGCCAGAACCTCTGGCTCAAGGGTGGCGCCCGTCCGGTGCGTCTCGACGCGATGATGGCCGCCGGCACCGCCGACAAGGCGCTCGCCGACGCACTGCCCAAGGTCACCGGCACGACGACGGTCCCGACCGCGGACGACGTCGCCAAGGCCACGGAGTACCTCACCGCCAACTGGGCCAAGGCCGTTGGCTAAGAGCCCGCGCAGCGGGACGAGGGCGCTCGGCGGCATCAAGCCGTCGGGCGCCCTCGCCGGCGTTGTGCCGTTCTTCGCCTACACGACGGTCTTCTTGTTGATCCCGACGTTGGTCGTGATCATCGCCGCCTTCGTCAGCGACGGTCACCTCACGCTCGGCAACGTCCGCGCCCTGGGGAATGCCGGCTTCCTCACCGCTCTCAAGCAGTCGATCATCCTCTCGGCGTTGACGGCGATCATCGGTGCCGTGGTGGGCGGGATCTTGGCGTATGCCGTGAGCACGGCCCGCCCGGACGGCATACTCAAGCGGTTCATCACCTCCTTGTGCGGCGTGCTCGCGCAGTTCGGCGGCGTCGCGCTCGCCTTTGCCTTCATCGCGAGTTTCGGGGCGCAGGGAATGATCAGCGCGTGGATGAAAAAGGCCGGGGTGGGCCCGTCGTCTACGCTCTGGCTTTACCAGTGGGACAAAGGCGTCCTGCTGGTTTATCTGTACTTCCAAATCCCGCTGATGCTGATCGTCTTCTTGCCTGCAGTGGAGGGGCTGCGGCCGCAGTGGCGGGAGGCGACCGAGACGCTCGGCGGGACGACTTGGACCTACTGGCGGCGGGTGGCCATGCCCATCCTGTTCCCGTCGTTCGTCGGCGCGACCCTACTGCTGTTTACGAATGCGTTCAGCGCCTATGCCACGGCCGCCGCGCTGGTCTCGCAGGCGCAACCGCTCGTGCCACTCCAGATCGCCGGCACGTTCACCAGTGAGACGGTCTTGGGCCAAGCCAATGTCGGCAAGGCGATGGCACTGGCGATGGTGGTCGTCGTGGCGATCGTCATGGCGATCTATGCGTGGCTGGACAGGCGTTCCTCGAAATGGCTGGTCCGATGAGTCAGCGCGCGGCGGTGCGCCGCAAGCAGGCGATCTTCCGCTGGGTCACAGTGAGCGTCGTCCTCGCGTTCTTCATGCTGCCGTTAATCGGCATGCTCGACTTCACTACCAAGGTTCGCCGCGGCGGCCGGACGATGGCGACGTGGAAGACGCTGATGAATGTCAGCGAGATCTCCACGAAGTACCCCGCCCTGAAGGAAGGTTTCATCGCCTCGATCGGGCTGAGCGTGATCACCGTCGTGATCATGCTGGCGCTATTGGTACCGACGATGACGTGGGTGCGCCTGCGCCTCCCGGGGATGTCTCGGCTGGTGGAGTTCATCTGTCTGTTGCCGTTGACGGTCCCGGCCATCGTGCTGGTAGTTGGCCTCGCCCCGGTCTATTCGTGGGTGTTCTATCTCTTTGGTGAGTCCACGCTCTGGCTCGGACTGGCGTATGTCGTCTTGGTGCTGCCATACGCCTATCGCGCCCTCGACGCAGGGTTGCGGGCCATCGACGTCAAGACGTTGTCGGAGGCGGCACGCTCGCTCGGCGCCTCCTGGTTCAGGGTGATGTGGCGGATTGTGCTGCCGAACCTGCGCACCGCCGTGCTGTCCGCGTCATTCCTCTCGGTCGCACTGGTGCTGGGTGAGTTCACCATCGCCAACCTGTTCTCCCGGCGCAATCTGCAGGTCGCGATGTATCAACTCGGCAAGAGCGACGCCAAGATCTCGGTCGCGGTCGGCCTGCTGTCGTTGGTATTTGCCTTCGTCGTCCTGTTTGCCATGTCCTTCGTCGGCGCTCAGCGCTCGGGTAGTCGGCGTCGCCGGCGTCCCCTGGCCGCCGCCGTCGCCCCCGCCCCGGCGGGGACCGGTTCAGTCAAGGAGCCCTCGTGAGTGTCGCCTCCCCCAACGCCGAGCGCGGTGTGGCCGTCGAACTGACGGAACTGCGCCGCTCATACGGGCCGGTCAATGCGTTGGACTCGATGACGCTGCACCTGGCGCCCGGCGAGTTCGTGGCCCTGCTGGGGCCGTCGGGCTGTGGCAAGACCACGGCGTTGCGGTGCCTCGCGGGCCTGGAGGATCCGGATGCGGGAACGATCACGATCGGCGGGCGCGATGTCACGGCGCTGCCGACCAACAAACGCGACCTGGGCATGGTGTTTCAGGCCTATTCGCTCTTCCCGCACATGACCGCGCGCCAGAACGTCGAGTTCGGGCTGGAGATGCGCGGGCAGGACAAGTCGACGCGAGCCCGCCGCGCCGGGGACATGCTCGACCTCGTCGGGTTGTCGTCGCAAGCGGATCGCTACGCCCACCAGATGTCGGGTGGTCAGCAACAGCGGGTGGCTCTCGCGCGGGCGTTGGCGATCTCGCCGCAGGTCCTGTTGCTGGATGAGCCATTGTCGGCTCTCGATGCCAAGGTGCGAACCCAGCTGCGCGACGAGATCAGGCGGATTCAGCTGGAGATCGGCACGACCACTCTGTTCGTGACGCACGATCAGGAGGAGGCGCTGGCAGTCGCCGACCGCGTCGGGGTGATGCGGGCCGGTCGGCTGGAGCAGCTCGCGCCGCCGCAAGAGTTGTATGCCCGTCCCGCCACCGCCTTCGTCGCGGAGTTCGTGGGGCTGACCAATCGGCTGGCCGGGCGCGCGAGCGGCGGCCGGGCGGAGGTGTTAGGCGTGAGCCTGCCCCTGCTGGCCGGCTCGGGCGACGGGAACGTCGAGGTGCTGGTGCGCCCCGAAGGCATCGAGGCCACCCCCGACCCCAATGGCAACGCGACCGTGTTGTCGGCGGCCTTCCTGGGCGCGCACGGCCGAGTCACCGCCCGCACCGATGGCGGCGAGCAAGTGGAGGTTCAGGTCGCCAGCGCCGCGCTGCCGAGCTTCGAGCCCGGCCAGCGCGTCCGCGTCACCCCCCGCGGCGACGCCGCCCTCGCCGTCGCCCGCTGACCCGCCCACCCGCCCCACCCCCGAACTTGAGCACGTCTTACGAACTTGAGCACGTCTTGCAAGACGTGCTCAAGTTCGTAAGACGTGCTCAAGTTCGGGAGGCGTGCTCAAGTTCGGGAGGCGGGGCCATTTCCGTTGGGTATGTCTAGGTCCTCTCCCAAAGGTGCGCTGAGCCCGGCTACCCTACGCGGGTGACCGACACCGTTGCCGTGAACCCGCTAGATGCCGAAGGCGCCAATCCCTTCGATGTAGCCGCCGATGCCGCGGCGGTGATCGCCGAGCGGACGGGGGCTGCCAGTCATCACGTCGCACTCATCCTGGGCTCGGGTTGGGGTGAGACCGCCAACCTCATCGGCGAGACCTTGGCGACCATCGACAACACGGACGTGCCGGGCTTCGCCAAGGCCGCCGTCGTCGGCCACTCCGGCACGATGCGGTCCATCGCGATCGGCGACACCGGCCGGCGAGCCCTCGTCTTCGGTACGCGTACCCACTTCTACGAGGGCCGTGGGGTCCGCGCCGTCGTCCACGCGGTCCGCACCGCCGCCGCCGCCGGCTGCCGCACGATCGTGTTGACCAATGGCTGTGGCGGCGTGCGTCCGGAGTGGACGCCGGGCACGCCAGTCTTGATCAGCGACCACCTCAACCTCACCGCGGCGTCACCGCTTGAGGGCGCCACCTTTGTTGATCTGACCGACCTCTACTCCCCCCGCCTGCGCGCGCTGGCAAAGGAGGTTGACCCAACGCTGGACGAAGGGGTGTATGTGCAGTTCCGCGGCCCCCAGTACGAGACCCCGGCCGAAGTCCGCATGGCTGGCATCCTCGGCGGCGACTTGGTCGGCATGTCCACCACCCTCGAAGCCATCGCCGCGCGGCAGGCCGGCCTCGAAATCCTCGGCATCTCCCTGGTCACCAACCCCGCCGCCGGCATCTCCGCGACCCCGCTCTCACACGGCGAAGTTGTCGAGGCCGGCCAAGCCGCCGCCGCCCGCTGCGGCCGACTCCTCGCCGAGATCGTCGGCCGGATCTAGCCAAGCAAGCTGGCATACACGTGAGGCTTTCGTGCTCCGGTGAGGCTTTCCCGTCGGTTGGTGAGGCTTTCCTGACGCGGTGAGGTGTTATAGCGCCTCACCGCGTCAAGAAAGCCTCACCAAGGGCCAACAAAGCCTCACGCGGGCGGAAAGGCCTCACGCGCGCACGAAAGCCTCACGGCCCGGGGCGGAGCACCGCTGGGAGTGGGGGTCACTGTCCATACGTGGCACGGAGGTCTCGAAAGAACAACTCGTTGAGGCGGCGGCGATAGTGGCCCACGGCCGAGGGGTCGTCGACGACGACCGGCGATTCGAGCCGGAACCGTAGCGCCGTCTCGGCGCCCCGCGCCGCCACGTCGATCAGCACGACCAAGTCCGGCCGGGCCGGCCACAGCGAGGTCCAGACGATCTCCCCCGCTCCCGCCTCCCCGAGCAGCGCTTCACCCAGCCCTGGCTCACCAAGCCCCGGCTCGCGCATCGAAAGCACCTGCGGCGCAACCTCATCCGGCAACAAGTGGAGCCACGATCGCACCCCGGTCGAACGCGGCGCCACCAGGTCCGCCCACACAACAGTCAGCGGCGGCGGCAAGCGCCTGGTGCGATCGGCCAGGACGAACGGGTGCACCCCCCGATCGTGGCGAACCCCGGGCGTCGGCGCCAGTGGATATCGTCGCCCAAAGATCAGCCTCCCATCGCACCGCCCACGCCCCACCCGAACTGCCGCAACCACCCCAAGGAGTCCGTATGCCGCTCGCTCCCGACGAGCTCATCGCCGCCGCTCGCCTGTGGTCCAGCGATGACCCGGACCCGACAACCGCGGCCGAGTTGGCCGAGGTCATCAGCGCTGCGGAAGGCGGCGACCAGGGCGCCCTGGCCGACCTCGCCGACCGATTCGCGGGGATGCTGGAGTTCGGGACGGCGGGGCTGCGGGGTGCGCTCGGCGCCGGGCCCAATCGGATGAACCGCGCGGTGGTGATCCGGGCGGCGGCGGGCCTCACGGCATACCTCAAAACCCAGAAACCGGACCCCTTCGTCGTGATCGGGTTCGACGCCCGCTTCAACTCCGATGT
>Ga0209174_10002767_pt1 | contig 11376 bp, 9 predicted proteins | sample JI91814BDNA_FD_187505 | JGI IMG/M metagenome (GOLD analysis project Ga0209174, IMG submission 187505) | Wastewater effluent complex algal communities from Wisconsin, to seasonally profile nutrient transformation and Carbon sequestration -... | ecosystem: Engineered > WWTP > Effluent > Algae...
TTTCGTAGATACTATAGCCGGACGTGAAACACCTGCAGGCATATATAAAACTCCAATTTACTTGAGTATGCTGTTGTCTTTTTTTGTGCTGTTTATCAACGATAAAAAAATCAGATTAGAAGCCACATTGCTATTGATCATGGCCATTTCGCTAACGTTCTTTTTAAGCTATAACACGGTGTGGGAATATCAATTCACTTCGGCATTGCCTGTAATTGCATTATTACCTATCTTAAAAGAAAAGGACGTGTTTTACAAAAAATATATTCCGGTGATGTTCGGCATTGGCTTATTTTTCTGCCTTCCCAGTCTGTATTGCTTGGTGCGCAAATCAGCATTGAACAGCAATGCTATTACGCTTATTCGTGCCGATAGAGTAATTCCGGCCTTGTTACTATTTGTGATGATGACCGTGCTTTTATTCAATATCATTAAACAACATATTGATACGGGTACCGAAGAAGAGACAGAAGATAAAACGCAATAATATTATTACTTCAAAGTAGCCTTTGCTTTTACATCTTGTGCCCAAGCTAAATTGTTTTTAGCTAATGTATTTTCGGGATTTGTTGAAATCGCTTTTTGGAACATGGCTATCGCCTCATCTGTGCTGTTCTTAAGCATATACGCTACGCCTATATTGTTCATTGCATCGGCATTGTTGGGCTCTTTTTCGAACACCTTATTCCAAATCGAAATGCTTTTATCGTATTGTCCAATTTTCTGATAATTCAATCCATAATTAATATAGAACTTCACATCGCGCTGTGCAGCAGGTGTATTCTCTTGTGCTGTAATGACTGCAAGGGTTTTCGCCTTCTCATCGCTGGCCCATTTTAAATTATTTTTGGCTAATTGAAACCCGGTGTCAATTTGTAATGCTTTGGTGCAGGCATCAATACCATCTTGATACTGCATTAACATAGTATACGCACAGCCTAAATTATTGTAGGCAGCAGCACTTTTGGGATTAAGCGATATAGCCTGTTTCAGCGGTTCAATACTTCTACCCGGACGGTTGGCGCCTATGCAGGCAATAGAATAGGCCAGCAAATTGTCGAATGTAGGATTCGTATTCGCAGTTTGCTCAAGCGCAGTGAGATCTACTTGTGGTGCTTGCGCAACTGTTTCTGCAGTTTTAGGCAAATCGGGCTTCCCGGAAGACTTTACAAACAGAAAAACTACCGGTGCTAGCAACAAAAATGCTGCAACGGCAAGAAAGACAATTCGTTTATTCTTCAACATAGGTAAATTTTAGAGAGGTAATATAAGCGCAAAAAATGACATTGAAAACTAGTCTTTGTTTAACGCAGCAAACCATTGCGATGTCAGATTTGACGAATTCAACGGCATATTAAACCCGTACTTCACTTCTGCGATAAAGTACGCATCACCGCTTCCATGTCCATAACCATAACTAGGAACACCTTTGTTGGCGGCTAAGATCGATTGAATTTGTTTTGCCTTTTCTTTTCCATAGCAGTTTTCACCGGTTATTTTTCCTGTGTAGTATTGCCCATCGTTTTCAAAAGTTGTGTCGATAATTTTTATGTGCTGTTGTCGGCACCATTCACCCAGCCATAATCGAGATGAAGCAGTCAATAAATAGACTTCATGTCCGCGCTCCTGATGCCAATGTATGAGCTGAAGCGCTTGAGGATAAACCATTTTAGGCAATACTTCGATACAAAACAATCGTCCCTTTTCTTCCAGTTCAGCAACAGAACGACCTTTATAGAAAAAAGTAAAAAAGCGCTCCTTCAATTTTTGATTGGAATATAATTTCAGGAAGTAGAGTAGAACAAATGGACTGTTTAATACAATACATAAATAGAGTTTGAAACTGCCATCAGTATACCGAAGGAATTCCAAAAAAGAATCTTCAAAACTGATGGTACCATCAAAATCGAAAAACGCAATGCCTTTTGCTTGCTCGCTCATAGATTCGTTTTCTTGAATAAGGCTTCAGGAATACTTTTGATGATGAACATTATTAACCACCAAACAGGTAATACATACACTACATCTTTCTTTTTGCTAAACGCTTTCCAAATAGCATCGGCAACCTGCTCTGCACTGGCCGTAATAGGTTTAGGTGTTGGTGGCAAATCGGCCACCATTTTTGTTTTGATAAACCCCGGAATAACCGTTGCCACATGCACATTTGAAACAAACATTCTTCCGCGTAATCCACTCAAGAAGGCTGTTAATGCAGCTTTTGAAGCCCCATAGAGATAATTACTTTTCCGTCCGCGCTCTCCGGCCACCGAAGAAACACAAACGATACTACCTTGCTTTTTAGCTTCCATTGCATTGGCGATGATGCCCAAAATAGAAACATTGCCCGTGAAATTGGAATCAATAATCAGTTTAGCTTCTTCGAATTCAGCCAACCCCTTTTCATGATTTCCTAAATAGCCAAACACAGAAACAACAACATCGGGTGCTATTGACAATGATTCGTAAAAGGCTTTGTGTTCTGCTGTTTGCAGCGCATCAAAACGCACATTCTCCACTTTCACGTTGTGTCGAATTGCAATATCGCTGGCTAGCTTTTTTTGATAATCATCGATTGTTCTAGCCGCTAAAAGAATGTTATACCCTTCTTTTGCAAAACGATATGCACAAGCCTGACCCACGTCAGCATTAGAACCTAGCAATAGTAATGTCCCCATAAATGAATTTATATCGTTAACCGATTAGATTGTAAAGATTGAAATTTAGTGGAATGCGAAAAGGCTATTCCGTAAGATTGATGAAATGTTGAACTTGCCATTCTAGCATCTTTTGTGAGATACAAACGACCGCCATATTCCAATACAATTTTATCGAGTTCATCCAGTAAAGCAAAAACTTTTGGACTTACTTTAAAATCGAGTGCTAAAGTATAGCCTTCAATGGGAAAGGAAAGTGGAGAAGAAAATGCATCGCCTTTTCCAAAGGTCTTTAATACCGCCAAAAACGAACCACAACCCGAGTCGGCAATTTTAGTCAATATCTTGATTAACCCTTCTCTCCCATTTTCGAAGGGTATTGCAAATTGATATTGTGTAAAGCCGTTCTTACCATATATTCTATTCCAATTGGTGAGTATATCCAAGGGATAGAAATATGGGTTATAATGTACTACATTGTTTATTTCCTGTTGCTGTTGCTTGTTGTAATATAAAAAGTTGAAGGCCTTAATCGACAGCTCGTTCAAGGCAAAAGCAGGAAACATAAACGGCACATCAATTTGCTTTGCTGAATGCAATTGCAAAGGCTGTTTGCTTTGTTCAGTGTTGAGTTCCGCTACATTGGCATGTTCACCTAACATAAGAATAGAACGCCCTAAACTATCACCCTTCGACAAACAATCTATCCAAGCCACTGAATAGGTGTAGTGCTGATATTGTTCGAAATAATCGAGGATGGCATGTATATTCTTTGCTTTAATAGCCTTTTGGTTGATGTAACTCGTTTCTATTTTCTTTAAACGGAGTGTAACCGTAAGCACCACACCGGTTAATCCCATACCGCCAATGGTATTGATAAAATGCTCAGTATTTTCTGTTCTTGAACAGCAAACTATTTCGCCACTTTCAATCATCAAATCAAAGCATTCGATGTATTGCGAAATGGCTCCATCTTTATGATGATTCTTTCCATGAATATTGGAAGCCACAGCTCCACCCATGGTAATAAATTTAGTACCGGGAGTAACAGGCAGAAAAAATCCTTTCGGGACTATCACCTCTAAAATTTCGCTCAATAAAACGCCTGCTTCCGTTTTAATAATTCCGTTTACAGTATCGAACGATAAAAACTTATTCAATGCGAGCGTTGAAAGTATTTTTGGCTGTAAGGCACTATCGCCATAGCATCGGCCGTTGCCACGAGGGATAAAGGCATCAGTAGTTCTTACATACGTTGCTACTTTATCGACAGCATTTAACGTTGTGCATTCCGCATCTATAGTTGGATAGATTCCCCAATTAAATATTCTTTCCATACAGAATAAATAAGAATGTTAATCCCCAAAGTAAAATAGTAATCTGTAGAAATCGATCGCGCCAAAGCACATCTGTAGGCGAGCCCGATTCTTTGTCGACCACTGTAATTTGTATGTAGCGCATAATGCCTAAGAATACAAAAAGTGATGTGAAATATAATTTGTCAGACCCAATGCGGGCAATTACTTCAGGCGAAATAGAATAGAGCACATACGAAATCAGTGTAATAGAAAAAGATATACTTTTTGCAATATCAAGGAAAGCAATGGAATAACCCGAAAGTGATTTGCGTAAAGCATCTTTCTGAACATCAATCACTAAATCGTCTCTGCGTTTGGCAAAAGCCAATGAAATGGTAAGCAGAAATACCATAATAATCATCCAATTTGAAACAAACACTTGCGCTTCCTCACCTCCGGCAATTACGCGCAACACAAATCCAATACTAATACAGGATACATCAACAATGGATATTTTTTTCAGTGCAAACGAGTATAAGATATTGAGCAAAAAATAGCCTAATACATACCAACTTGCATGCTCTATTAAAGTGAGCGATGCTAGGAATAGAAGCACTAAAACGGCTAATATAATTGCGGCTGTATTTTTGCTAAAAAAACCACTTGCAATGGGCCGGAAGCGTTTTAGCGGGTGATTTCTATCTTCTTCAACATCAATAATGTCGTTTAATATATATATAGAAGAAGCAGCCAAACAAAAAGAGAGAAAAACAAAAGCTACATGGGTGCTAAAAACCAAACCAATTTTGCCGGCAAAAAAAACAGGAAGAAAAACAAAGGTGTTCTTCATCCAATGCTTAATACGCAGTAGCGATAAAAAATTGCGGACCATTTCAGCCATCAGCCTTTTGAACTTTTTTTGAAGATAGCAAAAAAGTAAAGACTAATAAGTTTTCAAGAAATTAGCGTTTATCGAACAATCTCGAATCTTGTATTTACTCGGAATGTGAGCTTAATGGTCTGGAAATTAATTTCAGGATCCTGCTCATAAGATTCATCTTGAACAGCAGCAGTCTTTTCCATTCGCATATTAGCATACATAGGTTGAGGCATATAATCGCCCATGTCAACTTCTTGAATATAAAGCACTTTCCCTACTTTCTCGTCAATTGCACCAGCCATGGAAACAGCCTTGGCTTTAGCGGCTTTCACTGCGGCTTGTTTCACTTCTAATTTGAACTCTTCCATTTTGGTGTGGTTGGTACCGGCAATGTACATATTCACAGCTTTCAAATCGGTGAGGATATCAAACACTTTTCCTACTGTTTGCGCATCCGAAACCTTCAAACGAAACTCCTTACTTTCTTGGTACCGCTCTTTGCTTTTCCAGTAAAAATAATCCGACCCGTTTGTATTGCTCAGCTGCAAATTTTTAATGTCGATACCTGCTTTTCGCAATTGTTCTAACATTGTTTTCTCTTGTGCCTCTATGGTAGGCTTGTTCTTTTCGTTGCTGTTTTTGCTCAATGTAAAGGCGATGTAAATAATATCCGGTATAATTTCTTTTTCGGCAGAACCCGTAACATCAATATACGGCTGATCTATTTTGTTGCTCATAATTGTTTGTGCATTTGTGGTTTGGAATAAAAGTATAATTCCGATAAACAGGGAAAATCGTTTTTTCATGTGTTTCAATTAAACGTTAAAGTAAAGCAATTTCTAATAAGGTGATTTGATTTTTGTGATTTTTTAGAAGCCTTACACGCGTCAATGCTATTGAGTTCAATAGCTACTTTGACCATTTCTTCCAAACATTTAGATGCATTTAATAACTATTTTTTTATCCGTTTTTATTACATAATAAGTAGGGCAAATAACAATAAATATTTACAAAAAACAATCAACCCTATCTACAAAATCATCATCTTCAAAATACATAAAACGGAGAATAGATTAATGATTATATAATCTGTTCTTAACGATTAAAAGAATCAAAATCAAACCAAATCAACAACATGTCTTCATTTATTACTTCCCATTTTAAAAAAGCATTTACAATGCTACTCTTTAGTTATTGTTGTCTGGGTCTATATGCACAAGTTAAACTTAACGAAGTAATGGTTAGACCAGGAGGAAATCAAGGATTAATTATCTTTAACTCCAACTCTGGAAACGAATACATAGAACTATATAACCCCAGTTGCAGCCCGGTTGATGTATCGGGTTTTTTTATTGCCTGTAGGCAAGATTTTGCAGGAACCGTTTCAGGTGGGGCATTTAGAATACCAAATGTAGCTGCTGCAACCATCCCCCCTGCAGGCCATTTAGTATTAGGTACAAGCACAGGATCGGCAGATCCAAATAGCATTGACATTAAACTGCCATCTTTCACTTCGAATTATTGCTTAAACAATAGCGGCTACAATTTTATTTTAGCGAATGCCGATGGATGGGTTGCTTTGTATGACGCAACAGGACTGCCCATTGATGCTTTATATTGGACAAGTGCTGCAGGAAATATTACCACACAACCTTCTGATTTTGGTGGTGTACCTTGTGTTCCAACCGGTAGTCCAGTGGGAACAGTTTTGGAAAGTGCGCAACAAATTAATACCGGTTTTCCGGGGGTACTGAGTTACGGTGGTGTTAATCCTTCAGCAGGTTTAACGTTTAGTCGCGTTCCGGATGGAGCTGCTTGGCAAACAGGGGTAACTCCCTCCATTAACGACCTAACGGTTGGTAATTGTAATGGAGGAACTTGTGCTACTGTTTCTTCGATTGCTTTTACTGCCTCAAAAACAAATCCAACCTGTGGTAACAATAATGGAAATATAGCTTTGACGGTAACTTCAACCGGAACGGCAACTTATACATGGAGTGCAAATGCAGCTACAGGTAATGTGTCAACAGCATCTAACTTAGGAGCCGGCACCTATAGTGTAACCGTTGCACAGAATGGATGTACAAAAGACACAACAATAACCCTTACTGCAAGCGGAGCTCCTACGTTCACTTCATCTGTAACCAATGCAACCTGTGGGTTAGCCAATGGAAGCATTTCTATTTCAGTAACTTCTGCAGGAACCGCATCCTATTCATGGAGCGCCAATGCAGCAACAGGAAATAGTGCAACAGCTTCAAACCTAGGCGCTGGAACGTATAACGTTACTGTTTCGCAAAATGGTTGCACAAAAGATACATCATTAACCATTATAACAACAACAAAACCTGTATTTACTGCAAACATAACGAATGCAACTTGTGGATTGTTAAATGGAAGTATTGTAGTAAGTGTATCTACTCTTGGAACAGCTACCTACACTTGGAGTGCAAATGCGGCAACAGGAAATAGCGCAACGGCTTCAAACCTAGGCGCTGGAACGTATAACGTTACTGTTTCACAAAATGGCTGTACAAAAGATACAACATTTACCATCGTCACAACAACGAAACCTGTTTTTACGGCAAACCTAACGAATGCAACTTGTGGATTATCAAATGGAAGTATTGTAGTAAATACAACTACACCGGGAACTTCGACATACACTTGGAGTGCTAATGCAGCAACAGGAAACAGTGCAACCGCTTCAAACCTTGGCGCTGGAACGTATAACGTTACTGTTTCGCAAAATGGTTGCACGAAGGATAGTGTCTTTACTTTAACTTCTACTTCTAAACCTATATTTACCTACTCCACCACAAATCCTACATGTGGGCAAAACAATGGAAGCATCACCATTAATGTGACTTCAGCAGGGGCCGCAACCTATACATGGAGTGCCAATGCTGCAACTGGAAATAGCGCAACTGCTTCAACGCTTATCGCTGGAACTTATACTGTTACTGTTTTGCAAAATGGTTGTACAAAAGACACCTCCATTCTTTTAAATTCAAGCAGCACCATTAATCTTTCCATTACCAATCCTATCAACCCAACATGTGCCGGGCATGATGGTTCTATAACAGTAGCCTTAAGCGGTGGAACTGCACCATATACGGTTACGATTGATACTGGAGGAACTCCGTTTACTATAAATGTTCCAATTGCCATTACACAAACAATTAATAACCTGCCTGCAGGAACTGTAAGTGTTTCTGTAACAGACTTAGCTACGTGCCAGAATAGTACCTCTGCCACCCTAACGGCTCCCACCAATTGTTGTACATTTTCGCTCGCTGCAATGCTTACACAACCTGCATGCAATAGCACCAATGGGCAAATAGCGGTAACAGTTTCTAATGGCTCAGGAAACTATAGCTATGGTTGGAGCGCCAATGCAAGTACCGGAAACAATGCAACAGCATCAAATTTAGGGGCAGCAAGTTATACGGTAACCATTACAGATAATGCCTATAGCAATTGCAGTAAAGACAGCACGTTCACCCTTTCAAATCCTAATGCACCTAACATAGCAAATGTTGCCATAGGCAATGAAACATGTGCAGGAACAAATGATGGAAGTATTACTGTTAGTGCATCAGGAGGTACCGGTTTACTAACTTATATATGGAGTGCTAATGCTAACACCGGAAACACTCCAGCAGCTATCAATTTAACGGCCGGCACCTATGCTTTTACAGTAGCCGATGCAAATAATTGCCAATCGACAGGCAATGGAACTGTAATTGCGAATATTTGTTGCAATCTTCAAACCAGTGTAACTGAAAACACTACAACTTGTGGACTGAATAATGGAAGCGCTCAAATAACTGTATTGAGTGGAGGTCAATTGCCCTACAACTATTCTATTAATGGTGGAATAGCACAGCCAAATAACTTATTTTCAAATTTGGCTGCCGGCACCTATGAAATTATTTCAATAGATGGAAACGGCTGCAGGGATACTTTGATGGCAAACATTCCGGCAAGTGTGAATAGTTTATCTGTTTCTGTTGCAGCCATTGATGTAACCTGTAATGGCTATGCAGATGGAACTGCCACTGCGAACCCGGCTGGCGGAAATGGTATCATTTCTTTTAATTGGAACAATGGATCAACGTCATCTTCCATAGCTTCCCTTCAAGCAGGAACATATACAGTATCGGCCACAGATGGAGATGGTTGTACTGCAAGTGGAAGCGGAATAATAAATGAACCTAGTCCGGTTATTTGTAACCTGGGTAACGATACTTCTCTCTGCAACGGATCGCAATTCTTGATTTCCGCACCTACCGGATTTTCCACATATTCGTGGAACACAGGCGAAACATCAAACACTGTATTGACAGCGATTTCAGGCACATATGATTTAACAGTAACTGATGCGAACGGATGTACTGCTACAGATAGTATACATGTCTCCTTTAATAATGCAGCTACTATAGATTTAGGCAATGATTTGAGTATTTACGAGGGTGGCAAAGTGGGAATTTTCCCAACAATTTCAGGCAATAACAAAGGAACATTTTTATGGCAACCCGCAACTGGATTAAGTTGTACGAATTGCCTTAACACTGTTGCTTCGCCAAACGAAAACACAACATACACTTTGGCTTACTTAGATGAAAATGGCTGTATTGTCAACGACACGATAAATGTAAGTGTTCTGCCGATTGGTAATATTTATTTCCCAAATGCATTTAGTCCGAATGGCGATGGCGCAAACGATTATTATCAGGCCTTTGGTACAAGTCCAAAATTTTTCCGATTAAAAATATTTAATCGCTGGGGAGAGCTAGTATATGACACTGACAACTTCAACGAAGGTTGGGATGGGAAGTTTAAAGGAGAATTACAACCGAATGGAATATATACTTACATGGCAAAATTTGTATTGTTGAACGATAAAACGTTTGATATTAAGGGGAGTATTACACTCTTGAAATAAACCTAATGTCTATTCTATTCAATAAAAGCGTTAGTTCATTTTATATTTGAGCATAAAACACAATAACATTGAAAGGCAAACGTCTTTTCCAGTTAATTAAGGAACTTGATAAAAAGGAGCACCGACAAATGATAAATATTTGTAAAGGTGCTGCTGATAAACGCTTTAAACCTTTATTGGTTGTATTAGGAAAACGTCATCTTTCGGAACACACATTTGAACAATGGCTTTTAAAATTAGAGTTAGAACAAATAGACTTTAATGGCAACGAAAAAGGCAAATGGATTAGACGGTGGATTGATTTTGCTTGTAAAGAAATAGAGACATTATTAATAACGAACAGTTTATTAGAAAGCAGCAATCGACTTCAAATTCTTGCATCCGTTTTCGACAAAAGAAACCATGAGGAATTAACGGCTTACTATGTAAAACAATCATCCAATAATGCGCTTAAAGAAAAAGATTTCACACATCTCATTAACGACTACGACATAGAGCTTCGTTGGTTAGGAAGAAATCAAACCAGAGCAAATATTTCAAGAATTGGTTCAATTCTACAAAAGCGAAAAGAAGCTACCGATTTATTGTATCATCAATCAATGTCGTATTTCTATTCCGTAAACTCGGCATTGTATATCGACAACCCGAATCAAGCATCTTACAAACAAATCTTGCCTACACGAAGTGAATTTGAATCGCTTCGAAACTCGGCAAAAGACGAGTATAGTCAACTGTTGTATTCTTTAGCAGAAGCACGATTTGCATTTTATCAGCAGCAAAATTTCGAAAACTACCTAGCTGATTTTTTTGAGAAAGTGGAGAAAAGTGACCTCCCTATTAAATCGAAAATATTGTTGCAACGAAACGGAATTTATGTGAGAACAATTGGTGGAATATACTACGGTTATCCATTAAACGAATTGTTGCATAATACAGAATATATGTTCTCTATTATGCTGCAAAACAAGTTCTACGATACCATTGGCTACTTTTTCCTACTCTTCTTTTTGCTTTTGAAAAATGATTTAAAACGATATAGCTTGTTATTAAAAGAACATAAGAAGCAATTCTTCACTGAAGACACAAGTGATTATGAACTATTTTTAGACGCTTTTTTTAAACATCTAAAAGGCGATAATAAATCTTCAATTGCAATACTCGCAAATACTGCATACTCGAAAAGCAACTACTTAGCTGCTTGGAGTAAACTTTTAGAAATAAAAATACACCAAGATGAAGGCGACACGAAATTCGCTGAAGTTTTAATGATTAGAACTAGACGATTTTTAAAAATAAATGCACAACAAAAAATCATTGTAGATCCTATTAAAAATGTCTTAGCTATTTTAGAAGATAAGTCTTCTTTAAAAACGAAAAACAGCAGTAAACGACAATTTGCCTACTATGATTTTTTTCTTCAACGTTTCTAAACGAAAAGCAAAGTTATTTAGTGCCCTGCCGCTATTGGGCATAAAAATAGCAAGGTGAATCATTACTTAAAACACACGTTTAAAAACATTTTGTATCGTTATACAATAATTGTTTTGCAACAACGTTAGGATTCAAAATCTTTAACGTTATGAAAAACACAACATT
>Ga0209174_10002772_pt1 | contig 11366 bp, 13 predicted proteins | sample JI91814BDNA_FD_187505 | JGI IMG/M metagenome (GOLD analysis project Ga0209174, IMG submission 187505) | Wastewater effluent complex algal communities from Wisconsin, to seasonally profile nutrient transformation and Carbon sequestration -... | ecosystem: Engineered > WWTP > Effluent > Algae...
TTATTACCACACAGTTACATCGCGAAACCTGGCGCAATAAATCTTCAGGGTGGATGAACTATGGTATAACTGAACTAGGTGGTGAAATTTATATCAATGGAGAATTGTATGTAGAATAAGTAGAAAATATATCATATGAGCAGAAAAGTTATACTATATATAGCAGCAAGTCTTGATGGTTACATTGCAAAACCTAACGACGATTTAAGTTTTTTAAATGCAGTACAACGCGAGGGTGAAGATTATGGTTATCAGGAATTTATGCGTTCAGTGGATACTGTTATTCTCGGTCGCAAAACCTACGACTGGGTTATGACTCAGGTGGAAATATTCCCACATGCCGAGTTGCAAACTTTTGTAATCACTAGCAGTAAACGTGAAAATTTGGGTAAAATAACCTTCTATAATGGAGATATCCCGGAATTAATTACCAATCTAAAAACTCGCGATGGCCAAAATATATTTATTGATGGTGGCGCTGCGGTTGTAAATACCCTATTAAATCATAGTTTAATTGATGAAATCATAATTTCTATTATTCCTGTGCTGCTGGGCGATGGAGTTCGGTTATTTAATAACGGCAGGCCCGAACAGGCAATGCAATTATTATCTTGTAAGCAATTTGATTCCGGGTTAGTGCAATTACATTATAAAATAGTGGACAATTTAACCTAACTGACCAACTAGTTACTTTTGGGTGAAAAAACTTATGTTATATAATTGCATTATCCCCTTTCCCCAATATAACTTTGTGTTTATTTTCAAGGTTAAAGCACTACCTATGTCTACTGCAATTGCTGTTTCAATTTCCACTACTTACGACTGCTCATTGGAGCGCGCTTTTAAAACTCCAATGTTATGTGATGTAACCAAAATCCACACGGGATATGGATTGATGCCTAAATTAACCCATTGCACCGAAGATGCCAATTGGGGTAAACCAGGAAGCACTAAACGTGTGTTTGCAGCTGCCTCCCCTACTTTTAAAGGCGGTGAAACTTCTATGGACAAAGTTTTAGAGCGCGAAGAAAATAAACATTGGAAAATCGAAGTAAGTGAATTCAAATCATGGATGTTGGGATTTTACAAATTTGAAGGTGTTTGGGACACAACCGAATTAGCACCAAACAAAATTCAAGTCGATTACACTTACACCTTATACGCTAAAGGAATTTTATATTATCCATTCAACTGGTTATTTGTTAAATTATTTTGGAAAAAATATATGGTGCATGTAACTGAAAACATTCGTCAGTTAATTAAAAATAATGAACCCTATTTATACGAATAACTTATAACGTTTTGCCGTTTCTAAATAATTAGTGTTTAAATGGAATCGGTAATTTTAACTAGTTAAGCTTTTTCATAGGCACCTTTTATATGATTGAAGTAAAACGCACTAATTCTCAAAACGAAGATTTTATTCAGCTAGTAACCGCACTAGATAGAGATTTAGCCATTCGAGATGGCGATGAACATGGTTTTTACGCCCAGTTTAATAAAATTGCCAATCTCAATCATGTAGTCGTTTTGTATAACAATAATATACCTGTTGCTTGCGGTGCTATAAAACCATATGAATCAAATTGTATGGAAGTTAAACGTATTTTCGTGCCTGAAACTGAAAGAGGAAAAGGTTGGGCATCTATGGTTTTAACGGAATTGGAAAAATGGGCGTTTGAATTAGGCACCTCAAAATTAATTTTAGAAACCGGTCTGAAACAGCCTGAGGCCATAGCACTCTATCGCAAAAATAATTATACCGTTATTCCCAATTACGGGCAATATGCAAATATTGAAAACAGTGTTTGTTTTGAAAAAAACCTATAAGCGCTAGTTCACTTTACCGTTGCCTAATTTTTTCTTTGCACAGAGATGGAAGTATAAAATTTGCCCCTTTTTTGTAATTTTATCTAATATCTGATTATTATGTTGCAAAAAAGGAATTTTAAATTCAATTTATTATTGTGTGTGTGTAGTTTATTGTTTACTTCAACATTAAATGGGCAAACAACATGGTATAAGTATGAAAATAATCCGGTGTTACAACGGGACACGGTAATTGCTAATCTCCCCAACGATTTAATTGCAATCAGCGACCCATGGGTATTGTTTGAGGATGGTGTATATAAAATGTGGTATACCTGTGGCGGATTAAATTATCCTCCTGATACTTTATTGCGTTCAAGAATTTGTTATGCCACATCTACAGATGGCATTAACTGGGAAAAATATGAAGACAATCCGGTTATGGATGTAGACTATGCAGGTAGTTGGGATTCGTCAGGTGTTGAAACTGTTACCATAATTATTGATAATGATGCACCTGCTGCTGAACGATATAAAATGTGGTATGCAGGTCAGTATTTTAATACCTATCGGTATGATATTGGTTATGCATTTTCACCTGATGGCATTAATTGGACAAAACATCCAGCACCGGTTATGAATGTAGGAAGTGCAAGTGAATGGGATAGTGGTTTTTTAGAAGGTCCTTCTGTTATTAAAGAAGATGGTCAATATAAAATGTGGTATTGTGGTTATGATATTGAAGTGAATGGACAAGCTAGTGATGGAAAAGCAAATATTGGTTATGCCACTTCAACCGATGGTATAAACTGGATTAAATATGAAAACAATCCAATATTAGTTACCGGCAATAATACCTGGGATAGTATTTATGTGCAAGACCCGCATGTAATTAAATATGGCGATGAATATCAAATGTGGTATGGTGGTGGTGATAACGATACGTATTATAGTCAACAAGTTGGTTACGCCACTTCCACCGATGGCATAAATTGGAATAAATCTCCCCTTAATCCTGTGCTTACCAGAGGTAATGATGGTGATTGGGATAAAATTTTAGCATCATTCCCTTCGGTAATTATAAAGGACGGTGTATATCAAATGTGGTACACCGGCAGAAATTTAGACCCTGTGCCGGAAAATTCCTTGGATTATTATTGGGAATTAGGGTTAGCCACTGCACCATTTTCAGCATTAAATAATTTTATTGTTACTGACAATTTACGGTTATTCCCCAACCCGGCACAAAATAATATCACACTTCAATTTACTAATGCGCCCAGTGCTGCACTAATTTCAGTTTATAATAACATTGGTGAATGTTTATTTACTCAACATACCAGTAATATCGAATTATTAAATATTGATTTACAAAGTTGGACTAATGGCATGTATATAATGGCCGTACAATCAGAAAATATAAATGAATTACAAAAATTTATTATAGCAAAATAATTTAATTGTACCAATATGGAAAATGCACAGCAATTAGCTAATCGATTGCGTGAAGTAATTTTAAACGGACGCTGGATAGCCAATACCAATTATTTGGATCAATTAGCTGACCTCAATTATGAACAGGCGAACACCGGTATAGGTAATTTAAATTCCATTGCCCTGTTAACATTTCATATTAATTATTACATTTCTGGGGTAGCTCATTTTTTCAAAACCGGTAAACTCGAAATACACGATAAATATAGTTTTGATATGCAACCCATAACTTCTGAGGAAAATTGGTTGCAACTCAAAAACAATTTATTCGAACAAACGGAACAACTGGCGCTACTTATTTCAAATTTTTCGGACAAACAGCTGGAAATGGTATTTGTAGATGAAAAATATGGTAATTATCGCCGCAATATAGAAGCACTTATTGAACATGCCTATTATCATTTAGGTCAAATTACATTAATTAAAAAAATGGTTACTGCTCATACTTCAACATAATATACAATACCCAAATTAAATCATCAATATATGCAAATCGAAACCCAAACCTACAACCAATCACAATCACCTGCTGATGCTGATATTTGCCAATTATTAGCTGAACTTATAGATGCCAATTTGCCCAAAGCAGAAAATAAAATCTGGCATGCTCACCCTGTCTGGTTTTTAGATGGCAATCCTGTTGTTGGTTATAGCAAATTAAAGGACAGTGTCCGCCTGCTTTTTTGGAGCGGACAGTCGTTCGATGAACCCGGTTTGTCACCTGAGGGCAAATTTAAAGCCGCTGAAAAAAGATATACGAGTGTTGAACAAGTTAAAGCTGCTGAAATAAAACGATGGCTAAAAAAGGCTGCTGCAATTCAATGGGATTATAAAAATATTGTGAAAAATAAAGGCCGGTTGGACAGAATAAAATGATTTGAACAAGGAGTAACAGGTAGTCTTAAACTTGTTAATAAATAATAGCATTTAAATTCGTCGTTTTCATAATTATAACTGCCTGTTGTTGCCGCTTGTAAAATAACTTCCCCGTTAATAGGTTATCTTTAAAAAAAATTATCCTTTAATTGTATGCAAGCCATTGTTCAACAACTTGAAAAACAAGACCTCGAAGCTTTTAGGTCGCTGATTCAGATTTATGTCGACATATTCGGAATGGAGGATTATCTTCCAATTACCAACGATAATTTACTAAATGCACTTCAACAATCGCATTTCGAAGTTTTTGTTGCAAGCATTAATAACAAAGTGGTTGGCGGTTTAACCATTTATATCCTCAAACCCTATTATTCTGCAAAAGGTATTGCCTACATTTACGATTTAGGAGTTGCAGAACAATATCAACGAATGGGAATTGGCAAACAACTCCTTTGTCACCTGAAAACATTTTGTGCTGCTAATAATTTAGAAGAAATGTATGTTCAGGCAGAAGCAATTGACCGTCACGCCATTAATTTCTATAGAGGCACTAATCCTTCAAGTGAGATGGAAGTGGTTCACTTTAATTATATCATCAACCCTGAAAATAAATAGGACAACTTTGTCAGATGATCATTATCACTCATCATATTCACCATAAAAAAATTGCCGAAATTGGTGATAACCTGATTATTTTGCGCAATGAAGATGATGGTATTCAGTTGGTGGGTGAAATATATTATGCCGGTTACGATGCGCTTATTATGTATGAACATCAGCTTACTCCCGATTTTTTTGATTTGAAAAATGGCCTGGCCGGAGCCATTCTGCAAAAGTTTACCAATTATAAAATCCAACTAGCCATTATTGGCAATTTTACAGCAGTGCAATCCGCTAGTTTGCGTGATTTTATTAGGGAAAGTAATAAACGTAAACATATCAACTTTGCTAATTCGTTAGCAGATGCGTTGGAGCTATTTAACAATTAAGTAGCTAACTTCATTTTGTAAATATATTAATATCCTATAGTTATATTTGGCGATTCGTTACATCGAACCAAAGTTTAACTTTATTGGTTAGTGAAAAAAAATTACAATGGAAATAGGAATAGATAGTTTTGCCGCAGTACCAAGAAACAAGGAAATTAGTCATGCACAGGCACTAAATGAATTATTAGACCGTATCACATTTGCAGATGAAGTTGGACTCGATGTATTCGGCTTAGGTGAACATCATAGGAAAGAATTTCTAGATTCTGCATCGCATATGTTGCTTGCAGCAGCAGCTGCTAAAACAAAACGAATAATATTAAGCAGCGCAGTTACCGTAGTGAGTGCAGCTGACCCCGTTCGCATATTTCAAAATTTTGCCACATTAGATTTAATATCCAACGGACGCGCAGAAATTGTTGCAGGTCGTGGTTCATTTATTGAAGCTTTCCCTTTATTTGGTTTTAGCTTAAGTGAGTATGATGAATTATTTATCGAAAAACTAGACCTCTTGTTAAAAATTCGGGATAATGAATTTATTACCTGGAAAGGTAAATACCGACCTGCTTTAAACAATCAGGCTATTTATCCTCGTCCTGTCCAAAATAAATTACCCATCTGGTTGGGTGTAGGCGGAACTCCCGAATCATTTATCCGTGCCGGTGAATTGGGATTACCATTAATGGTTGCCGTAATTGGCGGCGAAACGCATCGTTTTCGTCCACTCATTGATTTATATCGCGAAGCAGGAACAAATGCCGGATATGCAGATGATGAATTAACAGTTGGATTACATTCTTTAGGATTTGTAGCCAACTCAAGTGAAGAAGCAGTAAATGCCTACTATCCGGGTTATGCAGAAATGTTTACACAAATAGGTAAGGAACGCGGATATCCTCCGGTAACCAAATCGCGATTTGATGCTCAAAATGGCCCGACAGGTGCCTTACTAGTTGGTAATCCGGAAGAAGTTGCAGAAAAAATTATCCGCCACAGCAAAGCATTAGGTGGCATTTCTCGTTTTACTTTTCAAATGGATGCCGGCTTAACGCATCAACAATTAATGGAATCGATTGAACTTATTGGAACTAAAGTAATTCCACGTGTAAAAACATTATTACAATAAACATTACTAATTAAATATCAACTTACTTGTGATGGCCAAAAAAATGAAATCTAATAAATTATTACTTTTTATTGTTGGGATAATTACATTTATCAGCTATTCTTTTTCCGTAAAACCGGATAAATTTAACGAGTTATTAACGCGAAGTGATTTAATTTTTACCCAACCTGAAAATTTTACCTCAGTTGAAATTGTAGACCAAAACAACATGCAGTACGAATATGCATTAAAACACAACACCAAAAATTTCGAGGTGCGTTATGCCATCAGGCCATTGGATGAACTCATTAAAACTTACGATAAAAAAGAAAAGAACAAAAAAGAAGGAGACATCAACATCCACCCAAATACGTTATATAAAACATTATTACAATCAACAACTATGAATATTTCCGGTGGCTATTTGCCCGAAATGGTTGTGTTTGATTCTCTAGCAGTCAGGCAGGAGTTTAATGCTGATTGGGGAGCAACTACCTACGTTGAAGTAGGAAATGCATTTGGAGCTAATTATAAATATTGTATAACTGTTGCCATACATAAAAACAATGTGGCAGACGCCTATTTATTTTTTCTCTCCGACAATACCGAAAATTTTGATGATATCATGTTAACAGCTTTTCATTCTTTAAAATTTAAGTAATTTTCGCAACTAGAAAATAAAATTATCAAATATGGGCATACAATCTATTCGGCCATTTATTGGCGCACAAAACTTTGAATTATCATGTGCATTTTATCGCGAACTGGGATTTAGTGAAGAAAAACTGGAAGAAAAGTTAAAAGTATATAAATTGGATAACTTCGCGTTTTATTTACAAAATGCCTACGTAAAAGATTGGGTGGATAATACCATGATATTTATGGAAGTAGATGATATTACTGTATTCCACAGCACTTTAACTGCATTAAATTTACCTGCCAAATATCAGCATGTCCGTTTATCTGAAATTCGATTATTTGATTGGGGGAAAGTATTTTATTTGCACGATCCTTCAGGGATTTTATGGCATATCGGTGAATTTAAAGCTTAATCCAAATTAGATTTATTCCTGGGCACATTTCGCATTTGTGTAATAATTACCTGCACTTATCCAATATTTAACCTAAAATCAGATTGCTACTTTGGTAATTTGTTTTATAAGCAGATATTTAGGTAACAATTATTAGGATGAAATTTTATATAACCTGTTTTTTCATTTGCCAAACCCTGGTTGGAAGTTGTCAATCCAGCCTATTGGCGACAATTGATTCAATTATCGAAAAAACAAAACAAATTTCAATGTATTCGGCTTCTGTGAATTGGGATAGCCTCACCATTAGAATGCACCAAAAAGCTGAAAATGCGCAATCAGTTGAAGATTTGCAACCAGCATTTGAATTGATGTTAAACACACTAGGCGACCATCATGGCAGAATTATGCTTGCCGCCAATTATACTTTAATTGGAGCATTTACAGATTGGGATAATATTCGAACTAAAGACACTAGAGAAAAAGACATGGACACGTGGAAAATTGTAAACGATACTGCAGCTAAGTTCGAATATGCCATCTTACCAAATAATATCGGGTATTTAAAAATAATGGGCATTGGCCCCTGGGTTGATATGCAAGTTGAAGCCACAAAAATAAGGGCAGCAATATCGGAAATGTACAATAAAGACGTTGAATTTTGGATAATAGATTTACGTTACAACGCAGGTGGAAATATGAATCCAATGGTAGCAGGTATAGCTCCTTTAATTGGTGATGGTATTGTTGGTTATTTAACAGATGTTAATCATAATATTTTATTTGAATGGGAAATTAACCAGGGTAATTTTATGTATGCCGGTATAAAGGCAATTGATTTACCCAATCAGCCTCAAATTAAAACCAATCCCAAGGTAGCGGTTTTAACCAGCCGATGGACAACCAGCTCAGGAGAAGTTGTAGCAACAACCTTGAAAGGACGCGATAATACGCGATTTTTTGGAGAAGCTACCGGAGGTTTTGCCACAAATGTAAGTTGGGAAGTGATAAATGAAGAAATATTGTTATTGATTTCTACCGGCGTTTATACAGACAGAAATAAAATTGCCTATACGATTAATATTCCTGTTGATGTGGAATTGCCATTTGTAATTGAAAAAAACATATCCAACGATATTGGTGTTACCACGGCAATAAAGTGGTTATTAGAGGAATAACTAATTAAAATGCCTTTCCGTTTTGGCCATAAAGCTTTATCACCTTTTCTAAGTCTTTTTGTAATGGTATTATCCTACTTTCCTTAAAGCCTGCCCGTGAATTTTATAGATGCTAAAATTTAAGCGCCATGTTTGGCTCGAACAAATTGTTTAAATTTACGGGTATCAATTGTATCATAGAACGATAAAACGGCATGTTACAAATACAAACTGTGCATAATAAAACAATTTATACCATTTTATTTTTAGTGGTAGTGCTCAATTTTTGTATGCACTTTTCACACTTCTCGGATGAATTAATTGGGACACATGTGTGGCGTCAGGCGCAAACGCAATCAACCATTATTAACTTTTACGAAGAGGACATGAATATTTTTAATCCCAGAGGTAATATCAAATCCGATAATGATGGTATTCAACGTATGGAGTTCCCTTTAATGCAATGGTTGACGGCTGGGTTATATCATATAACAGGTAATCAACTAACAGTAACAAGATATTTTATGTTTTTGATTGGTGTAATTGCCATGTTTGGCTTATTTCATTTATTACTTGCCTTATTTAATAAGCCCATTTTATCATTAATCGGTGCATGGGCATTTACATTTTCACCTGCATTTTATTATTATACTATTAACCCTTTGCCCGACAATCTGGCACTTTGTTGTGGTATTTGGGGATTGGCCCTTTTTTTTAAATATGTCCATAATCAAAAAACAATTGTTTTAATTGCCTCAGGCTTATTAATGAGTTTGAGTGCATTGTGCAAATTGCCTTTTATACTCTATTATATTGTTCCAGTTATTTATTTTATACAAATAATAAGGAAACAGGGAAATACATTCATCACCTTAAAAACTGCATTGCTACAATTGAGTTGGAGTTTACTCCCATTAGTTTGGTATGCAATAGTAATTCCGCAATGGAGCGACAATCCTGTTTTAACGGGTTTGTTTGATAGCCGGGTTTCAGTATTAAAATTGTTAGATTATTTACAACATAATGTATTTATTACCACACCGGATTTATTATTAAACTATGGGTCTGTGTTATTTTTTATGGCAGGGTTTTATTTTCTTGTGAAGCGAAAATCGTATCGGGATATTCGATTTACCCCTATACTCTGGCTCGGAATAATGGTTATCGCGTATTATTTATTTGAAATAAACGCCATAGGAAAAATTCACGATTATTATTTATTTCCATTTTATCCTTTGTTGTTCATCTTAGTTGCTTATGGTGCCTACCATATATTTTATGGAAGTAATAAAAAACTACGTATAGTATCTTATGTATTATTAATTGTTTTACCGTTAACCTGTTTCCTGCGGGCAGATACCAGATGGAATAAAAATAATCCCGGTTTTAACCGCGACTTGCTCACCTTTAAAACGGAATTACGCAATGCTGTTCCAAAAAACGCAGTTGTGGTTGCAGGAAATGATATATCAAAAGTTATTTTTCTATATTATATTGATAAAAAAGGGTACCCGTTTTTAAATAACTTACTTACCACAAACGATTTACAGGGATTTGTGTCGGCAGGTGCAGAATATTTATATTCCGATTCGCCGGATATAATTGAACAACAGCAACTATCACCATTTATTGATTCATTGATAGTAACATGCGGTTCAGTGAAAGTATACAAACTTAAAAACCCAATTTAAATAGTTTATCCAATATCATGCATCTAAATAAAATAATAGTAAACCTTTCACTTTTATTGTTATTTGTCATTCAAATTACAAAAGCACAAGAAACTGTAACTGTACACTGTAATGCTACTATCCCTGCAGAAACGCAATTTATGCAGGGATTTCTGCACGGAGGTCCTTTGTATCTCGATTCAACCCTAACTGCAAAATTGCGCCCTTCGTTCTGGCGTGTTGGCGCATATTGGCTCGCTGGAAGTAGTTATGAAGATGCCGAAATATTTAATCCGCGATTTACTGTTAGCATCAATGATATTTATATGATAGCCAATGGTATCACCGATCAGCATTTTAGTCAGCCTTGGGTAGACAACTGGCATTCCTGGGATAGTATTACAACTGTTGTGGTAAATGAATTTAAAATTAATTCCAAACCTGTTGAATTTTGGGATATTTGGAACGAGCCAGATAATTTTTGGAGTGGTACCTATGAAGATTGGATAGAAATGTACAGAAGAACAGATAGTATTATTCACAGCATTGATACAGATGCGAAAATTGTTGGTCCTGATTTTGGTTTTGGTGCCTGCGATTTTTCTGTAGTACCCTTGTTGGATTTATTAGATACACTGCACAACATTAATAGTTTAATTGATGCCGTTTCATGGCATGAATTCTGTACACCCGAAGAGGTAGTTGAACATGTAAATGAATTGCGAGATTCACTAAGTGTTCGCCCATGGGCATCAGATTTATTAATTAATATACCTGAATATGCAGGTCCTGCCAATCATATCATTCCGGGCTGGAATGTAGGATGGTTATATTATTTGGAACAGGCACAAGTAAACTGGGTTTCGCATGCTTGTTGGAACGAAAGTGATGGAGTATCAGAATGGAGCGATTGTCAACTCGGTTTAAACGGATTATTTATGTCCGACAACAAAACGCCACAACCAAATTATTGGGTGCATAGAATTTATGCAGATTTACCTGTAACGCGTTTAACTACAACTACCGACCATCCCAAAACAGTTGCCTTAGCAGGCAAAAATGATGTTACCAATGAATTAAAAATACTGGTTGGGCGCTACGATAATCCAGATTTAGGATTGCACAATGCAACGGCTGATGTAGTGGTAAAAATTGAAGATTATCCATATTGTTCAACATGCACAACGCCATTAATTATACAGCGGATTCCAAGCAACGATGTAAATTATTCCATA
>Ga0209174_10002773_pt1 | contig 11365 bp, 12 predicted proteins | sample JI91814BDNA_FD_187505 | JGI IMG/M metagenome (GOLD analysis project Ga0209174, IMG submission 187505) | Wastewater effluent complex algal communities from Wisconsin, to seasonally profile nutrient transformation and Carbon sequestration -... | ecosystem: Engineered > WWTP > Effluent > Algae...
GATTGCCCAACTCCCGGCAAAGCTGTTCGCGGAATCCAGACGCATGGCCCCGCTACCTACCGTCGTCGTGAATCCGGCGCCCTGGCGGAGAACGTCGCCGTTCAGGATGAGCGTGTCGGAACTGGTCAGGCCTCCACTCATGGTCATGTTGCCGACGATGTTCGCGATGCCGCTATAGGTGTGCGCCCCGACACCGCTCCGCAGCGTCGTGCCTGCGCCGAAGTTGACCGTTCCGGCAAAGCTGCCACTGCCGTTGTTGAGTTCCAGAACTGCGCCGTTCGACAAAACCGCTGTACCGGGCGATCCGAGTGCTGTGGCGCTGTTCAGTCGCAGAAGGACGGCGCTCACAAACGTCGGTCCAGTGCGTGCGCTGGCCGAGTTCAGCTCGACAGTTCCCAGTCCGCTGAACGAAAACGCGTTGGCGTTCGCGCCCAGGGCCGTGTTGAGATCGAGGATCGCATTGTTCTGCAACTCGATGGCCCCGCCGCCCGATCCGGCGGTGATCGTACGGCCCGTCATGAGGAACAGTGGGTTGGTCACGCCGTCGAGTTGGAGGCGTCCCGAGTCCAGAGTGATGTCGTTGGCAGTGTTTCCAAGCGCCACGTTCGACCGCACGTACAACGTGCTGGTCCCATTAATGATGTTCGCCCCGGTGACATTGATGGGTCCAGAGAAGGAGTTGGAAGAAGTCGGCAGCAGCCGCAGCGTACCAAATCCGGTCTTGGACAGCCCCGAGGACCCATTGATGACGGTATTGATGGTCGCGGTTCGGCCGCCCGCCACACTAACTCCGCCCGCACCAAGGAACATCTGGCCTGCCTGGAGTGTGTAATCGTTGTTGAAACTCAACGATGCCGCGAACTCAGTCGTCGTCATCGTGATGGTTGCCTGGTTGAGCGGGATCGTGCCCGGGAAGATGACGCCGTCGTTGATGGTCGGCTCCGTGTTGTCGGCCCAGTTGTTCGCCGTGGACCACTGGGCGTTTCCAGAGCTGTTGTCCCAGGTGTCTGCGAATGCTTGCGTGCTCCCGCACAGCGCGGCAAGAAGGATCGCCCGGGAAGGGACGGAGTTTCGAAAGTTCGCCATGGCCTATCTCCAGTTCTGTGAGCAGGTTCCGAATCGCGTGCGCCGAATGAAGCTCCCGTTGCCGGGAGGTTCACCCCGGCCAAGACAGGGCGGCGCATGTCGCCGCTCCGCACCGACGCGATGGACCTGTCGATCCCCAAGCGGGAAGCGAGAATGCGCAGCGCCAACTTTTCCGATGCAACCAGCCACTTCGCCATGGCCAACCACTGATTCGAAGTGCAACCTCCACAGGCAGCTCAGATCTCAGCCCATGGCCAGCTAGCGATCACCTCTGGCAAGACGATCACGGACGGAGGTGCTGTCCAATAGCCACGCCTTTCCCTCGGTACTCCCGACCAAGAGCCGGGCTCCGTCCTCAGTAAATCGTGCCACGATCATCCCACCAGGTCGGCCTCCCATGGACAGGATCTGCCGTCCGTTGGACGCGTCCCACAGCCGCACCGTGCCATCCATGGAAGCGGTCACAATGCGACTGCCATCGGACGCGAAAGATCCGTCGAGCAGTACATGCCCATGCCCGCGAAGAACGTATTGACGTTCGCCCGTGTTCGCGTCCCAGACACGAGCGCTGAAGTCGGCGGAAGTGCTGAGGATCCGCGAACCGTCGGGGCTGAAGCAGGCCGTCGTAACAGAGCTGTCGTGCCCGCCCATCGTGCGCAGCAGGGTGCCCGACTCCGCGTCCCACACACGCACGGTCTTGTCACGTCCGGCCGTGACGATTCGTCCCCCGGCCCGATCGAACGATGCACTGTTGATCGCGCCCTCGTGCCCGCGAAGCACCAGCAGTTCGGTGCCGGTCTTGGCGTCCCACACGCGGGCCGTTCCATCCTCGCTGCTCGTCACGATCCTCGCTCCGTCCGAACGGAAAGCGATGCTGCGCACAAAGGCGGTGTGGCCAACGAGCGACGGCCCAGTTCGCTGCTCGCGCACATCCCACGACCCCACCACATTCTCCGGCAAAGGCGCGAGCACCTTGAACCCATCGGGAGAGACGGCACACTGCCCGAACGGGCCGAGCTTCTCGAATGGACGCGTTTCCTGTCCCGTCTCAAGATCTATCAGCCGAAACCGTCCTCTACCAACGTCGATGACGGTGCGTTGATCGGGGCACAGTCGAATGTCCGCACAATCCGCCAAGGGCCGGGAGATGATGCTCTGTTCGCCGTCCTTCCCACTCGGCCAAAGGCGAACTGTCGTATCACCAGCACTCATCACCCGTTCGCCGTCCGGACTGAAACGAGCAACCCATGGGCTCTCAACATGCCCGCGAAGGCACGACCACTCGACTCCCGTATGACCATCCCACACGCGGACCGTGGTGTCCCTCGAGCTCGTCACGATCCGCCCGCCATCGCTGCTGAATCTCGCGTTCAGAACACTGTTGGTGTGACCGACGAGAGTGGACATCAGGTCGCCATTCTCGGCGTTCCAGACGCTCGGGTCTCCCTGTGTCGCAAAGCTCACGACGCGCGTGCCGTCGGGGCTGATGTCTACGCCCGAGGCCCGTCCGTTGTGCCGAAATGTCGCAAGCGGCTGGCCGGCACGGACATCCCACGTGCGTGCCGTGCCATCCAACGACGCGGATACAAGCCGAGTACTGTCCGCGTTCCACCGCACACGCTCAACCGATTCGGTATGACCAAGTAACACCACTGGGTCAGAGCCCTCTGCGATCGACCAGATGCGAACCGTCTTGTCCGCGGAGGCAGTTGCTAGTCGCGAGCCATCCACATTCAACATCGCGTCGTTGATCGCCTTGTCCTGGCGAATGATGCGAAGCGATGTCCCAGTCCGAGCCTCCCACACTCGTGCTGTTCCATCACGCGACGCCGAAACGATTCGATTGTCATCCAGAAACGCCGCGAAGCGAATCTCTGACTCATGTCCTACCAACTTGGCGGCCACCTTACCGGTCGCCACGTCCCACACCCAGATCGTCGCATCCCTCGCTGCCGCGAGGACAAGCCGGTGGCTTGGGCTCATGTCGATGTCGCCGCCAATCTTCTCGGGGCCCGAAAGCGTGCAGAGCTCTTTGCCCGACGCCGCGTCCCACACCCACACCGTGCCGTCTCCGTTTCTTGACACGAGGCTGGAGCCATCGCGGCTGTACACCGCGTGCACCAAGTTCGCAAGCGTGCGGGGCGGGTGCTTCATTGAAAGGAGGCTTCCGTCGCTGGCGGCGTCGAGATACCGCCACTCCCAGTTGCGTTGCGCCGGCGGGCACGCATCAAGGCGGGCTCGCAGGCGCGTCGCGTCGTTGGAACGCAGAGCGCTGTACGCAGACTCGATGTTCGCAATATACCCTTCGTACTCGGCGAGCGACTGCTCACGCCGCGCAGAACTCTCGGCCTCGCTCGCACGCTTCGCTTCCGCCTCTGCTCGCTCCGCGCTCGCCTGCGATTCCCTCGTGGCGTGCTTCGCGGCGATTAAGCCCAGGCTCGTGCCCAGCACTCCCAGCAGGAGCACGCCCGCTACGGCAGCCCCAGCCCCCACGAGCATTCGATGACGCCGCGCGAACTTGATCAGGCGGTACGACCTCGAGGGCGGCGCTGCGAGGACCGGCTCGCCCGAGAGATGCCGTAGCACGTCCTCCGCGAGCGCGTTCGCCGTTTGATAGCGACGCGTCCGGTCCTTGTCGATCGCCTTCATCACGATCCAGTCCAGATCGCCGGCCACGCTTGCCGCAGAAAGATCAAGCGGGCCGTTCCCCTCCACGCTGTCCAAACGGTCGATCGACTTCGACAGGCGAGTCGATGGCGGCGGCGGTTCGACCTCGCGGATGATCCGGCGGACCTCCTCGAACGCCTTGGCGCGCAGGGCCTTTGGATCAAAGGGCGTCACGCCCGCGAGCAGTTCATAGAGCAGCGTCCCCAGCCCGAACACGTCGGAGCGTGTGTCCACATCCGGGGCTCCGCCCGCCTGTTCGGGTGACATGTACTCTGGCGTGCCAATGAACTGGTTGAACTCTGTGAAGAGCGTCCGCTCCGTGAGTTGCTGCTGCGTGGCCTTCGCGATGCCGAAGTCAATGATCTTCGCGAGAGGACGCCCGTCGTTGGTCGCAACAAGCACGTTCGCTGGCTTGATATCTCGGTGGATGATTCCTTTCGAATGCGCGTGCTGCACCGCGTGGCAAACCTGCATGAAGAGCTCGAGGCGCTGGGCGACGTTGAGGGCCGCGCGATCGGCGTACGCCGTGATAGGTTCGCCGCGGACTAGTTCCATCACGAAGTACGGCCGTCCCGATTCCGTGGCGCCCGCATCGTGAACTTGGGCGATGTTGGGATGGCTCATCATCGCCAACGCTTGCCGCTCTGCCTCGAATCGGGCAACGACGGCGGCGGTGTCCATCCCGAGCTTGACGATCTTGAGCGCGACTCGGCGGCGGACCGGCTGCGACTGCTCGGCCATGAACACACTGCCGAAGCCGCCCTCGCCGATCTTCTCCAGCAGCTTGTACGGACCAACCTGCGCACCGGCGGACTCGCTCGCGATTGAAGTTCCAGCGAGGCTTTGATCGGTCGTCGGCGCGGACAAAAACTCCGGCCGTCGCGCCAGGGCTGCCAGCAGGGAATCAACCTCCGACCGCAGCATTGGATCGCCAGCGCAGGCGCGATTCAAGTACTCCGAGCGAGCGTCCGCCGGGAGTCCGATCGCTTCAGCGAAGACTTCCCGAACACGCCTTCGATGCTGGCTTCCGTCTGGCGTGATCATGCGTCCTTGTCAACTTCCCGAACGAGCCACGCCCGTGCGTACGCCCACACCCGATCGACCTGTCGCGGGGACATCCCCAGCGCCAAAGCGGTCTGATCGCCCGTGAGTCCGGCGAAGACACGCAGCCGCACCACCGCGGCCGCGTCAGGCTCGTCCTTCTCCAAGCGGGAAATCGCGTCATCGAGCGCCAGAACTTCCTGTGGTTCGGAGAACGTCGCCAAGTCCACCACCGATAATGGTGTTCGCTCCCGACCACCTCCTCGCTTCGCTGCACCCCGGGCTCGAGCGTGATCAACCAGTATCCGCCTCATTGCGTCCGCCGCAGCCGCAAAAAAGTGGGCCCGATTCGCCCATGGAACGTCCCGCTCTCCCACGAGCTTCAAATAGGCTTCGTGTACGAGCGCCGTCGCCTGCAAGGTGTGGTCCGGGCGCTCCATCGCGAGTGCCGCCTGCGCAGTTGCACGAAGATGCCCGTAAATCATCGGCAAAAGGCGCTCGACCCGCTCCTTGTCTGAGGATGCGTCGTGCAGTAAGACCGCGAGGAGCGGATCATGTCCTGTCTGGTCGTCCACGGATGCATCGTAGCAGATCGTTCCTCGTGTTCGGGCGCGGCCAACTGCGGCGTTGGCTCTGAGATGTCAGAGCACCAGAACCTCGGTGAAGTCAGGAAAGAACTTCACAATCCACCACTTTCTTCGGCGCTGTCCACAGCGTGTTCTCGCTTGAGGAGCGACGCTGGCCATCGTGCCGGCCACCAAGGGAACAAAGCCATGCGACCACGTATATTGTCCGTCTTAGCGTCCCTCGTCCTTACCACGATCGCCGCCGCCCAATCGACCGCGTTTACCTACCAGGGCGAGCTCAAGTCCGGTGGCCAGCCCGCCAGCGGCCTGCACGACGTGCGCTTCAAGCTGTTTGATGCCCCTGCTGCCGGGGCGCAGGTCGGCAGCACCGTCTGCGCCGACAACGTGCAGATCGTGAACGGGCGGTTCACCGCGACGATCGACTTCGGGCAGCAGTTCGCGACGCCCGCCCCGCGCTACCTCGAGATCACCGTGCGGGCCGACATCGGCCAGCCCTGCTCCGACGACTTCGGGTACGTCACACTCTCCCCCCGCCAGCCGCTGACCGCGACGCCACTCGCGAGCCACGCGCTCCAAGCAACCCGCGCCAACTCCGCTTTCTCGCTCGACGCGGCGGACGGCTCGCCCGCGAGCGCCATGATCGTGGATAACAACGGCAAGATCGGCATCGGGACCGCAACGCCAACGCACAACCTGCATATCGCCACCGTGGGGCCCACGATCGCGCTGCAGGACACCAACGCGCCAGGGCAGCAAACAGGCTACATCAGCTTTCGAGACTCCGCCAATCTTGAGCGTGCCTGGGTCGGGTACGGCACTCCGGGCGACCCGGACTTTTCCATCGTGAACGCCCGAAGCGCCGGCGACCTCATCCTGAGCACGCTCGGCAACGGAAGCGTGAAGGCCCACGGGCTCACCGCGACGCCTTTCGGAAACGTCGGCATCGGCACGTCCGGGCCACTGGCTCCCCTCGACGTGCGGGGCGAAATCCGCTTCGGAACCAGCGCGCAGTACCGCGCGGCGGCCGGCGAAGAGAGCCTGCGCATGCTCCGCGGCGCCGTCAATGACGCGGGCGTCGCCGTTCGCGGCGCGGGGTACACCTCAGCACGCACGGATGTGGGAAAGTACGTCATCACCTTCAACACACCCTTCACGGGCGTGCCCAGCGTGACGGCCACGGCGCACCGCGACGGCTTGGCCCTGCCTTCGCTGGTCGTGATGATCGACACGATCACGACCTCGAGCGTGACGCTCATCATCCGTTACAACAATAACGAGTGGGCGGACCAGGCATTCAGTTTCATCGTCGTCGGACCGCGATAGCCGCGAAGCACCCGCCCCACACAGTGCCCCGGTGCCGCCCGTCACAAGGAGTCCATCATGAAATCCGCATGCGCCGCCAGCCTCGCCGCCACGGCCGCCCTCGCTGTGTCAGTTCCCGCTGAGGCCCAGCCCTCGATCGAGTGGTACAGCATCGATAGCGGGGGAGGCGCCTCATCCGGCGGCGGTTTCGAGCTCACCGGCACCATCGGCCAGCACGACGCTGGCACCCTGTCCGGCGGCGCGTTCTCGCTCGTCGGCGGGTTCTGGGCCGGAGAAACCGTGAACCCCTGCCCGGCCGACCTTGACGATGGCTCGGGCAGCGGCTCACCAGATGCCGCGGTCACCATCGACGACCTGTTGTTCTTCTTGGTCGCCTTCGAAGCCGGGAGCTCGATCGTCGATCTCGACAACGACGGCGACCCAGCGGCCGGTACACCAGACGGCGCCGTCACGATTGATGACCTGCTCTATTTCTTGTTCCACTTCGAAGCGGGGTGCTAAAGACTCCAACGTCGCGTCAGCAGCACCCAGTGACTTACGCCCCGGAAGCATGGCCGGGGGCTTTCGTTGGTGGCCCTGCTCGCAACACCTTCTCTGACGGAACGTAGCGCACGGCGATTGCTCGCCAGCAAGCGTGACGGCGAGGGCTTTGGCATCGACTTCAACGAACACCTGGGTTCTCGAGCGCTTCCCAGCGGTCTTGACAGATGCAGTTCACATTCGGTTCGCGGTACATCCGGGTCGAGCCGCCCCTTGCGAGCGCATCCCCCTCGCGTCCCGTCGATCAAGCATCTTTCCCTTGTGGCGGCGGACGCACGGCTGCGCTTGAGTCGTGTGTCCGTCGTTGGCTGCTGCTGTGCTCCGACGGGGCTTCGCGAGCCAAAGCGCGATGGGAGAGAGAGCCATGATGTCGAACGGCACACGCGGCGCAGTGTTGGGCATGCTCTTGGCGGTGGGCAGCGCGCAGGGCGCGGTCGCGTGGGTCTCGCAAGAGCGTTCGATTCGTGGCTTTGTGCACGCGGAAGAGCCGGGGCCACCCCCGGCGGAGGGTTCGTTCGAGGTGCTAGCCTCGGACTTTGGCCCCTTCGATCAGGCGCGTTCGATCAACGTCGCTCCGCCAATGCATCCGAACCGCCGTGCCGATGCTCAGGCCGACCAGCACTCGGCGCTGACCGAGCACCTGATCTCGGCCACGGGGCGCATCTTCGCAGGCACCCTCGGCACGCCTCCGGCACACTATGGCTGGGCGGAATCACTGTTCTCCGTCACCTTCGACGTTGATGTGGCGTCACCCTTCCACCTCGAAGGGTCGGTATTCCTCGCGCAGGTCGGCTCGCTTCCAACCGTCGGCGTCGCCATGCTGACGCTGAGTGGTCCGGGCGTCAACTACTCGCGATCGTTGACATCGTTCGGAACGCTCACCATCGATGAGACGGGCGTGCTGAGCCCGGGGCGTTACTCGCTCGTGGCACGGGCCTACTCGGACATCCGAGACGCCCCGACGTTCTCTGCGGAGGGAACGTACAGCGCGTCGCTCACGATCGTGCCCGCTCCAAGCGTGGGCGGCGTTCTGACCGCCGCCGCATGTCTTGCCGCTCGTCGCCGTCGTGCATCCTGAACAGGTTCAGTCAACCATCTAGAGCGGAGTGAATACAGGGGGTCACCTCCTGCCACTCTTGGGGTCGCCCGTCGCACCGGCACGCCATTGGTGGCCGCGGCTCGGGGGCTCTGCAACCGATACAACGAGTCCACGCGCGAGGCCTTGGGGCCTTGCCAGAGCAACTGGAATCGCGCTGCATGGAGCTCGTGACGGAAAGTAGAAACCTCGTCACGGCGACCTCCGTTCCAACAGCTCCATCGCCTCTTTCAGCGTGCTCGTCCCCGCGCTCTCCTCTCCCATCCGGTCATGGATCTGCGCCTGGATCACCCGAATCCACACCTTCGCTTTTCGTGTTGCCGCCTTACGGACGTGTTTGGCTTCGGCCGCCTTCGTCGGGTCCCGGCCCTCCGGTTCGGTGAGGGCCGTCAGGATCGTGCGAGCGCTTTCCTCGTCGCCGAGGATGGCCGTCCACTCCGCGATGGTCTTCGACCGGAACCCACGGTCCATTGCCGCGAGGAACTCGATGGACTTGGCGGCCAGGTCGTCCAGCCACTCCCGGTCGCAGGAGAACATGATCGGCATCCCGAAGTACCTCGCCTCGATGATCTCCACGGCTCCCTTCAGCGCCAGCACATCATCCCGCACGCTGCGGAGTTCCCTGCCAACCCGCTCAAGTGAAAGGGGAGACTCGACGCCCTCGCACTCCGTGCCCTCGGCCCATTCCTGCCATGAACCCTGCGCCATCAGCGACAGGTGCCAAAGCAACCACCGCAGGTCGAGGGCTTCCTTCGCCTCCATCACGGTCCGCCAGCATTGCGTCGCCAATCCCCACAGGAACATGCCCTCACGCTGGGCGTCGCGGAGCTTCTGGGTAGTCTCTTCGGTGTAGGCTGCCTTCCTGCCGCGCACCTCGCCCGTCATGCTGCGTTCGATCCTGCCGCAGATGGTGCCCTCCGCCCCTTCGCGGAGCATTTTCTTCGTGTACGCCATGGCCGAACCAGCGGCGTGAGCGTCCTGCACCATGAGCAGCACGATCTGCTTGGGCGTCAATCGCGTGCGCGCGTTGTCCAATCTCTTGGTCGTCGTCATGCCGCGTTCTCCTCGTGTTCGTTGTGGTCCCCTTCTTCACCGGGCAATGGCCGGTCGAAGTCACTTTCGTATCCCGTCCTCTGTTTCCACCCGACCACGGCCTCCATCGCCGCGAGCCGCTCCTCGATGTCTCCGACCTCGATCGCCTTCAACAAGATGCCGCTCAAATAGCCCACGCAGTTCCCGACCTTGGGGTCAATCGCCCCCGTCCGCACCTGGTGGATCGTCTCGGACAGCAAGCCCTTCACATCGGCGACGGACTTGATGTCCCTGGCGGGCGTATCTGCGTCCAGCACCTTGACGCCGCGTGTACTTCCACCAGCCTGGCGGGCTCGACGTTGCTCTTCGCTTTTGTGCGGATCATGCAGGAAGCAGAAGGCGGACCCGCTCTGGGGCGTCGCTCGGCAGGGCGTTCCGTTCGCGGTCGTTCCAATGCACGCCTTGGCAGTGGGGGAGTTGGCCCCTCCCCCCGCCTTGCATGCTTGGGTAGTGGATTCCTTCGAATCGACATTCCGCCGCTCGCTGATGCTCATGGCTGGCCTCCGATCACACGCACCATCGCCAGCACGCCCGCCCGGATGGCCGCGGGCAGGTTGGGCCACGCGGCGATCACTGATGCGAGTTCAAAGCGATCGACTTCACGCTGGTCAGTCGTTGCGGTGTCTACTGCGGGCGCGTTCGCGGGAGTGGTCGCAAGTGCTGTGGCGTCAAGGCTTTGCGTGGTGGGCATCCCGGACTGTCGATCCGGATGTTGCGGGTTCGAGTCCCGTCCGCCTCGCTTCAGAATCGGCCTTGGCATCACGCCAAGGCCGTTTTCGTTTTTGTTGCAATGCGGGAAGGTTCCGTTTGTGGAAACTCAGTGCCACGCCGTCGCGGTGTCCACTGCGGGCGGCAAAGGATCTCGTTGGGCAGGTTGCGAGCCACCGTGTGTGTGGTGCGCGGTAGCATGGAAACGATCGAGAGCTGGAAGTCCGCGCTCTAGGCGTCGGGACCGCCCGCAGAGTTTGTGGGATGCGCTGAGTGCGTCAAGGGCCGCCGCCGGGTCTTCCACAGTGCGGCAGCGATGATCGCCCCAACCGTCAAACCAATCGCACCCGCACCGATACCGATGGTCGGTCCCATCCATTCGATGCCGCACAGGTGGTAGCGTGACGTGATCTGAACGGGTCGTCCTGCCAAGGCTGGTGCTGGCTTGATTACTTCGATGTTCACCGAATACTTGCCAATTGGAATTGGCGAATCATTCACGAGCGTGACCTCTACGCCCTTTCCAAAAGGCTTGAGCGGATCGGGAAACGCGCCTCTCATCCACTCGGCGTCCTCGGAATCGGTGACCAAAACGGTCATCTCGAGTCCGCGGAACAGGTCTTCTGCATTCTCACCTGCCCGAAGTTCGGTTGTCATGCTGATCGTTTGACGGCAGGTAAACGCCGCACTCTGGTTCAGTGACGCACGATGCGCTGTCGCAGCGCCCACATCGACAACCGTGCTGAGTGGCTGAGTGGTCTCAGCGACTTTGCACTTTGCGCGAAGTCGCAGGCCCGACCAAAGGAAATAGATGCCGGCGACCAGCAGCGCAGTGCCGATGAAACAGAGGCAAACGCGAAAGACGGTTCTGCCCATGGTTCCTTTCGGCAACGGTCCAATCACACTGGCCGATGAAGTACGAAAGACCTGTCAAGTAGGTTCAACTGTCTACCTCTTCACGCCTTTCACCATCTCCGCAAGACGACCCAGCCCTGCCTCCAGGTTCGCCCGTGGTGGGCCGAAGGAGAACCGGACGAAGTTGGTGAGGGGCGACCTCTGCGTGCGGCTGCGGTGGGGGTTCACGTCAAAGAACTCGCCCGGCACGGTCAGCACCTGGTGCTGGAACGCGCGACGCATGAACTTCTCGCCTTCGTTGATCTCAGAAGGGAGTTTTGAAATGTCGCCCCAGGCATAGAACGTCGAAAGCGCGGTCTTGGGGAAGGTG
>Ga0209174_10002777_pt1 | contig 11359 bp, 4 predicted proteins | sample JI91814BDNA_FD_187505 | JGI IMG/M metagenome (GOLD analysis project Ga0209174, IMG submission 187505) | Wastewater effluent complex algal communities from Wisconsin, to seasonally profile nutrient transformation and Carbon sequestration -... | ecosystem: Engineered > WWTP > Effluent > Algae...
AAAAAAAAAAAAAAATGCAACATTTTCTTTTCCATGTCCAAAAAATAAAAATAAAAAAATAGTACTTTTGTTTTTATTTTTTTTTCGAGAAATAAGTGGTACAAATTTTATTTTAAATGTCATATTTAAAATAAAAAAAAAATCATTCATTTAATTAAACAAATTAATAATTTTCTTTTCCTTTTTTTTTTTTTTTTTTTTTTTTTTTTTTTTTAAAATTATCTAATATTTTATAATTTAAATAAATAAATAAAAAATGATGTTATCTTCTATATCTTCATTAGTTGTTGATGTAAAAACTCTTACATTAGATTTATTTGAAAATAATGAAGAAATAAAAGATGATATTTCAAGTGTTATAGAAAAATCTTGCGAGACATCCTATGGAAAATTTTTATATTTATTATGGAAAAATGAAGATTGTATAATAAAAAATCTTTCAATTGAAAATTTTTTTGATATTATTATTGATAAATCATTCAATAAAAAAATAAATGTTGAAAATAGTGTGAGAGCAATTATTGGTGTATTTGATTTTAGTAAAGAACAATTTGGGCTTGATTTTGATTCACATGATTTTGACGACTATTTTCTAGAAACATTCATTGGAGATGAATATGGTGTATATGATTCATCAAAAAATCCATCAAAACTTTATGATGAATCAATTAAATATGTTTTAAAAAAAAATAAAGGAAAAATCATGACAAAAAAATTTAACATTATGGGGAAATTTTTGCTTACAAAATATATCTATAGATTATATAATGAACCTATTTAATTATATAATTACTTGATTTTTCTCATTATTTTTCTTATTATTATTATTTGATTAATTTAAATAAAAACAAAAAATATGAAGTTTTTAAATATAATCAAAAACATTCGGATGTCAAAATCTTATTTTTACATATTGAACAATTACCAATTTTTATTGAATTTTTATCATTTAAATTGTTTTTTATATGATCATTAATGTCTCCAAAAATTTTATTATCATTGTCATTATCATCGATGTTATTTTTATGGTCAAATAAAAAATCATCTAACCCTCCAGGATAATCATCATCTAAATAATTTAAAATATCAGATGGAATTTCGCCATTATTATTATTATTATCATAATTATTATCCAAATAATTTGGAATATCAGAAAAAATTTTATTATTATTATTATTATTATTATCGTCATCATCGCTAAAATTATAATCTTCATAATAATTTTCATTAAAAACATCTTCATTTATATTATTATTGTTACCACCACCGCCTTTGTTTTTTTCAATATTGTCATAATAACCATTATGTTTAGGTTTTTTTATGTTTTTATATGTGTTTTCATCAAAAAAATATGAGGTATTTTTATCATTTTCATTTTTTCTTTTATTGTAATTATTTATTTTTCCAAAATAAGAATCACCATCATTATTTTCAATTTTAAAATCACCAATAGCATCAATAAATATAATTATTATAACTAAAAATGAACCATAGTATTTTATTTTTTCTATATTCATAAATAATAATACATTATATATATCTTTATTTGTTGTTGTTGTTGTTGTTGATGATGACAATAATGATGATGAATTATAATTTTCAGTTGTTTCAATTAAATTAACAAAAAATTCATCAGTATTAATATATTTAATAAATGCTTCTATTTTTTTTTTAATATTAATATCATCATCAATATAAATACAACCTTTAATAAATCCATTTGAATATTCACTATTATCAATAAAATCAATTATTTTATCTTCGTATAAATCTAAATAATCATTATTAAAATATTCTATATATTTTTTAATAGACATCTTTTTTTCTCTTAAATTAATTAAAAAATTTTTTTCTAAACTACTTTTTTCACCAATAATTAAATCATTTTCATCTTCTATTTTACATTTAATGGGTGTAAAATATTTTTCAAAATTTTTTTTAATATTATATAAATTATTCACAAATAACAAAAGATCTTTTTTATAATCTTCATTTTCTCCTTTATAATATTCATATTCACTATTATTATAAACTTTGAATTGTATTTTATAATATAGATAATCATCATTGCTTAGCTTTTCATCTGTATCACCACCAAAAATTCTACGATCATCGCCTGCTTCTTCTGAATCATTATCATAAAGATATTTTTCAATTGATTTTTTACACTTTAAAAGCCTATACATTATTTTGTTTTTTTTGTATAAAAAAAAAAAGATACTATAATCATTGGTAATTTCATCATTTTTTGATAGGCTTTTTAAAAAATTATTACAAAAAATTTTAGCTTTTAAAATATCGCATTTTTTATCATAAAAATCATTTTTTTTCATTCCAATAAAATTTTTAAAATACAATACATCATTTATATTTATATTTGCTGAAATATTATTATTTATATCTTTAAAAAAATAAATTTTAAAATAAACATTAGCATTATTTAATTTAATATCATATTCATAATCATTCAAAATTTTCATGCAACACATTAAATAAAAAAATGGCTCATTTAAATTTTGATCTTCGTCGTATCTTTTGTTAATAACATTTCCCTTTAATATTTTATTATAAATAGCATTAACTTCATCCATTTTTGGAAAAAAAGTATCATTTAATATATTATTCAAATAACTTTTTTTTAATTCAAATAACCAATTAGATATTTCTAAAATAATTTCATGATAAAAATTTATTGGATCTATTGAAATTAAAAAATATTCAATATTTTCATTTTTGGATGAATCTTTTTTAAGGCTAATATTATTTATAATATTTTTTTTATTATCATATCCAAGAATTTTTTTGAAAAAGTTGTTTATAATTTTTATTGGTTCACTTAAAAGGTAATTTTCAAATACTAATCGTTTTAATTTTTTATAATTTACCCCTCCTCCTCCTATTTCAAAAGAAAACCCGTTTGTATTTTCTATCTTTTCCAAAAAATCAATTTTAAATAAAATATTATATTGATGATTAACTTTTTTTTCTAAATCTAAAATGTTTTCTTTTTCATCCTCCTCTTCTTCTTTTTCGCTCATAAAAAAAAGTATAGTTATTTTATCATTTGTGTTGATCGAAATATCTAATTTAAATATATCAAATAAAACATCATTTTGTTTTAAATTGTAATTAAATTCATTTAAAATAAATGATATGTTTTCATCATATGTTCTATCAATATTTATTTCATAAACCTTTTCTCCATAAGAAAAACGAGCATGTTTTTCGCCATTTATAATAACATTTTCAAAAATGTTTCCTAGGAGAAATAAATTAGAATTATCCATTTTGTTAAATTTAATATGTGTATATATTATTGTATGTATGTATGTGTATATGTATGTATATATGTATATATATATATATATATATATATATATGTGTATGATTATTTATATATGTATTATTTATATCTATGTATATATAATTATTTTATAATTAAAAAAAAAAATCTTTATATTTATTTAATTTTATATATTATCATATTCTATTATATATTTTGGCGTACATTGTGTATCTTTATATATTACATATATATCAGAATCATTAAATCCTCCCGATTGTTGGTTTGGTAAATGAGGGCCACAATGTATACTATGATAAATATTTGGAATTGTTTTTTGAGACAATGAGCGATTAACTTGGTTACCAAGCTCATAAGATTTTCCACATATAACAGAAAAAACAAGGATTTTATATGATGGTTCTTTTTTTGTTATATTTTTTTTAGTATCATCATTAATATCATCATTGTTGTTATTTTTTGAAGAGGAAGAAGATAGAGGAACATAATGTTGTAACGATGGTTTTGGTGAATTTATTATAGATGAAGAATGTGACGAAGATAATAAAGTTGATGAAGATAATGGTACTAATGAAGAAGGTGACGAAGATAATAAAGTTGATGATGAAGGTAATAATGAAGAATGTGATGAAGATAATAAAGTCGACGAAGTTGATGATGATGATGATTGAAATGTCTGTGAAAGTGGTATACTTGTTGTAGTTGATGTTGTAACTGATAAAGAAGATGATGATTGTGATAATGTTGATGATAACAAAGAAGGTGATACATTAGTTTGTTTTCTTTTTGATTTAAAATAAGTTTGATGAACATATCCTTGATGAGTATATCTAGCAAGCTCAGCAAAATATAAACCTTTTCCATAAAATCCATCAGAACTATATTCTTTCATTAAACCATATTTATTTTTTGCAATAATAAATGGATCAATTGATCTTGTACCATGAAATAATAATTTTTCATTTATATTTATATTTTCATAATTAATTTTATAATTATTTTTAATATCATTTTTTATATTATCAATTTCAGCATAATATAAATTATCAGTAAATGCATTAAATATTTTTGTTATCCTAGATATTTTATATGATGTAGATTTAAGATTCCCTTGTTTTTCAATTGGATTTGGAAAAAATAGATTTTCACATTTTTTATATTCTTCGCAATTTTTTTCAATTTCATGAGTATATACTATAGGTTTTTTTTCTTTAAATATATTAAAAAGATCATCAAATGATATATTTTTCATTTTAGAATTTGCACTATTTTTACTGCTGCTGCTACTACTATTCTTTATTAAACATTTTTTCATGATATCAATAAAAAATAAATAATCCTCATTTTCTAATAACATTTTATTTTTTTTAATTGAATCTAAAGTTTTTGAATAAACTCCTTCATTTATACTATCAATATAACTTTTACCAGATAAAATTTCATATATAATTAACCCAAATTTATAAATATCATCATTTTTTTTTAAATTTATTTTTTCAGTATCATTAATATTATCTTCTTCAATATCTTCATCAATATATTTATTATTATTTTTTGTTGTTGTTGTTGTTGTTGTTGTTATTGTTGTTATTCTTCTTCTTTTATTTTTTTTTAATTCATAGTTATTATTATTATTTATATTATCTTCATTATCAAATAAATAACTTATTCCAACATTAGAAATTTTTGATTTAAAATTTTCATCTAAATAAATATTTAATGTATTAAGATCACCATGAGGAATTGGAAATGGTAATTTATTATGAATATAACTCATACCAAAACATATATCAGAAAGTATTATTTTTATAATATTAAAATAACAACTTGTCCTTTTTTTAATAATATCATCATCTAAAATATTATTCATAACAGAATAATGATTTTTAATATAATTAAATAATGTTGTATTTCCATAATCTTCAAATATAATTCCTGAACCAATTATACCAATTTCATTTATTTTAAAATATTTATTTAATGTTATTCCTTTATAACATAAAATATTTTCATGATGTAATGAAAATAAATTATATATTTTTTTTTGAAATATATTTAATGATGATAAATCTGAAAACTTATCTAAATAATCAAATGATATTTTTTTAAATAATGCATTTTTTCCTTTATAATTAACCTTTATTAATGATTTCGTATTTTTTATAATATCATTAAATCCATTATTATCATCATCATTTTTATTTATTTTTATATCAAATAAATTTATTTCCATGTTTTTTAATTCATTATTTTCTTGATTGATTTTATCATTATTTTTGATATTATTATTATTATAATAATCATAACTATCTTCCATTGTTGATCTTTTTTTTGAAGTTATAAAATTATTATTATCATCATCATCATTATTACAATATTTAAGCTGTTTTTTTATTGTTACAGATAAATCAGGAAATATCCAAGGTTTTTCATTATTAAAAAAACTATTTTGATTTTTACATAATATATCAATTTCTTCATCAATAATTGATATATTATTATTTAATTCCTCTATTTTTAATAATGATGATTTTTTTAAATCATCAAGAAAAAGTAATGTTGAATAATTACTTTTATTATAAATATTATTTTCTCCATAATTATCATTATCAATTGTATTATTATTATTATTACCATTATTATTTTCACCACAATTATCATTATCATCATTATCATCATCAATAAATTCAATATTTGAATTATCAATAATAGATAATTCTTCAGATTCTTCAATATTTATTTTTTCAATTTCAATCCCTTTAATTTTAGTTTTTTCTTTTTTTATTAAATCATAAATTTCTTTTTTTTGATTCCATTTAATCTTTATTTTTTCATTTAATAAAGATAAATTTTTTTGATTATCTATTGATAAAACAAGATTTTTGTTATTATTAAATAACATCAATATATATTTGTATTTAATATAAACCTTATTATTATTATCATCATCATATTTATTTGAATCATCTCCACAATCATTTTTTTCATTATTTGAATCATCATTTGAAATATATGATTTTAATTTTTTTAAAAAATAACCATTATTTTTTTTAAAATCTGAATAACTTTTTAAATATTCACCTATTTCTTTTAAAATATTATTATATATTGATACACAATAAGTATTATGCATATTTAAAACAATTTTTTTAAATTCACTAATTGCAAATTTAAAAATTAGAGATGTTTCAGAAGAACAAGAAGAATGTGATGATAAAAAATCTTTTTTTGTTGTTTTTTCTGATATTTCTTCTGTTGTTGCTACTGCTACTTCTTCTGTTTTTGTTTTTGTTTTTGTTGTTATTATTGATGATGAAGAAGAAGATATTGATTCAACATATTCTATTTTATCATTATTGATAATATTTTGAATTTCACCATAACTATTTATTTTATTTTTATTATTTCCAATAATAATTGTATTATAAAATAATTTTATTTTTTCTTGCTCAATCTCAAATTTTGAAGTCCATAATGAAACAGTTAATTTTTCAGATAAATTATCATTAATAATGATTGTTTTATTTTCATTATTGTTGTTGTTATTATTACCATTAAATAAATCTTTATTTTTAACTAATTTTTGATGCATATTTTCAATATTTTTATAATCATCTTTTGAAATTTCCTTATTATTTATTAAATTTACAAGATCAAAATATAACCTTAAATTCATTAAATTATCAATAATCTTTAAAAAAAGATTTCTGCTTAAATCTCTTTGTAATCCAATTTTAATTATTTTTTTAATTTGACTTCTTTTTAAATTATTTATCAAATTAATTTCACTTATTTGTTTTTCACAATTTAAAATATCATTATATAATTCTTCAGTTTTTTTAATAATTAAACTAAAAATATTATCTATATTATTTATAGAATTAATATCATCATTTTTATCTATAATTTCTTTTTCAAAAGAAAAATATTGATTTAAAAAATTAATAATATTTCTCCTTTTTAAATCAAAACAAGGTTTGAATTTTTTATTAAATAATAATGATATATTATATAACATAATATCATTATCATTTATTTTAACTGATTCTTTAAATATTTTTTCGAGAAATAAATTTTTTCCATCATCTAAAAATAAATTACAATAATTACCATTTTCATCATATTTTTTTTGTAAAGAAATAATAATTTCTGGTTTATTTCTAAAATATGGTAAAAATATACTTGGTATATTATAAATATATATACCTGCATTAGAATTTTTAATATCATTTTTAATATCATCATCATTATTATCTTTAATTAATAATGATGATGATGATAAATTTTCAGTCATTATTTGTTTTTTTTTAAAATTTTTAAAATTTGTTGAAGAAATAAGATATAAACCATCTGGTGATATTAAACAAATATCTGATGGAAAACAATTAAATATACTCTTAGCAGTATATGATTTTAATAATAAATTATTATTATTATTATTTCTGTTTTTAATATAATCTTCATTTTTTTTTGATTTTTCTTTTTCTTCTTCTTCTTCTTCTGAAAATAAATTCCAAATTGTTGATATATTATCAGATGTTGTTGTAATACAACATTTATTATTATTTGTAAATGATACTTTTTTTAATTCATTTTTATGTTGAATAATTTTATTAATTTTTTTTGTTTCAAGATTCCATAAAGCAACTGTTTTATCATATGATCCTGTAATAAGCCATTTATAATCATTTGAAATATCTATATCATATATAGGTCCTGTATGATATGAAAATATAAAATATTCTATTGATGTTGTTGCATCCCAAATTCTAACAGTATAATCATCTGAAAATGATATAAATAATTGTGATGATGATGATAATAATATTTTTTTATTATTATTATTATCATCATTATTTAATAAATCATTAAATGATTTTATAGATAATAATGGAAATTTTTTAACACCATTAACTTTATTAACATGACCTTTAAATTTACGAAGTAATTTATATTGTGATGTTAATTTTAAATCAAAAATTTCAAAAAAACTTAATGAATTACGTACATCATCTTTAGATCCAATAACAATAAATAAATCATCACATGAAAATGATATTGGTATTTTAATAATTTCATCACCAACTGTTTTTAAATAACTTAAATCCCATGTATGCATTTTTTTCATTGTTTTTAAATTCCATAATGAAACTTTTTTATAACCAGATAATAAAACCATATCTTCATTTGATGATAATGAAAAAAAATCTATAGATTTATTTTTATAGTCATTATCATAACTATTATTAAAATTATTATTATTATTATTACAATCATCATCAAATATAATAACATCATTATAATGATAAATAATACATTTTATTTCATTATTATCATTATAATTTTCAATATTTAAAATTCTAAATCCTCCATCTGACATTATAAAATATAATAATTTTCCATCTTTTGAAAAAGACATTTGTTTTATAATAATATTATCATAACCATTAAAAGAATTTTCATTTTCAATTTTTTTGTTATCATCATTATCATCATTATTTTTATCATCATTATCTTTTTTTTTTGAATTTAAATTTGATAAATATAATTTAGGTAATATTTTGTTATATTTTATTTGTTTTTTTATTTCCATTAAACCATTTTCATTTTTATTTAAAATTTTTTTATTATCATAATCTTCATTAAAAAATGAATTTAAAAAAAATGGTGATGTTGTTGAAATAATACCATTTCTCCATACAGTATCTAATAAACTTTCATATGAATTAAATACATTAAAATAATTAACTCCAAATTTTTGAAATATATTATTATTTTTAATTAAATTTTCAAAAGGATTTACTTCATCAATAATTGTTCCCCAAATATAAAAAAATATTTTTTTATTTTTATAATTTTCTATATTATTAATAATATTACTTGTATTAATAATAGTATTATTAATATTATTATTTATTATTTCATTTTTATTATTTCCAATAATATTATTTTTATTAAAATTTTCTTCTTCTTCTTCTTCTTTTTTTTTTTTTATTTCATCAGTTAAAAAAAAATCAATTGATGATAATAATGAAAATTTTGAAATATTTATCTCTTTAACAATATTTTTTCCATTTTTTAATTTTAATGTAATTGGAGCTTTTTTAATTATTTTTTTAGATGCAATATCATAAATATTATTTAATAATTCAAATAATGAATTATATGTTGTTTTAAAAAACATTACTATTTTTGTATTTGAATTATATGTTCCAACATTTTTACATAATGATATACTCCTTTTTTTTAATATTTTATAATAATTATCATCATCATTGTTTATAATTAAATCATATTCATTTTTATTTAAAGATTTTAAAAATGTTGAATTTGATGATAACATATTATCTATAATCCACATTATAATTAATTTTTGATTATCTGATATACAAAAATTTTCATTTTTATCAATATAATTTTCATTATCACATTCTTGTTCATTTTCAATTTTTATATCTTTTTTTGAAAATCCTAAAGAAAAGACTATTGTATCATTATTTAATGAATTATTTAATAAATTTTTTATATTTAAAATATAATTATCATTAATTAATTTTGTATCAATTATACATTGATTTTCATTTTTTAATGAATGAATACAACGTATTAAACCTCTTGTCATTGAAATTTTCGAATTATTTGTAGTTTTTAAATCAAAAAGAATTTTTTTAATATTTAATAACAATAAAATATATTCATTTATATTTTCAATATCATTAACACAAATAATATTTGTTAAATTATTTATATTAAAAAATTTTTCTAAAATATATGATTCTTTATCCATATTTAATTGAATAAATTCTTTATTATCAATTAAAAAATTTTCAATATCAATGTCATAATTATTTTCATTAATAGTTATATTATGATTGTTTATTTTTTTATTATCAACATTATTATTAAATATTTGAGTTAAATCATTGTTAAAACAATTAATGTAATCATTATAATCATTTATTTTATCATAATCCAATAATGTTTTTTTGTTTGTGTCTATAAGGTGTAAGCTTCTTTCATCTAAATCCATGTATATATATATATATATATATATATAAAGACGAAAAAATGAAATAAAGAATGTATGTTTTTGTTTGCTATTGAATTTTTTTAAAATTATTTTATTGATTAATTTAATGAATAAATAATATACTAAAATCTTGTTTTGATTTGTCCAAAAAAAAGAGGAATTACATTTTTTTTTGTACATTTTATTTAAAAAAAATATATTTTTATGGATTTATTTTTCAACATTTTTTTGGAAAAAAAAATTACTTATAACATTCTTGTGACAGCTAAAATTAAAAAAATATGTATGATTATTTTTTTTTTTTAAAAATCACTGTTTTCATGAATTTTTGGCAATTTGCATACGTCGTGTGAAGAAAAAGACTTTAGCAATACATTATTTAAAAAATTAATAACACCAGAATAATCATCAAACCACCTTACTTCAACTTCTTGTAATAAGTTTGTTGAATTAATAATAACTCTAAAACCCCCCTTTTCTTTTTTTTTTTTAAATTCTTTTAAATTATTACCGCAAAACCAATCCTCTAAATATCTCATCCTGAAGTCATAATAAATCATATCATCTCGACATTTTGCGAGACAATAAAAACAGACTATTTTTTTTTTAGAAAGAAAAATGTTAAAAACATATAAATTTTTCGCAACACCATTCTCTGACAAAGAGGCAACAAAATTATCAATATCACTTTTAACTACGCCAATTTCCAACTCTTCTGGGAGCCTAATATCCCTTTCAATTTGTCTGGCTAAGTTTTTCATTGTGTTGGTGAAAATTTCCTTGGTTCTTCTTAAATGAAAACCATGGTTTAAAGACATTAAATCCCTAAAAATCTATGAAAAAAAAATATATATTTTATTTTTTAATTATATGTATATAAATATATATAAATATATATGCACATATATATATATATATATATACATATGCATAAAATTAGCTTTCAAAAAAGAGTTAATTATAGTTAATACAAATAATTTATTACAAAATAAAGTAATTATGTCGCATTTTTTAATTACTTAAAA
>Ga0209174_10002781_pt1 | contig 11353 bp, 11 predicted proteins | sample JI91814BDNA_FD_187505 | JGI IMG/M metagenome (GOLD analysis project Ga0209174, IMG submission 187505) | Wastewater effluent complex algal communities from Wisconsin, to seasonally profile nutrient transformation and Carbon sequestration -... | ecosystem: Engineered > WWTP > Effluent > Algae...
CATGGGGTTTCAGGACAAGGTCGCTTTCGTCTGGAAGGTCGCTGACAAACTGCGCGGCAGCTTCAAGCAGCACGAGGACGGCTCGGTCATGCTCCCCCTGCTGGTGCTGCGGCGCATGGACGCCGTGCTCGCGCCGACCAAGCCAGCGGTGGTCGAGGCGGCCACCGGCATGAGCGTGATCGGCGAAGGCCAGGCGCGCTGCCAGGGGAGGTGTGATGACTGCGCATGACCGACCGTTGTCGGTGGGCGACGCTACCTTCGCACCAAGCGAAGCAGCCCATGACGACGATCAATTGGCTAAGGTCCGGTGACCGTGGCGGACGGTTCACCCAAGCAGAAGGAGCGGTTCAGTCGCGCGTGGCTGATTGCGGCCGCGGCGGCTGCTGACTTCACCTATGAGATCGTCACCGATGACGAACGAGGTGTCGACATGACGGTCAACAACGGCCTTCACGGCATCGACTTCCAGCTCAAGGCCACCAGCAAGCCAGAGATTCAAGCTGGTCACCTGGTGCATGATCTCGACGTCAGGACATACGACCTTCTCCGTTCGCCTCTACGCTCGGCCTACGGCGTCTTGGCCGTGGTCATCGTGGGGGATGACACTGACACCTGGCATCAAATGGACGCGGATGGAACCCACCTTGCGCGGTCGGCCTACTTCCTCCCGCTCATTGGCATGCCTCCCACAGCCAACGAGTCCACAGTCCGGCTGAAGGTCCCACTGACGAACCTGCTCACCCCGACGGCGATGCGCATGCTCATGGACTCCCAAGCGGCGAGGTGGAGCTCGTGACCACCCAAGCGCTCACTGCGCAGACGATTGTGCCGGACGACGTGACCGAGTGGCTCAAGGGGCTCGGGTGGACTCGCACTGGCTCCCTAGGCGACGTCGCGCAGAGCTGGCGACGCGGAGAGAGCCAGGTCCTGATCCCCACTCTGGCCTCCTCCCCAGACTTCCCTTTGCGTTGGTCGGAGATGCTGGCGAACCTCTCACGAACGTTGGGGACCGACCCCGCGGGCGTGCTCCTCGCGGTAGCCAAAGCGGGCTCAGATATCGCCGAGTTCCGGGCGTCTGGACAGATCGACGACACATTGCCGCTTGGGGATGCGTCGACTCTGATCGAGTCCGTGCGCCGAGCCATTCAGGCTTCAGCAAACTCAGCGCTGCAGCCACGCAGCTACTTTGGTCACAGCGTGCCTGACGCCGCGCGCCTCCATGCCAGTGGCGTGCGGATGGCTCAGACGCGTCAGGGGAGCTACATCGTCCCGGTTATCAGTCGTCTTCCGCTCCTGAAGCCAGACGACGTCGAGGATGCTGTCCTCTTCGAGGACGTCGAGTATCAGCCGTTCGCACGGCGGGCAATGCTCAGGCTCGCCGAAGGCCTGTCGGCGCTGCGTGACCTAACGCACGGCGCCACAGTGCCCGCCGCCAGCAGCATCACTGAGGCCGTTGGTGTGGGTGTCTCGTCCGAGCTTTGCGAGGCTGTCGCCAACACCCTCGACACCTCAAGCATCACGGATTTGCACGTCGCCTTCGCCTGGGCCGATCGACTCCCCGTACGCCAAGCACCGACTGCCGTCATGCTCGCCGGTGAAGCATCCCCGGCGATCCGGCAAGTTGGTGAGGTCCTGAAGGGTTCTCCGGTCGTAGGGCGTCAAACGATCATCGGCTACGTCAAGCGCCTCGACCGTGGTGAGGAGGACGAGGTCGGCCGGGTGACGCTGCGCGCCCTAGACAACGACAAGGCGAGGAACATCTCCCTGGAGTTGAACGACGCTGACTACCACGTCGCTGGTGTCGCCAACACGGACCGGAGGATCGTCTCGGCTACGGGAGTCCTCCACCGAGAGCCTGGACGTGCCCTTCGATTCAGCGAAGTAAGCGACTTCCGCCTCGTGGAGCAACTCTCACTTGACAGGTCGACTGACTCGACAAACTGAGGGCGCTCGACCAGCAGTCCACCGCTGGAGCCGAACGTCCTCGTGGGCGCCAGCCGTCGAGCCGCCGGATCCATAACGCTGTGACCACGACACTCCCGGGGTGCATAACGTCGGCTAATTCTTAGAATCAGCGCGCGTTCTTACAAGATTCAGTGCATCTCGACAACATCAGATGTCGAGATGCAGCGAGGATTGCACGAGTGTGTGCAGGCTACTTTGCGTGATCGACCCAATTGCAGGGGATCGCGCGAGGTGTGTTTCAGCGTCTCTCACGCAAGAGCCCGCCGGTCAGGAGATCTCTTGGGCGCGAAGGCGTAGCGCGTTGCCGATCACGCTGACGCTGGAGAAGGCCATGGCGGCTGCGGCGATGATGGGCGACAGCAGGAGCCCGAAGACCGGGTAGAGGACACCGGCGGCGATGGGGATTCCGGCAGCGTTGTACGCGAAGGCGAAGAACAGGTTCTGGCGGATGTTGCGCATCGTCTTCTCGGAGAGGCGGCGGGCGCGCACGATGCCGGTGAGGTCGCCCTTGAGGAGGGTGACCCCGGCGCTTTCCATGGCGACGTCGGTGCCGGAGCCCATGGCGATGCCGACGTCGGCTGCCGCGAGGGCGGGTGCGTCGTTGATGCCGTCGCCGGCCATGGCCACGATCCGCCCCTGACTGCGCAGCCGGGTGACGACGTCGGCCTTGTGGTCGGGCAGAACTTCGGCTTCGACCTGGTCGATGCCGAGGGTGCGGGCGACGGCTTGGGCGGTGACGCGGTTGTCGCCGGTGAGCATGACGACCCGTATGCCGTCCTCGCGCAGTGCCTGCAGCGCGGCTGGGGTGGTCTGCTTGATCGGGTCGGCGATGGCGAAGAGGCCGGCAGCCTGGCCGTCGATGCCGATGTGGATGACGGTCGCCCCGTCGCCGCGCAGCTGGTCGGCGTGACCGTGCGAGGCAGTGGTGTCGATTCCTTGCGATGCGAGGAAGTCCGCGCTGCCGAGGGTGACCTGGTGTCCCTCCACCGTGCCAGTGACACCTTTGCCCACCGGGGAGTCGAAGTCGGCCACCGGCGGAATCTCCAGGCCCTTGGCCGTGGCGGCCTCCACGATCGCATGGGCGAGAGGGTGCTCGGAGGCGCGCTCGACGGCGGCCGCGATGCGAAGCAGCTCGTCGGGGGTGCGGTCGCCGACCGGTTCGGTGGCGGTGACGGTGGGTCGGCCTTCGGTGAGGGTGCCGGTCTTGTCGAGGACGATGGTGTCGACCTTCTCCATCTGCTCGAGGGCCTCGGCGTTCTTGATCAGGACGCCGAGGCCGGCGCCGCGGCCGACGCCGACCATGATGGACATGGGCGTGGCCAGCCCGAGGGCGCAGGGGCACGCGATGATGAGGACGGCGACCGCGACGACGAGGGCGTGGGCGAGCTTGGGGTCGGGGCCGACGAGCGCCCAGACTATGAACGCGACGATGGCGACGACGATCACGATGGGCACGAAGATGCCGGAGACCTTGTCGGCCATGCGCTGGATGGGTGCGCGGGAGCGTTGGGCGTCGGCGACCATGGCGACGATCCGTGCGAGCATCGTGTCTCGGCCGACCTTCTCGGCGCGCATGACCAGGCCGCCGCTGCCGTTGATGGTGCCGCCGATGACCGTGTCGCCGGTGGTCTTGGTGACGGGCATGGACTCACCGGTGACCAAGGACTCGTCGACGGCGGAGCGTCCTTCCTCGACGGTGCCGTCGACGGGGACCGCTTCGCCGGGGCGGACTCGGAGACGGTCGCCGATGTGGACGTCCTCGAGGGGGACCTCGTTCTCGGTCCCGTCGTCGGCCAGTCGGCGTGCGGTCTTGGGGCTGAGGTCGAGGAGTGCCTTGATGGCGCCGGAGGTCTGCTCCCGGGCGCGCAGTTCGAGGACTTGTCCGAGCAGGACGAGTGTGGTGATGACGGCCGCGGCTTCGAAGTAGACGTCGACGGTGCCGTCGGCGGCGCGGAAGGAACTCGGGAAGATCCCGGGGGCGAGGGTGGCGACAAGGCTGAAGAGCCACGCGACGCCGGTTCCCATGGCGATGAGGGTGAACATGTTGAGGTTGAGGCTGCGGACGGAGGCCCAGCCGCGGACGAAGAATGGCCAACCCGCCCACAGCACGACCGGGGTGGCCAGGACGAGTTGCGCCCAGATGGCCGCCGGACCCGGGATCAGGTCGTGCAGCCAGGGGATGAAGTGGCGTCCCATCTCGAGGATGACGATGGGGATGGTCAGGGCGACCCCAGCCCAGAAGCGACGCGTCATGTCGGTCAGTTCGTGGCTCGGACCAGCCTCTGCAGCCACGTCCACCGGCTCGAGCGCCATCCCACAGATGGGGCACGGTCCCGGTCCCGGCCGGCGGATCTCCGGGTGCATCGGGCAGGTCCACTCACTGGCCGTGGACTGCACACCGGGGGTCTCCCGGGCCTGGTGGGACTCAGCGCCGACGTCACCAGGGGTGAACTTCGCCGGATCGGCTACGAACGGGTCGCGGCAGCGCTCGGAGCAGAAGTGGACCTGCCGACCATCGTTTTCGACGCTGAGTGCCGTGACCGGGTCGACGGTCATCCCGCAGACAGGGTCGGTCACGGCCGAGTTGGGTTGACTGGACGATGGCGCGTGCTCGTGCGTGGACATGGCAGCCTTCCGATGTCGGTGGGGGCGGGAGCGCGTCCGGGTGTCGGAGAGCGTCAGAGCATTCCCTGCATGGTGGCGATCTCGGCGTTCTGCGCCTTGATGATCGCTTCGGCGAGCTGCTTCACCTCAGGGTTGTCGGTCGTGGTGAGGACCTGTTGCGCCATGGTGACGGCGCCTCGGTGGTGCTGGACCATCATCGTCAGCCACATTCGGTCGAAGTCGGCACCTTGGGCCGTCTCGAGCTTGGCCATGTCATCGCTGCTCATCATGCCGCTGCCGTGGTCCATGCCTCCGCCAGCACTTGGGGCCGCGCCCCAGTTGGACAGCCAGCCGCGCATGGTCGCGATCTCGGGGTCCTGCGCCTTCTTGACGTCGGCAGCCAACGTGCGGACCTCGGGGGAGGCCGTGGAGTTCTTCAGCGCCAGGTCGGCCATCTCGATGGCCTGCTCGTGATGAGGAATCATCATCTGCGAGAACATGACATCGCCCGTCCGGGCGGCGGAACTGCCAGTGACAGCGGGCGAACCCCCGCTGGTCATCGGGCTGGCGCCATGGTCCATGCCGCTCATGCCTGAGTCGTTCGACGTGGTCGAGCAGGCGGACAGAGTGGCGGCGGTCAGTGCGGCGACGAGCACGGCGATGGTGCGTCGGACGGGCTGGCGCATGGGTGACTCCTGGGATGTGGACATGGAAGGGGTGTCGACGGACACGTCCTCCACCCTTCGTTCCCCGCGTTGTCGCGAGACTGTCCTTGTGTTGAGGTTTGGTCAAGGTCGGCCCGACGCGACGTGTTCACCGAGGCGGGCTGGTTGGCCATTGAAGAGAAGAACGCACGCCAGGGTTGCGTTCCCGATCAGCGTGAGCGGTCGGCGTGGTTCATCCAGGTCATCATGATGGCCATCATGGCCAGGCACCCCACGGCATACAGGAGGGCGCCGACGCCGAGGGTGCCGGTGGCGATCAGGACGCCGATGAGGGCGAGCATGGGCAGGCACATGAGCCACATGAGCCAGCCGTGGCCGCGTCCGTGTTGGTGGGTGACGGGGCGCTCGGTTGGTGCCGCCGGCTCGTGGCTCGTGAAGTCGGCGTAGTGATGGTCGGGGGGGTTCGAGGTCATCGTCGGCTCCGTGGTTGAGTTGCGGAAACGCGGGGTCGTCTCCGTCACTTCAGGATTGAGCCCGAGTGTGGCGCTCGGGGTTCGGTCGCGTTCAGATCTGGTCAAGACTTCCGGTTCAGGCAAGCGCGTCGGTGGTGGTCGCGCCGTTGTCGGTGGTGCGCAGGACCCGGTCGTGCAGGGCGACGACGACCTCCACCTCGCCGGAGCCGGATCGGCCGGCCCAGAGCGCTTCGACGGGTCCGACGACGCGTGTGCCGAGGGTCCAGGTGGCGCCTTGGTCGGTGCTGGTGGCCAGCCGGCCGTCGGTCGTGGCGATGACCAGGGTGGACTCGTCGGCCCAAGCGGTGAGGACGGATAGGGCGGGGGTGGTGAGGGTCTGCCAGGTGGCGCCGTGGTCGGTGCTGCGGAGCAGTCCCTTCTCGGTGGTGGCGACCAAGGTGCCGGAGGTGGGTGAGGTAGATATGGACCGTGGTGGAGCGGGTATGCCGCGATCGGCCCATTGCTTGCCGTCGCTGGTGGTCCGCAGCGCGCCGTCGAAGCCGACGACCATCTGGGGTCCGGCGGTCAAGGCGTGGAAGTCGGATTGCCCGCCGCGGGAGGTGACCTGCCAGGTGCGGCCACGGTCGGTGGAGCGAATCAACCCCAGGGGTTGCGGCAGGTCGACTGCCCCAAGGCCAGGGTGGCCGGAGGCGTAGAAGGTTCCGTCCGGGCTGACCGTGAACCCCATGAGGTCCATGACGGGTCCGCGCAGGGTCAGGCCATCGGCCTCCTTCGCATAGAGCCCTTCGTGCGTGGCCAGGAGCAGCGTGCCGTCGCTGGGGTCGCGGGCGATGGCATGGATGTGCGTGATGGCGACGGGTTTCGCGCTGGCGCTCGGTGGAGCGGTCACCGAGCTGGGCGGCGTCATGGTTGTTGGGGCTGCGGTCTGGCCCGCAGGGGTCGAGGAGCCGGCGGGGGTGGCCGTTGCGCCGCACGCGGTCAGGGTCGTACTCGCGGCAAGGGCGGCTGCGGCGAGGAGCAGCCGCTTGCCTCGTGGCGTCCTCATGCGACGTAGTTGAGGGCGATCATCATGCCGGCCTCTGCGTGGTAGATGTTGTGGCAGTGGATCATCCAGTCGCCGGCGTTGTCGGCGTCGAGGTCGATCGCGAACGACTGCATGGGGGCCATCAGAACGGTGTCCTTGCGCAGGCCTGAAGGCAGCGCGAAGGTGTGTCCATGCAGGTGCAGGGGGTGAGTCATCATCGTCATGTTGGTGGCGTTGATCCGCAGACGTTGCCCGGCCTTGACGGTGAGGGGCTCGTTCTGCCCGAACGGCGCGCCGTTGATGCCCCACTGGTAGGGCTTCATCGACCCCTGCAGGCTCAGGTCGACGGTCGCGTCGGGTGACTTGTTGGGCAGCCGGGAGGACTCGGCCGGTTGCAGCTGGGACCCGATCAGGACCTGCCCTGACAGCTCAGCTGGCGTGACCCCGGGGTCGGGTGCCGCACCCGAACCGGTACGCAACAGCGCGACGGCTTGGCCGCCGCTGGTCTTGCCGAAGGGTCGGGCCACGAGCGGGAACACGCCGTCCTTGACGGTGACGATCGCGTCGTAACGTTCACCCATCCCGATGTAGAACGCGTCGACCTCGGCGGGTTGCACAGCGTGGCCGTCGGTCTCGGTGATGGTCATCCGGTGACCGCCGAGCGCGACCGTGAAGATGGTGTCGGAGGCGGCGTTGATCACCCGCAGTCGCACCTTTTGGCCCGGTGTGGCGGTCAGCACGTCCGGGTCGGTCGCCGGCTTCCCATTGATGAGGAACAAGGGGTACTGGACGTCACCGGCGTCACCCCACGGTGGTGTCCCCATCGACATGCCGCCCATCGACCCGTGGTCCATGCCACCCATGCCGCCCATCCCGCCCATCCCGCCAGGGCTGGTGGTGCCACCGTCGGCGATGAGCTTCTTCAGGACGTCATCGGGGGTGGTGCCGGTGCCGTCGATCCAGTCGTCGAGGACCACGATCCATTCGGCGTCATACCTGCCGGGGTCGGCGGGGTCGTCGATGACCATCGGCGCGTAGAGGGCCCGGTCGAGCTGGACGCCGACGTGCGGGTGGAAGAAGTAGGTGCCCGGGTCGGGGGCGGTGAACTCATAGACGTACTTCGCCCCGGGCTTGACCGGGTCCTGGGTCAACCCGGGGACCCCGTCGGCGGAGTTGCGCAGCCGGATGCCGTGCCAGTGGATGGTGGTGTCGGCGGGGAGCTGGTTGTCCAAGGTCACGCGCAGGAAGTCACCTGCGGTGGCGCGCACCAGCGGACCGGGCGCGGCCTCACCGTACGCCCACGTGGAAACCTGCCGTCCGGCCAGATCGAGAGTGGCCGGCCTGGCGGTCAGGCTCGCCTCGACCACCTTCTGCCCGGCCGACGGGGAGACCGACGAGGGGGCACCAAAGGTGCGCGACGGCATACCGGCTTTGTTGCCACCGCTGGAGGTGCAGGCGGACAACGCGCCGACGGACGCGAGGCCGAGACCTCCCACGAGCAGGGTGCGACGAGACAGCAGGGGGTTGGTCACCGGAGGTGGCTCCTTGGTCAGGGTGTTGGGGTCAGTGAATGTCGGACAGGATGCGGCGGCGATGCTCGTACTCCTCGACGGAGACCTCGCCTCGCGCCAGGGCCTCCTTGAGCAAGGTCAACGGGTCGGTCCGCGGCGCCGTGTTGTCCTTCGTGCGGTCGGGCAGCAGTGAGCGAATCACGAGGATGACCACCAGCCAGAACGCCAGCGCCCCCGATCCCATCACCAGCCACATGCCCCACCCCATGCCAGTGCCGTTGTTCCACATCATGATCGGTGCTTCCTTCCATGGGAGCGTGATCAGGTCACCGTGTGTGGCCCGTGAGCGCCACGCTCGCGGCAGGACCCGTCGATCCGGTCGTGGCGAGGTTGAGGTTTGACGAAGATCGCCCCCATCGAGCGCGGGGATCGGGCGGGGTGCACGAGGAGGCCGGGCAGACTGGACGGCGTGACTGATCAGCCCAGCCCTGCCGCGACCGGCCGCGTCCTGGTGGTCGAAGACGAGAGGACGCTGGCCGGAATGGTCGCGGCGTACCTCTCGCGCGCCGGATTCGAGACCGCGGTCGTGCACACCGGCATCGCGGCCGTGGACGCCGTCCGCGAAAACGAACCCGATGTCGTCATCCTCGACCTAGGCCTACCCGGACTGGACGGCATCGAGGTCTGCCGGCAGATCCGCACCTTCTCCGACTGCTACATCCTGATCACCACGGCCCGTAAGGAAGAGATCGACACCCTCATCGGACTGTCCGTCGGCGCCGACGACTACCTGACCAAACCGTTCAGTGTGCGTGAGCTGGTCGCCCGTGTCCAGACCGTCCTACGGCGTCCACGCACCGGGTCCCGCGCCCACGCCCAGAAAGACGCGACGGTTTGGTCGTTCGGGAACCTGCGCGTCGACCCCGTCGGTCACGAGGTCCACCTCGGCGGTGAGCCGGTCGCGTTGACCCCGACCGAACGAGACCTGCTCATCACCTTGGCCTCGCGTCCAGCGGTGGCTTTCACCCGGGGGCAACTCATCGAGGAGGTCTGGGGCGCCGGGTGGGTCGGTGACGAGCATCTGGTCGACGTCCACATCGCCCACCTGCGACGCAAACTCCGCGACGACCCCGACACCGCCCGATACATCACCACCGTCCGCGGCGTCGGCTACCGAATGGGCAGAGGATGACACCCCCGACACGGTTCACCACTGGCCGCGGCCTGGCCAGCCGGCTGCTCGCCGGACAGACGATCGTTCTCATCGCCGGGGCGCTGACCACTGGCCTGGTGGCGGCACTGCTGGGTCCCTCAATCTTCCACCAGCACCTGCTCGAAGCCGGCCACGCCGAGAACTCCCCGGAGCTTGTCCACATCGAGATGGCCTACCGCGACGCGTCCTTCCTGGCCCATGAGCTGCGCACCCCCATCACCACACTGACCGCATACCACGACGGTCTGCACGACGGAGTCGTCGCACTCGGCCCCGGCTCCCAAGCTGCCCTCACCGAACAGACCGACCGTCTCGCTCGCCTCGCCGAGGACATCGATGAGGTCTCCACCGCCGAAGAAGGCCGGCTCAGCCTCCTGCCCGAAGCGGTCGCGGTCTCGGACCTGCTGTGGAACGCCGGCGAAGCCGTCCGGGACCGCTACCACGACGCCGGCGTCAACCTCGCCGTCGACACCACCAGCGCCGCAGGACTCACCGTCGACATCGACCGGCAACGCCTCGGGCAGGTCCTCAGCAACCTTCTGACGAATGCCCTGCGCCACACGCCCGCCGGCGGGATCGTCACGGTCTCCGCCCGTCAGGTCGACGACGAGATCGACATCACCGTCACGGACACCGGGGAAGGGATCACGCCCGATCACCTGCCCCACGTCTTCGAACGGTTCTACCGAGGCGACGCCGCCCGAAGCCGCGGCCACTCCGGATCCGGCATCGGCCTGACCATCAGCAAGGCCATCGTCGACGCTCACCACGGAACCATCCGGGCCCTGAGCCAAGGCCCTGGGCAAGGGGCGACCTTCGTGGTCACCCTGCCGCGGCGCCAGACCTGACCCGACGGGGCTCATGGCTCCTTCCGATGGACCGAGGCCGAATCCGGTACGGTCGTAATGCTTTACTACCACTGTGAGCCCCGAGTCTTCCACGCATCTGTCCCGCAGCCAGGTACTCGGCTCCCGCATCGCGTACGCGCGTCGGGAGCGGGGCATGACTCAGGAACGCCTGGCAGCCGATGCTGGAGTGGGACTTGAGTCGCTGCGGAAGGTCGAGCAGGGACACGTCGTTCAGCCTGGAGTCTTCCGCATCGCCGACATCGCCAATGCTCTGGGCATGACCATCGATGGGCTGCTGCCGGCACGAGCGAGTCGAGTGACCTCCATCGGATATGAGGGTTACGACATTGGTGGCTTCGTCGAGGGGGTCAAAATTGCCGGGATCGATCTTGTGGCCGACGTGCGCCTCACTCCGTTGAGCCGCAAGCAAGGTTTCAGCAAGCGTGGCCTTAGTGAGGCGCTCGGGGAGGTTGGGGTGCGGTACGAGCATCTTCGGCCGCTCGGAAACGCGAAGGAGAACCGGCCACTGTTTGCCGGTTCAGATCTGGAGGTGGGGAGAGAGCGTTATCGCGCGAGCCTGCGGACTCCCGAGGCACGGGCCGCTCTCAAGCAACTGACCTCCTGGCGACAGGATCATCATGTCGCGCTGCTCTGCTTTGAACGGGACGAGGAGAGGTGCCATCGCTCCGTCGTGCTCGAGGAGCTCGCTTAGACGGGGTAGTAGATCCCGAGCACGTGGAACACGTGATGTCGCTTTGCTCGTTTTGCGACCAGCCTGGGTGCTCAGTGACCCGGAGGTCGATGAGTTCTCGCACTGGCACGAGCCCGAGCGACGAGGCGACCGCTTCGGCTTGGTTCTCGCGGTTCAGGGAGCACATCGTGTCTGATGCCGTTGGGTCCAACAGGGCTCGGCGTCGCTTCCACGGGTCGAGATGGTCGATGACCTTCATCGTGGACATGTCCGGTCGCCAGGACTCGACTCGGGTGTCGCCGGAGGCAGGAGTAGCCCGAACGCGGAGGATGTCGTACTTCTTGAACTGCTGATCCTGT